>Ga0213866_10003888_pt1 | contig 10014 bp, 10 predicted proteins | sample PICome_11_FD_160079 | JGI IMG/M metagenome (GOLD analysis project Ga0213866, IMG submission 160079) | Coastal seawater microbial communities near Pivers Island, North Carolina, United States - PICO284 | ecosystem: Environmental > Aquatic > Marine > Coastal | place: USA: North Carolina... | reverse complement strand
TAGAGGCTTCTTCAGCTATCTCAAATTCTTGCCCAAATAGTGTTATGGAGTGCGTTGTTTTTTCTACTGCGTTCTTTTGCTCATCTATGAGGAATGTTACACGCTCAATGTTTCTTTGCACTTCAACTTGACGCTCAATGTATTCTTGAACGTCAATCAATCCTGTTATGGGACGACCTGCTTCTTGCAATAATTTTCTGCGATTTTCATTGAAAGACCTAGCAGCCTCACCTGCTTGATGCGCTACTTCAGCAATTCTAACGTCTACATCAGTACCACCACCTCTGCGTATTGCTAGTTCTTCTTGAAGCCGTTGTAAAAGCTGAAATCTATCAGATCCAGGGCGATTTAATGTTTCTCTAACGCTTATTAGCTCGTCTGATAATTTTTTAGCAGCTTTAGACGCCTCTTCAGTTTCTTCTGTTGTTGCGTCTAAAAGATATAATTGATCTCTAATTGCTGTAATTGCAGCCTGAGTTCCAGATTCAAAATCCTCTAATCTTTCTCTTTCTCGTTTGCTAAGATCATCGTTTGTTATTAGAATATCGTTTAGAAGATTAGCAATGTCTTGAAAGGCACTTAACTGTGCATTGTATCCTGTTTCTGCATCGCTAAGAAATAAAACTGTAGAGTCTTTTAGATCATCTGTTGATTTGCTTAGACTTAAAAGTTGTTCTTCTGTTGCTCCAAATGATCTTGCAAGCCTTCCAAGGGCCACTACTTGCTGACCTGTTGCAAATGTTCCCGTGTCTCCAAACTCTTGAAGACCTGCGCTGTATTCTTCTCTTAAATTATTAACTCTATCAAAAGCTGATTCTAACTGAGAAATTTGTTGTGCAAAAGCGCGAGAAGCATCTCTTCTTGCAATCCGTCTTTCGTTTTGAAGATATATTCTTTGTGCCTCAGCGCCCCTTCTATATTCCTCTGTTAGATCCTCTTGAGATGCTAACGCTGCTTTTGCTGCCTCTCTGTAAGAGTTAAAAGCTGATGTTAGCTGCTCAGTAGACTCAGTGAGGTTTTTTGCTCCAGTCCTAGACTTCTGAAAAGCAACAGCAACGGCACTAATAATTGCAACGCCAGCACCAAGAAGCGCACCGACTGGTCCAAACACACCAAGAAGCTGAGAACCCTGCTGACCAAATGCTTGCAACGCACTTGTACCGCCGCCAACTTGTACAGCAAAGTCACCAACCTGATAACCTACTTGTTGAAGACCACCCTTGGCAAATCTTTGCATCGCTTGGTTAGAGACGCCAGTTGCAGCGGCGTTTTGCCTAAGAGCAGCCGTTGATTTGCCCATTGAAGCATCAACCCGCCCAACTTGCTTCTCAACCTGTTTAAGAGGGCCAATGGCATTATTTACCTGTGCGGCGACAACTATTTTAATGTCATTTGCCATTTTTCTCTCGCTCGGCCTTTACGTTAAAGTAAGCGATCCACTCATTGTACTCGCTCAAGGTTATCTCATTCATCTCGCTTATAGTTTTACCTAAACGGTCAGCTAATGCAATGAGCGAGTATCTAAATGGATCGCTATCTAGTTTTTTTCATGCTCCTCAACACTAGATGAGTCAAATACTTGGTTAAAGATAGCAAGGATTGTCTTGATAGGTAGACGTAAGATTCCTGGCTTATCAGCCAGTGTAAATGCTTTCTCCCCATCCTCTGTCTCGCACTTAGCAATGATGATCTCTGACATAAAGTCGCCAGATGTCATATCGCTGTTCTTGCGCTTGGCTTTGTCAATATCCCCCATAGAAACTGGAGTGGAGTAGAGAAGAAGGCTTGCACCCTCTTCTCCCATGCCAGACAGTTCAACGATCTTGCGTTCTTTACCAACCGCTTGTTGGATTTGGCTAAGAATGCTCATGTTATTATACCGTTGTTTCTGTTAACGCTCCACTACCCTGGACGGAAATGCTCATTTCAACGAGACCATCAAAGGAAGAATTTATGCTGCGACCAGTTACAATAGCAGTGCCAGTGTAATATGTGTCACCAGTAGTATCACCTTCTGGGTATAAGTTGAGAGTGACCTCTGAGCCAATGCTTAAAGCACCTTGGCCTGTCGTATCAGTCTCATCCCAGAACACATCAACGGTTCCAGTAAAGTTAGTTAGTGAAGATTTGTAGGTACGCGCAGTATCGCCCATAGAGGTATCTTCAAGTGTGTCAGCCGACTCCTCTATTGAGAAAGAGCGGATTTCTGCGATTGCGTTAGCGCCGACTTTGACGGTGCCTTCGCTGCCTGTGTGTGTTGCCATGGTTTCTGTCTCCTATCTGGCGGTTTCAACGTCAGATATGCTTGTAACATACCTTATCGTAAAAGTTAACCGGGTAATCCCGACGGGCTTATCAGCCTCTCCGTCAAAGTCAATTTCTGTTGACGTAAGAACAGTATCCTTGACTAAGCCGTTCAAAGTGAAGTCAGCGGCAATCGCTTCTTCAATCTCAACACATAAGGCGTCAACTGAATCATCAAAGGTGTCAGTTACACGCACATACGCATCAACATTTAAGGATAAGTCGCGCATGAGTGTGCGCGTTCCCATTGTCTGCAACCCAGAGCTTTCTGAGTTAGTATAGATCGCTATAGCAGGTAATTCTGGTCCAGTTAGAGGATATACGCGAGATGCAAATACACGCCCAGAAACGGAACTAACCGCTGACGATAATACACTCTCAACTCTATCTCTTATACTCTTACGGACGTGTGACATTATTGACGCTCTAACTGAATGACGGTTGTACCAGTGCCATCATGTATCCAAGCCTTAACCTTGTAGTTAATGCTGTCGATAGTCATGGTTTGATCGTAAGTAATGCTTGGTACATCAACTGTGCGGCAAGTCAGTCTAGGCTGTTCTTCATGCACTGGAATAAAGCCGCCAGCCTCAATCGGAACAGTCTCGTTGTCAAAGATGCCGTTAATCGTGCCGCCATTATACAGAACTGACTGAGCAAACTCATCCACATCAAATAGGTGTGCAAGATCAGCGGCAAACGAAATAGTCATTATTCAGCCTCAGTTGGCTCTTCTTCGGCCTCTGGCTCCTCAGCAGGTGCCTCTGGCTCGTCTGTGACTTCTTCTGCTAATCCTCTAGCGATTAGCTTCTTAGCAAGCCAGTCAACAACATCGTGGCTAGTTTTAGCGCGATGCGATGAGCCTGACCATTGGGCTTGCTTCTTTAGTTTAATCTTCATGCCTTTTTCTTTCTAGTGCGAGTCTTGACCGCTGGTGCGTCACTAGACTCTAGGCTGACAGAACGATCAGCAATCTCAGCTTTAGGCTTCTCTTTAGCTGGCTCAACTCGCCCCATGGCAAGGAGTTCATTAGCCTCATCAACTGACAATTCAATTACATCACCAGCGCTTACACGCTTACCTGCTGCAACGGTAGATTTTAGAACAAGATACATTGCTACCCCCGTGGAAAAAGGAGGGCTCTTAAAGCCCTCCCAAGTTAGCATTTATGAACCGTCGTTGTTGACAGCGAAGGATACTGCGTGACGTACAGCTACATCTACAGTCTGGAGAGCGACAATGCGCACTGTGCCAGAAGTTGATGCAGTGTATGGGTCAACAGTAATATCCAAACCACCGTACATACCGACAAGTAGATCGGAGAAGTTACCGAAGTACAAGTCGCCAGCAGTAACCTGGTTAGATACGATAGCTTTGTAGCCATTCAAAGATCCATCAGGTGCTACAACGAACTGACCTGAGCCAGCGTCTTTAGCAGTGGTTTTCAACGCGCCATACATAGAAGCAGGTAAGATGTAAGCGAGGTTGCCCATTAGAGCGTTGTCCTCGGCTACAGCAGTTTCCATAGCAACTACTTCAGCGAACGTTGGGTTAGCGGCAGCGAAGTCAGTCGGGTTGTTAATACCAGACGTGTTCTTGATACCTGTTGGTTGACCAGAAGATCCAGAACCTTGAAGCGCACCGTTGTCGATAGCGAGAGCCAAACCTGTAGACAAGTCGTTGCGAACTAACGCTTCAATGTCGAGGCTAGACTGCATCATCATCAAACGAGTGATGTCAGTGAACGCACCCAAAGTTTTTGGAGCCATGGTGACTTGACCGAAAGTTGGCTCGCTCTCAGAAGCTGCGCCGCCTTCAGTGCTGATCCAGCCAGCAGTAGAAGCTGCTGTTTTCCGAGGGATTTTTACATCGCCAACAAGACCAGTCAACATAGTTGCGCCAGCTTGCATCACTGAAGATGCGTTGCGAAGCACGTCAATGAAATCACCACCGCGATAGTCTTCAGCAACCATAGCTGAATCATCACTTGTGTTGAGATCACGTTGTGCCCAAGAACGGCGAACGTCAGCAGGGATGTAAAGACCTTGTGGGTCTATACCATCACGCTTGGCAGCTTCAGCAGATGCTTCAAATTCAAATGAAGCAGCTTCTTGTGCCTTGCGGTCTGTTGGGTTTGCCATTGCGCGGATAGCAGTCATAAGAGAGAAGTTACGAACTTCTTTCTTGCTCATGCCAATTTCGCTGTCGTCGAGCGGCTTGTTGCCGATAACGTCAAGCATTTGACCACGGAACTCAGCTAGTGAAGTGCCTTTTTTGACAGCTTCGTCAGCCATGTCACGCTTGTTGTGTTTAGCTGCGAGAGTGTAGATCTCCGCAGTTTCTTTGGCAGCGGAACGGGCAGCTTCTGCCTTCACCGCTTCCAAGTCGATCTGAGTTTCTTCAGACATAGTATTCTCCTTAATGAGAGTTACAGGTTGAGGTTGAAGGTTGTCTTCTGCGCTGCGTCCAACGCCAACTGTCCTGTCAGCGGGAATGGAAACAACCGAGACTTCCATTGGAGTCCAAGAAGAGACGCGGAAGCTATCCGAGCCCTCTTTGTCCATTTTGTTGACTGAGTAGCCAACGGAGATGTTAGAACGGATACCGTCCGTCACATCATCGAAGACCTCTTTAGCAAGACCGTTCTTTCCAAAACGGACTGTCGCCCGCAATCTGCGAGCCGAGCTATCAAGGTCAACATCTTCTACCACACCGATTTGCTGGCGTGGGTCATGGTCTAAAAGCAGCGGCATACGCCCAGACTTAGCAAAGTCTAGGTCAATGCTGCGCTCATCATGGTCTAGTATTTCTGAACCGAAAGAACGATCAACAGGCTCTTCGCTAGATACAGCAATACGAACCTTACGAGTGTCCTCATCAATTACTTTGGTATCCGCATCCATAGAGCGGGTCTTCATATCGTCACGAGAGAAGCGGTCTTTGTCTTTGTATCCGCGTTCTTCCACTTTACGAAGAGTGCTGAAACGGTGTCCTACTTTGACGCCAGATGCTTCGTATCCGTCTTCGCCTTCACGGTAGACCTCAATCAGCGCCGCTGGATCGTCTTCATCGCCATTGACGACAAAATCAGAATCAGGAACGTTAATCTGCCCATCACGCTCGATCCGCTCAATGCGTCCATAGGCTTCGCCGCCAGAACTGTTCCAGGCAACATAGTCGCCTACGGACAGATCACCAGGTTCTGCTCTCACTTCTTCAGTCATAACTTGACCCTCGCTTTCTTCGATAGTCATATCATTATTCTTATCTTCTTGCATAGCCCGCTCCTTATCTATTCTGGCAGCAATCTTTCGGCTCCAAGAGAAGCCAGCATCGCCACCCCAAAGTGCCCATGCTATCCGTCCGTTGCTGGGGTAGCCTTCTTCACCAGGACGGAAACCTTCTGCTTTCTTATCAACCTCATGGCGGCTGAAGAAGCTAAACATACGTTTGACTGTACTATCAGACAAACTTTTACCGTTTGAGATGTCACGCGCTCTGGCAATACCAACCTCTGTGCCGCCACGTCCAAACTCGCTGCGCCACTCAAGGCCACGCTTGGCCTCGCTTACCATTCCGTCAGTCGGCTTGTGCGACATCATCATCCTCACTTATTTCTGCTTGCACAGGAAGTTTATTACCAAATGGTTCATACGCCATATTCAGCCCATAGCGACCAGCTACTTCTTTGTCACGTTGGATCTGAGCGAACGTCTCTTCAGCGTCCCTGCCATAATTGGTTGCTATATCGCTATGGCTCAAGATGCCATTCTGCAATCCAACAACCGCAGCGTTGATTTCCTTGAGCGGATCTACCCACTGGAAACCACGGGGACGGAATGAAGCGTTTGCACTGAATTTCTCATACTTGCCTAAGCCTGTGATCGGCGTCAGCCCTTGGTCAATTACATGGTCAAGCCATAAACGATATAGAGGATCAAGGAAGTGATCCGTCATAAAACGCTGTAAAGTACGATAGAAGTCACGCTCCTCAAGCGCACCCTGGCGAATAGAGGAGTAGCTTGTTCCTTCTAGGTCATTAGCCAAAGATGTATAACTTATGCCTAAACCACCAGCAATACCGCGAAGGACTGACTTCTCGAAGTCAGCATAAGCGCTTGTTGGGTGAGATGGATCAAATGGCTTGAAGTCAACACCAGCAGGTAACTGGTGGAAAGTGCCTGCTTCTGCGTCATAGATTGGTGCGCCTGTACCGTCTGCACCCTCATATGCGTCAGCAGTAAAGTCATCACCTGCTGGGCTGGTAAAGAAACCCATCTTTGATGCTGCTGTACGAGCCGCAACTAACTCTGCTTCACGATAGCCATGCAGCATCTTGAGCGATACGATTGCAGCAGATGCAGAAGGAACACCACGAGTCTGACCAGCACGCTCTGGCATAAATATGTGCATCATCTCAGATGCAGGTATGCGAGCGCGTTTTGTACCTTTAGCAAGTGTAGTATAGTCGTAATCGCCAGGGTGGTTCAGCAGAACATGGTAAGCTACTGGACGCCTAAACTCATCTAGCTCTACACCCATACGAACGTCATTGCCGTTCTTGTATAGCTCGTTCATCTCCTCATCAATACGCTCAGGCTCGATAACCTGTAATGCGATGCCGTAGCGAAATGCACGATTCTTGACGATACGCATAAACACTTCACCATCACGCTTGACCGCACGCACAACATGGGCAGTCAAGTCAACTAGGCTCATGCAGCCATCTACAGTGACGCCGCCATAGCGACCAAAGTCTTTCCAGGCGTTTTCAATGATCTGGCTGCCAGGTGAGTCTGGGCTGCCATCAGGATTGACTGCACCAACCTGTAAGTTGAACCCATTGCTACCAACTACGTTAGTATGAAGAAGCTGTAAGTATCTGCGGAAGTATTCGTTGTTCCGCTCTAGGTCTCTTGCCCTGTTTCGCAACTCGTTGATTGACCAGCGTATTTCACTGTCTGCACTGCGGTTACTGCCCAAGAAGTCAGCGAATAATCTACCTCTTGCAGCGGCAGCGTAATTACGTCTCTGAAGTCCCTTTGACTTGACAGGCTTCTTCTGCCTAAAGATGTCAAACAATCCCATTATGAAAACCTAACTTTCACGGTGGAGTTACCAGCCTTCCCTCGCTTGGCAAGTTCCTTGTTTTTGTAGCGAGTGACCTCTCCACGGTATTTGTCTCTAGCCGCAGTAAGCTCATCAAAGTTCATCTTAGTTAGCGAGCGCCCTGCAATGCTATAGCTGCTAACGTCAGAATCGGCCTTACCCTCAAGGATGCTCTCAATCTTAGCAACCATGATCTCAGCGTGTATGCGCCCATCAGCATGAGGTGTAAGTAAATCAACAAGAAACTTGAAGTTGCCACGATCAATTACGATGCGGCTACTGTCAGAGTTCCTAATGATTTCTAACTGCCAGACATAATCGCCTGCTGGCAATCTGTCAGAAACAGTTGATGTAATAGTAAAAAGAAAGTCGTCGTTTAGCGCAGTGCCAGTAATAGTCAGGTCAGAGCCTGTACCATCTGCCTTGTGAAATATGTATTTAGCTGTATAGCTAGAGTTAGAATAATCGTCAGAAAGATCTGACCTTTTCCATTGAACAAAGTCGCCTACTACGGCTGAGGTTGGTTCCCCTTCTGGAGCGTTGGCAGAGTCAAATAGGTTGGTCATTATTTATATCCATGAACGAAGCTATTTCTTCTCGGTAAAGAAGGGCGTTTGGGTGTAGATGCACTAATACCCTGTGATACACCATTTTGTGCCTGTTTGTAAACCGTTTCTAGGTTGACATTTAACAAACCGAGTGCAGCAGTCGCATAAACCCTACAGTCAAGCGCCTCGTTTCTAGTCCTAATCTTTACCCACTCACGTTTTGGCCTGCCTTTATAATATTTGATTATTCTTTTCTCTGAAGTCAACATTCTAAAGTACTCATCCGATCTACCTTGAGGAAAGTGACAATAACCCTCACCCTCCTCAGTCATCTTCAGTCGTGAATATACTAACTCTTTGGCAGTATCTGTACCAACTGGGAACAGGTTTATTTTACCAATGTTATTTTTACTTGGTCTGCCAATAATCGGTTTGCCCTCGCCGCCAACACCTTTGATCGCAAACACACGCCTTCCAGATCTGGCGCGACAATAGTTATAAACCTGCTGAGTATAGTGACCACCTGAGTCAATACACGAAGCGCGTAATATCATTTCACCGTGTATGGGATGTACGAACTTTTGTTGCAACACACTGTCTAATCGCATCCACAGTTCCGCAGTAGATGGATCGCCGTAAAGAACTTCATAAGCAATAGACCAGTTCTCCTCGCCGCGTCCCCATCCTACTATCTCTAACTCAAGCCTATCATCTTGCACGTCAATACCAGCAGTTAGCATCAATACTTCCTCTGGCAATTCATCACCCCAGTCCTCTACCCGATTGATTAGGTCATGCTCATCAATCTGCTCACCTTGCTGGTCTGCATCCCAAGTCTCACCAAGAAAAGTGTTCACGAAGGTCTTCAGTCGCATTGGATCACGTTTAGCAGCAAGGAACTCTCGCACGACATCCTCAAGAGGTGTCCACGGTGAATAAAGCCCGCTTAGGTGAAATCCAGCAGTTTTTCCGTCACCATCTGCTGTAGCTTTCCACTTTCCATATCTTATGGCGCGAAAACGATCTGCATCAGTCCAGCAAGAGCCACAATGCTCGCAAACGTATGAAACCGTATGAGGCTTGTCTTTCTCCCAGTTTACGTTCGCCCAGCGTAAGACCTGCTCTTCTTTGCAGTGTGGACAACTGACGAAATACTTGCGCTGGTCACTTTCCTGATATGCCTGCTCGATCCTACTGTGTCCTTTATCAGTTGGAGTACTAACCAGAACAATCTTACGGTTCCAAAACGTAGTAGAACGCTTTTTTGCCAGAGATACAGGATCACCCTCTGTACCAGCGGAAAGCGGGTAACGATCCACCTCATCGCATAAAATCAGCCGACAAGGACGTGACGCTAGAGATGAAGGGCTGTTTGCACCACAAGCAGTAACGTGACCGCCAGGGAAGACCTTGTGCAATGTTGTGTTACCACTGTCACGACTCCTTGGGTCTTTGATCCTAGCAGAAAGTACAGGCGTATCTCTTATGGCTGGCGATAAACGGTCCTTTGACCATGTTTGTGCCATGTCGAGCGTTGGTTGCACGACTAACATAGGAGCAGGATCTTGGTGTATGTGATAACCAACGACATTATTGATAAGTTCAGTTTTACCGATCTGTGCAGCGGTCATCAATACCACAGTTTCAATGGCGGGATCGCTTATAGCGTCCATCATACCACGTTGATATTCGGCCCTGCTAGTTGACCAGCCGCCAGCTTCTGCACTGGATTCGCTAGATAACTGTCTAAAACGGTCTGCCCAAGAGCTTACAGTTAGCTTTGGAGGTGGCTTGAGAGACGTTCTAATCGCCTCGGCAATTCTAGCGTCAAGCGTCTTCGGTTGCTGGGTCTTGACTGTATCCGACCAATTCATTCAATGCCTCTACTATTGCCTGTTCTATTATTGACTGCACTTCTCTTACTGAAGCGCACGCATGAGCCTCTGGCGCTACCTTAGTTGGCACACTCAAGAGTCGGGTTCTAACTTTGGTAAACTGATTCTCTATCTGCTTTGCTACATCCTGTATGTAAACCAGATCACCACGCTCCAGA
>Ga0213866_10003886_pt1 | contig 10015 bp, 9 predicted proteins | sample PICome_11_FD_160079 | JGI IMG/M metagenome (GOLD analysis project Ga0213866, IMG submission 160079) | Coastal seawater microbial communities near Pivers Island, North Carolina, United States - PICO284 | ecosystem: Environmental > Aquatic > Marine > Coastal | place: USA: North Carolina... | reverse complement strand
TGCATAGACCCAAGTTGCAGAAAAATCCCAATGGTTATAATTATAAATACCAACCCACTTAAATTCATGTGTAACATCCTGATCAGCAGAGAAATATTTACTACCGTAAACATCAAACTTATTTTTTGTTTCCCCCAAGGTATAACTCACCCATCCACTAAAACTGCCAGCTTTTTTCTGGATTAAAAATTCAAGACCTTTGGCATAGCCTTTACCTGAATAAAAATTTTCTTCATAAGAAATACCTTGGGGACTACTTTGAGTATATTGAGTATATTCAGATATATCTGATAAGTTTTTGTAATAACCTTCAACGCTGAATAAATATTTTGATGTTTCGTAGGATAGACTAGAAATGTAGTGTTCGGATGAACTTACTGGTATATCATCACCATTTGATAGTACCCAAAAATCCTTACTTCCAGAAGATAAATCTTGACGAGTAACTTGATTTGCGAATTGGTAGTAATGGCCCCATCCTAAAGCAAATTTTAGTCTATTAGAAAATATGTAATTTGCATTTAATCTAGGCTCCCAATAATTTTTATTTGTTTTACTGTATTGGGTTAACCTAAAGCCTGGAACTATTTTTAATCTATCATTAAAGAACTTTAATTTTGATTGAAGATAACCGCCAATTATGTTTCCGTTATCATTTTTATCAATAATTGAGATAGTATCATTTTGATCATAATTATATCGTATGTCTAAAGAATTACCAAATGATCCATATTTAAGCTGTATTGATTGTGATAAATCAAACTGGTAGTCTGATTTGAAACTGTAGTCTTTTAGATTGTTATCTTCAGAAAAACCTCCTGATATGTTTCTTATTTCATTTTGACTCGTTACTGTACCAAACCTTCCAAATGCTCTATCACTGTAATAATTAGAGTAACTAATGACTGTATTTCCGTATAGTTTATTAGACCATTTCCTTGACCATTTAATTCCTGTACCAAGATTCCCATAATTTGTTAAATCTGAAATACTTAGGCTAAAATCAATTCCTAAATTAAGTAGTCTTTGCGGTGTATTTAATTGATAACCATTATCGAGTCTATCAGTACCATTAAAAACACTTAATGAAATTATATCTTTATCTGTTGATTTATAAGTAAATTTTGCATTTAAATCGTAAAAATATGAACTTATTTTTGTCGCAAACCGATCTTGAAATTGAGAAGAGGAGGTTATATTATCTTCATTGAACTGCTCAAAAACCGTATTATAAATTGGGCCTTTAAAAGATCTTCTGAATGCCACAATTGAAGTAAACTTCTTGTTTACTGGAACTTCAATGTAAGCATTAATATTAAGTAAACTAATGCTCCCTCCTATGTTAAATTTGTTTTGGTTGCCATCCTTTCCAATAATTTCTGTAACACTTGATAACCTCCCGCCAAAACGAGATTCAAACCCACCCTTATAAAGTTGAACATCTTTAATTGCATTAGAGTTAAATGCACTGTAAAATCCATAAAGATGATCTACCTGATAAATAGTAAAGCCATCATAAACAATTAAATTTTGGTCGGGTGTGCCACCTCTAATATACATACCTGATGAAGATTCATTACTAGCTGAAATTCCAGGCATTAATTGAAAAGACCTCATTATATCTTGGTCGCCTATATTTGGTAGTTGCTTTAATTTTTGAGGTGTCATTGTTATCGTACTTAAATTATCTGATGAAACTCTTAGAATAGCCTCACGTTTTGCTTTTACAGTTATTTCAGAGAGATTTTGAGACGTTGCGGTAATTTCTATTAACAAATTTGATTTTGACAAATTAGGATTAAGTTTTAATTCTGTTTTTTCATAGCCTATATAACTAACTACTATGGATGATGTATCTGAAGGAACATTATGTAAAGTAAAATAGCCATCAGTATTTGTGGTTGATCCATTTGATGAACCCTTAACAACTATAACTGCATAAGGAATCGATTCTCCTGTTTTAGAGTCTTTTAATGTTCCAGATAATGTAAAATTTGTGTTTTGTTGACCTACTACAAATCCACTAAAATTGAAAATAAATATGAATATTATTACGTATCTCCTCATGATTAAATTTTAAAGTTGATTAATTAACTGTTTCTTCATAATGGAATTCATTAATATTATACAATTCCCTTGATGATTTCCTGAAATATTATTTTTACGACTAAAGTTAAAAGGGCCACCCAAATAGCAGCCCTTTTAGATAAACAATAGCAAGTATTAATGCGTAACAATCTAATAATAACCTCTGAAATTTCTATATATCGAGGGTTTGTCTAGTGATAACCTTACTATGTAGTTCATCTTTTTTCTTCAGGTAAGATTTAAATTGATCTTTTGTGAAAATATTTTTTAGCTCCCAATCTTTATCTTCAGATAAGGATCTGAATGCTTGAAACTTTTGCATTCTAATTACATTACTATTTTTTATATTCTCAATTTTATGAGCATAATTAAGGTTGATTTGATAGACTTCTTCCTTTTGTATGGAGTCTAAACTCAATTCTTTTTGCATCCAATCAGTTTGAACTTTCGCTCTTTCCATAGGTGTTTTTTCTAAATTAGTATTTTGTGCCATTCCATTTGATAAGAAAAAAAGGAAAGTCAATGCACTTAAATACGATTTCATAAATCTATGATATTTTATTTTTAAATTAACCATAGAGCAATTCTATAAAAAACAATAATGTCAATAAAAATAAGTCGGGGAATGGTGAGATTTAATCGGAGTGTATTATATACTCATTAAGGCTACTTTGATATGACTCTGGGCTTGGTCAAAATGCCTTCCTCTCCACTTAAACCAATGGTATAAGTACCGTCAGACAAATGTCCTACATTGAATCCCACTTTGTGATTGCCTGATTCATGAAGGAATCGACTTCTAATAGTTTTAATTAGTGTTCCTTTTATATCAAAAAGTTCGATACTTATTTGTTGTCTTTTGTCCAAATAATAATTCAAATAACATCACTGTCTGTAGGATTGGGAAATGGTGAATACAGGTGCATCCCTGAGTTTGATATTACTTCTTCAATCCCAGCGGTGTTATCCTCTCCAATTACAATATCTTCATCTCCTTCTTGATATGGTACCCAGTTGAGGCTGATAGAGAGCATTATTGCATATACATTGTTTAAGCAGTTATCTTTTAATTAACTTGAAGGTTGTCTGATTGGTATTGTTTAGGATGGTCAAATAGTATATCCCTGTGTTTATTTCAGGTATTTTTACAGTGCCTAAACATTTTCCTTCAATAACATTTCGCCCTAAGAAGTCATAAATGATGAAGTATTCATTACCAAGCAGATTCTCAATGAAAATTTCATCTGAGAACGGATTCGGGTAAATTTTATACCCTTTTTCGAAAAGGTTCTCTTCAATACTTGTCAAAAGAGTACAGGAACTAACATCAATTTCGCTGTATAAATTTGGGTCATGGTTTGGGTCTTCGACCGTGTTAGCCATCATTGAAATTTTAACAATTTCATCACTTGTAGAAAAACAAAGTTGGTGAAAGTTGTCGTTGTCATCAATATCTGATATCGAAATAGGAATATGCGGGATTAGAACTCCTGAACTGTCAGAATAACCAATATAGTATTGAAACAAGTCAGATTCTGTATCACCACTTATATATGGTGTAATGCCACCATCCCAGGCAACTTGAATCGTTTGTGTTCCTGAATTACATTCATTCAGATTGCCATCAATTCTTTGGGCAAAGAATAAACTTGGTCCATCAGCAAGCGGAATAACATTCGTGGTAGTGATTCCATTTAGGTTTATGATTGCTGAACAAACGGACTCTCCCGATAAAGTGTCAATTGTAAATAAATCCCCTACGACTCTTACTTCAACAGGTGGATTGGTGACAGCGGTACCAAATTCACCTAATAGAAGCACAGTTCGATTTTCTCCGTTTTCATTAGCTGGGGCTAAAACAGCACACATTGGGATGTGTATATTGCCAAGGCTATCTACAACTTCAAAATCAGTTTCCGATAAACTGGATGCATCTAATGGGAATTTAAAATTAACAGGCATACCATCTAACAGGCTTCCTTGTTGATTACACAATAGACTTGGTAGTCTATTATCTAGTCCAAAAAAAGCCGACACAAGAGTATCTTGTGATTTGGCACTTAAAACAAAAGTTAAAATTGTTATTAATGAAATTAAGATTTTTCTTCTCATATTTTTTGTCTTTTTTAATTGCTTACAACTGATCACTAAACTACAATTCATAGTACTTTCAAAAAAAATGAGTCGGAGAATAGGGGAATTGAATCGGAGTTTAGAAACTAATTTATCGGTAGGAATTAAAAAATGCTTTCTCGTAAGTAATTCCAATAGGTAGTTGATGATCCTCGATGATAACGGTTTTGGCCCTAACGGCTTGTATTTTTTCTATTGAAACTGCAAATGACCGATGAACACGAATGAATTTTTTTTCGGGAAGTAGTTGAAGTAATTTTCTCATGCTCAATAGCGTAAGTATAGGTTTAGTATTTGTTCGATGAATTTTGATGTAATCATCCATGGTCTCAAAAAAAAGAATATCAGAAAGAGGAATTTTTATCAATGAATATTGAGATCTAACATATATAAAATTATTTTCCTTTGATTTTTTTTGTTTTTTAAAATCATAGAAATCAAGTGCTTTTAAACATGATTGTTCAAATCTTTTTTGTTTTATGGGTTTAAGTAAATAATCAATAGCATTTAGTTCAAATCCCCTAACAGCATATTCGCTAAATGCAGTTGTAAAGATCACCATAATTTCCTGATCAATAGATTTAATTAATTCAATTCCATCTGTATCCGGCATTTGAATATCTAGAAATAATAGATCAATTGGAAACTGCTTTAAATAACGAATGGCACTAGATCCTTGAGTGAAGGTTCTTTTTAAATCAATAAAATTCAAATTTCCAGCCAAAGATGTGATAACATCTAATGCTAAGGGCTCGTCATCAATGGCAATTGCTTTAATCATTATAATTTAATAGACAATTGAACACTGTAATAATCATCTTCATCACTTATATCTATAGTATAACGGTTATAATAGGTGTGATTGAGTCTTTTAATTGTATTTGTTATACCAGTACCACTTGTTTTTGTGAATTTTTTAACCTTATCATTTTGAATATGGAGCTTTAAGTTATTCCCAAAAAATTTGATTTTAATTATTATTTTAGACTCTTTTTCAGTGCTTACACCATATTTGAATGCATTTTCAATAAATGCAATCAATAATAGGGGCTCAATCTGTTTCCCGCTAAACTCACCCTCTACATTGTAAATAATTTTTGTTTTAGTTGACAGCCTTAATTTTTGAGTATCAATATAATCTTTTATGTAGTCTAATTCTTGACTTAGTGTAACAAACCGCTTTTGAGATTCTTCGATATTATATCTCATCATATCTGATATTTGGGAAATTGCATCAACTATTTTATCTGATTTTTTTATGGCTAGGGCATAAATACTATTTAAAGCGTTAAATAAAAAATGAGGATTTACCTGTGCTTTTAAATATGAAAGTTCAGCCTGGTTTTTAGCTATCATATATTCTTTATTTCTTTCGTATAGAAAGATGGCCCAGGCAACTATGCTAATAAACAATAATTTAACTAATGCTATAAAATATAAAAAGGAAATGTCCCTTACTATCTCAAAATTAATTTCATTAAGAAAAAATCTATAAATTATAAAGTACAATAAAACCAAAAACAAGAAGACTAATAAGTATAACCATTTTTTACTTTCATATGCTAACCTTGGGATAGCCCAAAAAAGATTAACATAGAAAAATATGACAGTGTATAAACTTGAAAAAAAATAATTAAATAATGCAAACTGGCTTTTCCCAAGATAATTTAAATTCGGTAATGGAAGAATAATTATAGGTAGCAATAAATAGATTATCCAAATTGCAAAGTGCTTTAGGATTTTATATATTAATTGCATGTTCATTTTTGCAAAGTATTCAATAAAAATTCTGTACTAAGAAAATTTATCGATGATTACCTAAAATTTATCGGTTTCTTGTAATTTTTATTTCATAAATATTATGTTTTCTAGTTAATTTTTTTTTAAAACTTACTTGAGTAAAACAAAAAAGCGGAATAGTGAACTAAAATTCAACTATTCCGCTCTGGTAGAGTCTATCAGACTCTTATCGAATCTTTAGACTGAGGATCTAGTCAAATCAAATTTGCTGCTTCGATAAATCCTATTGAGTAGCCCCAAGCCAGAAAACTTCGAGATTGGGAAAATCTTTTTTAAAAAACAGTCTTATTGCTCCACTTATGGGTAAGGTACAAGAACTCTTCGATAAAGTCGCTGAGAAGAACCCTCAGAAAGCATTAGAATTACTCTTAAAACTATCTGAATTTACTAATGTCTCAGCTATTATTTTTACATTGTTAGGTGCTTTTTATTATCAATGTTCAATCAAATACTTACCAAATAAATTTTCACCATTCATTTTAACCTTTTTTCAATGCCCTGTAATATAGCTGTTCAAGCTTACCAATATTAAGTTTATTTGGTCTATTTTAATTATTTTGAAAATAAGGCGGACTATATGTAACCGGAGATTGTCCCGTTAATTCTATTTCCCCAGTAAGGCCTTTAACCAATGTAAGCTGCGTATTATAATCGGTCTGATAACAATTTATTCTACACCAAATACGCGGCATATAAATTAGGTTTTTGTAAGGATCTCCGAAACTGACACTAATTACTTTGTTTAATGGAAGTTTATTGGCAGTCCACATGCTTAGTGCCTTTGCGTTGTTAAGATTTAAGGTTCCCCAAGGATTTCCTGGGTTGCTGAAAAATGCAAAAATGAACTTATCGTATTTGCCGCTAAGGCTGTCTAATCTACTTCCTTCCTCAAAATAGGATAAATCGTCTCTTATTTCCACTTCATAACCTCTTTTCAAGAGTTCATTTTTCATAATAGAGAAAACTTCCGCTCCTTTTTTTTCAGATACCGATACTATTAACAGCTTCTTCGAATTGGAAGTATCTAATGGTAATTGCTTGTTTTGATCATCTAATAAGGTAATTGATTTTTCGGCTATTTGATATGCTCTCTTGCTATTTTCATCTAATTCTTTGTCAGACATCGGTTGTATAGACGAGTAGTTAACATCGAACAGACCAAGTTGTTTTTTTAAATTCCAAATACGACTAAAGGCATCGTTGAGTCTTTCAATTGGTATTTCTTTTCTAAGGATGCGCGCTTCGAGAGAATCAATAATTTCAAATCTGGGCCATAACAAAATATCTGCCCCTGCCTTAAAACATTCAATTTCGGTTTCCAGTTGGTTTTTGTAATAGCCTGCTATTCCTGCCATGTCAAGGGCATCTGACACCACAACTCCTTTAAATCCCATTTCTTTTTTCAGTAAGTCGGTCATTAGTTCTTTGGATAAGGTGGCAGGCAAATACTCTCCATTTAGTTTTTCGTGCTGATAGGCAGGGAAAGTAATATGCCCAGCCATTATTACAGCCACCCCACTATCAATTAAGGTTTGGAACACTTTTCCATGTTTTTGTTTCCATTCTTGGTAGCTCAAATGCATAGTAGATGTACTAAAATGTTGATTAACTAAATCAGTACCATCGCCGGGAAAATGTTTGGCTGTTGCTGCTACTCCATTATTTTGCATGGCTTTTACTTGATGTGGTAATAAGCGCCTTGCTATGTCTTCGTCATCGCCTATGGCCCTTACATTGGTTAGAAAATTACCAGGATTAGTGTTTAGGTCAGCTACAGGATGCAACAACCAGTTAACACCAATGCCTCTTGCTTCCGAAGATATAATGTCGCCCATTAAATATGCTGCTTCTTCTGAATTGGTTGCCCCGACCCCCATTTCACTAGTGGTTCGTGTGTAGCCATTTATCTCAGAACCAATTCCCGCCTCAAAATCTTCTACAAATAACATAGGGTATTTGGAAGCCTCACTGAACTGCCGAACAGTGTTTTGGTAATGTTGCCCTAACGAATCGTTGGGCACCTCTGGTTTCATATTCCAATTTGCCAAAAAAACAGAGCCTACCGGGTATCTGCTCAAAAGCGTATCTATGGACCCTTCGCCATATTTGGCTATTGTGGCTCTATTATAACTGAAACAAACAAGCTGTCCTATTTTTTCACGTATTGATAATTTTTTCCAGCCGTCATCATTCTCGAACATAACAACCTCCCTGGCCTGCTGTTTTTGCTCGTTGCATCCAGATAATACCGTTATTATTATCACTACGATATAACAAATGGCAAATGTAGTTTTATTCATCCTTTCTTTATATAAAACCGTAATTCATCTTTTTCTTCCCAAACTATTAGTTCGCATTTAATTTACTCCTAATGTTCCGAATATTAAAAATAAGCGAAAATTTAAAGAGCGAAATATTAAATTTTCGCCTCCCTAGTTTTGTGAAACTGGTTTGTAAACTAAATCGTCCTTTTGTCGACAGTCACATAGTCTACCCACATCATTGTTTTAGTAAATAAATTAATTTTGGTATTGTCAAAAATCCCGTAGTTATCCCCGACATTCAAGTTGAGAATAATGTTATGAGGGCCAAAATTCGATAAGTTCAGGTTCGAATTAGTTGCATTTGTATAGGTAGCTCGAGTCTCACCGTCTACCTTTGTCGTTATGGTAATCACTCCATCAAAATTCTCCCAATACATATCATAGGTATGCCACCCTTCATCCACATGATATTCGCGTTCTGCCGTTGTCCCTAATAAATTGGTACCCGCTGTAGTACCGTAAAATATATTACTGGCAAATCGGGTGCTTCCAGCATAGGAGTATCCTTCCATGATGTCAATCTCTCCACTGACAGGCCAGTCCGACTCCTGCACCGTCCAAAACGCTGGCCATGCACCATAGGTATCTGCAAAACCCATCGTATCTGCTTCATTCATTGCTAGGAGCCTTATAGAAGCTGAGACATGAAACTCTTCATTTCTTAGGGGTTTAAAATCAAAATAGGATTTTACATGCCCCGATTCATAAATTTCTCCAGATGGTGTAGCAGTAAGCACGAGCACACCTTTATCATAAATAGTTTCTACATAAGGCACTGAGGACACATATTTGCCATATACAGAGTTGTAATCAAACCGATTAGTACGTTCCCAATTATTAAAACTCGTGTTATCGTCAAACTCATCGGTAAAAACTCGTTCCCATTCTCCTGTTACATGCTCTACAACTTTAGGTATATATATATTTTCATCAGGTTCATCACAGGATATACAGGTGAAAAAGACAAAACCAATAAGTATAATATTCATTTTCATATGCGTATTTATTAGTTAATTAATGTATTTATTGAATTCTCTTCGAATAGTTGAATTCCATTACGCAAATATATTTCATAAAAGAACATTTAAAGAGTTTTCATCTTCCCCGGAAAAAATTTCAACCAATAGCCTATAATTTTACAGGTGAGACTAAAAGCTGTGAAAAATAATAATAAAGATGGTATTAGGTTTGAGAGAGATAACTGTATAAAGCTTTATGTATCCAACAAGCAACTATCCATCATCTCCAGAAATGTATTTTACTGCGGGTATATGTCACACACTGCTTTAAATGGAGAGGTAGTTAAAGGAAACCACCAAGGAATTATATCCAAAAAGGAGTTTTTAGCACTGAATGATCAGTTAAAAGCTCGATTTAAAGACCGAAAAAAAGTCAATAAAAGCAATATCCCAGCGATTCCACTAAAAGGGCATCTTAAGTGCTCCAAATGCTCAACTAACTTGACTGCGTATTTAGTCAAATCAAAAAACCTATGGTATTACAAGTGTAATACGCATGGATGCAAACAAAAAAGCGGAATAGTGAACTAAAATTCAACTATTCCGCTCTGGTAGCCTCGCCAGGAATCGAACCTGGATCTAATGTTTAGGAAACATCTATTCTATCCGTTGAACTACGAAGCCTTTTTATGATATGACGCTTCCTGGTTT
>Ga0213866_10003883_pt1 | contig 10017 bp, 9 predicted proteins | sample PICome_11_FD_160079 | JGI IMG/M metagenome (GOLD analysis project Ga0213866, IMG submission 160079) | Coastal seawater microbial communities near Pivers Island, North Carolina, United States - PICO284 | ecosystem: Environmental > Aquatic > Marine > Coastal | place: USA: North Carolina... | reverse complement strand
CCACCACCGGGGGTAGACCGCCATGAGAAATGGAGGCTCGGGTCGGAATCGAACCGGCGTACACGGAGTTGCAGTCCGCTGCATAACCACTCTGCCACCGAGCCATTTTGAGTAGGAACTACTCTGGAAAATCGAGCTTAGGGTCGCCGGGTGGCGCTCCGTCTCGAGTTCCAAGACCTTCATTGCACCGACGGTGCTGAAAGAGTTGGAGCGGGAAACCGGGTTCGAACCGGCGACCTCAACCTTGGCAAGGTTGCGCTCTACCAACTGAGCTATTCCCGCAGAGGCGCCCATTGTATTGACTGCGGCCGGGCAGTCAAGCGAATCCGCATAAAAATTGCGCAACCCTTTGAATTAATTAGGGTTATCTTCGTCTTGCATGGCCTGTGCAGCCGCTTTCAGGTAAATCAGCATCGACCATAGCGTTAATACAGCCGCGGTGTATAACAGCAAGTAGCCCAGTGCCAGCAACCAGCTTTCATCTTTAGCCGGGTCGATGGCCAGCAAGGCGATAATGGCCACCATCTGGAACGCCGTTTTCACCTTACCGACGACAGAGACCGCCACCGAGGTCCGCGCTCCCAGTTCTGCCATCCACTCCCTCAGTGCTGATACAACGATCTCGCGGCCGATGATCACGCAGGCTGCGAGCGTTAACAGAATGGTGTCGTGGCGCTCAACCAGCAGCACCAGGGCAGTGACAACCATCAGCTTGTCGGCGACAGGATCGAGGAATGCACCAAAGGGCGTCTCCTGTCCCATCTTCCTGGCCACATAGCCATCTATCCAATCGGTTATCGAGGCCACGCTGAATACCAGTGCGGCCACCAGCAAATGGTGCTGGAACGGCAGGTAAAACACGACCACCAGGACGGGTATCAGGAGAATCCTGAGCAAGGTCAACGAATTGGGCAGGTTCAAGTGCAAGCTAGCCAGCTCCGGGCATTAGTCCGACGTATTATGCAGGTGATCGTATATCTGTTGTGCCATAGTGGCACTAATTCCCTGGATTTTCTTCAGCTCGTCCACGTTGGCATTCATGACGCCTTTCGCGCTGCCGAAGTGCCTGAGCAATTCCCGCCGCCGCTTGGTCCCCACGCCGGGTATCCCCTCCAGCAACGACTGCTTGCGGGACTTGTCTCGACGGGCACGGTGGCCTGCAATAGCGAAACGGTGCGCCTCATCGCGAATGTGCTGAATCAGGTGTAACGCGGGGCTGTCTGAGGGCAGTTGCGTTTCGCGCCCTGATGGTCCGTCGATCAGCGTTTCAAATCCCGCTTTGCGCGTCACGCCCTTGGCGACGCCCACCACCCTCACGCCCTCGACCTGAAGCTCCTCCATCACGGACATGGCCTGTGCTACCTGCCCTTTGCCGCCGTCAATAAAAAGCACGTCGGGCATCAGGCCTTCGCCCGTTTTTAATCTTCGATAGCGTCGCTCCAGGGCCTGCTGCATCGCGGCATAGTCATCGCCGCCGGTGATGCCCTCGATGTTGAATTTTCGATAGTCACTCTTGCGGGGTCCAGCTTCATCAAAGACCACGCACGAGGCCACAGTGGCTTCACCACTGCTGTGACTGATGTCGAAACACTCCATCCTCGAGGGCTGCTCAACCAGCTCCAGCGCTTCCTGCAACGACTGCAGGCGCTCCTGCGTTGTTTGCTTGCCAGCGAGGTGTGCCTCGAGGTTTGCCTGCGCGGTTTGCGAGGCAAGTTGAAGCCATCTGGCCCTGGCTTCCCTGACTCGCGACCGCACTGCCACTTTCCGCTCTGCCTGTACCGTGAATGCCTCAGAGAGTGTGGCAGCATCTTCGGGCAGCGCATTCACAATCAGCTCAGGAGGTATCGCCTGGGACCCTGACAGGTAGTACTGCGGCAGGAAGGCCTGCAAAACCTGGGCAGGCGTTTCTTCGAGCTTCAGCGGCGGATAGTAGGTTTTACTGCCCAGGACCCGGGCTCCACGCACGAACAGCACCTGTACACAGGCTCGACCACCTGCGACCACGGCCGACAGGATATCCAGGTCGCCACTGGCCCCCTCGATACCCTGACTGGCTTGGACATGTTGTAGCTGACTCAATTGATCACGGTAGACAGCGGCCTTCTCATAGGCGAGATCGGCAGCGGCCTGCTCCATATCATCCGCCAGTCTAACCATCAGTTCCTGCGACTTGCCCCGCAGGAACATGACAGTGCTTTCCACCTGCCGGGCGTAATCCTCCTCGGAGACGATATCGACACAGGGGGCTGTGCAGCGATCAATCTGGTACTGCAGGCAGGGCCTCGATCTGTTCCTGAAGTAGCTGTCCTCGCACTGCCTCACCTTGAATACCTTCTGCAGGAAATGCAGCGACTCCCGCACCGCCCCGGCACTGGGGTAAGGTCCGAAGTACTGACCCTTGCGGCGCTTGGTCCCACGATGCAGGGCCACACGGGGAAAAGGATCCGTGCTGGATAAAAAGATGTAGGGGTAGGACTTATCGTCCTTCAGAAGAATGTTGTAGGGCGGCTGGTGGGACTTGATCAGGTTGTGTTCCAGCAGCAGCGCGTCAACTTCCGTGGTGGTCACTGTGACCTGAATGTCACTGATTCTCGACACCAGCGCCATGGTCTTCTCTGTCAGCCCGCTGGCACGGAAATAGCTGCCCACGCGGTTTTTGAGATTTTTGGCTTTGCCAACGTAGAGCAGTTCGCCCTGCCGGTCGTACATCTGGTAGACACCCGGGCGCGTAGTGAGTGTCTTGAGAAAAGCCTTGTGGTCGAACTCATCCATGCTCGCTCTCAAGTACCCGGGGCTCGATTTCCAGTTCATAGCCGAACACATTGCGCACAGACTCACGTATGTCCTGCGCCAGGGCGAGCACTGCGGTGCCGTTGTCACTGCCGTGATTCACCAGGACCAGGGAGTGGTTGGCAGCGACGCCAACACCATCGCGCTCCAGACCCTTCCATCCGCAGTGCTCGATCATCCATGCCGCCGACAGTTTCATCCGACCGTCGGGCTGGGGGAAGACAGGCAGCTGGGAGTAGCGGGTTCGAAGATAGGCACCACTTGCCTGCCCCACAATAGGGTTCTTAAAAAAGCTGCCCGCATTGGGAAGCTCTGCCGGGTCTGGCAATCGCGCCTGGCGAATAGCCACGACGGCATCGAATACCGAACGCGGAGTGGCCGTCTCCCCTTCTACGTTCAGATAGTTGCGCAGAGACGGGTAGTCGAGATTCAGAGTTGGCTGCAGCGAAAGACGAAGATCAACCGAGGTGATAACAACCCGGTCTCTCAGCTCCCTTTTAAATACGCTGTCACGATAGCCAAATTCACAGGCCTCTCGGTTCAGCCTCCGGGCCTCTGCAGAGGTCAGGTCTATCACGTTCACCGCTTCCACAAATTGTTCCAGCTCAACCCCATAGGCGCCGATATTCTGAATCGGTGCTGCGCCCACAGTGCCGGGAATCAGCGCCAGGTTTTCCAGACCGTAAAACTCGTGATCGAGGCACCAGCTCACGAAGTCATGCCACCCCTCACCTGCACCTACCCTGAGCAGGACCGAGGTCGCGTTCCGCGACAACTCGGAAACGCCAATGAGCGCCATCCTGAGTACAACCACATCGAGGTCGCCAGCGAGAACCACGTTGCTGCCGCCCCCAAGCGGAATCAACGGCAGGTCTTTCATCCGCGCCAGCGAAATCGCTTCGCGCACATCCTGCACGTTTTCCGCATGCACCAGCGTCGTCGCTGTGGCACTCAGCGCGAGCGTATTGTAAGGCTGTAGGTCGGCGCCTTGTTCAACGCGCATCGATCAGGGCCTGTAACAGACCTTGGCTGGCGTCCTCAATGAGGTCGAGAACCTGGGTAAACCCCTCTTCCCCGCCGTAGTAAGGGTCCGGGACCTCGGCGATTCCAGGCTCTGGTGCATAATCCAGGAACAAGCCCAGGTGGCCTTGAAAAGAGGAAGGTTTGATGGATTCGAGATGCCGCAGATTTGCCCTGTCCATGGCAAGAATGTAATCGAACTCGAAGAAGTCATTTTCACGCACCTGTCTTGCGCGCAGATGCGACAGCGCCACGCCTCGCTTACCAGCTTCGGTCATCGCGCGTTGATCGGGTTGTTCACCCACATGCCAATCACCTGTTCCGCAGGAATCGACGGTAAGCCAGCCATCATGGCCCTGCGCCGCCACCAGGGTTTCGAAAACACCATGAGCGGTTGGGGAACGGCAGATGTTGCCCAGGCAGACAAACAGAACGCCCATGCGAGATTGAGTCACCACTGCCCTACCTGAGCGCCCTGCGCACTGCTTGCAGATCGCCTTCCGTATCTACACCGGCTGGCACAGCAGCGCTGGCCAGTGCCACATGAATTTTCTCGCCATTATAGAGAGCCCTCAGCTGCTCCAGCTGCTCCCACTGCTCCAGGTCTGCTGGTGGCCAGGTAATGTAGCGAGCCAGAAATCCAGCGCGATAGGCGTAGATACCAATGTGCCGCGCCCAGTTCCCATCCGGTGGGAAAACCGGCTCACCAGCTGCCATCGCATCCCGGGGCCAGGGGATTGGAGCTCGGCTGAAATACAGCGCCATGCCCTGATGATCACAAACCACCTTAACTGCGTTGCCATTGGTGAGCTCTTCGAGCGTGGTAATCGGTTCTGCCAGCGTGGCAATGGACGCTTCCGGATTGGCAGCGAGATTGTCAGCCACCTGGTTGATCACCTGCGGAGGAATCAACGGCTCATCGCCCTGCACGTTCACAACAATGTCCGATGCTGCCAGGGCTCGGGTCTGGGCGACCTCCGCCAACCGGTCGGTTCCCGAACGGTGCGCACTGTCCGTCAGGCAGACATCCGCACCAAACGCTGCAGCCACATCGGCTATGCGCTGATCGTCGGTGGCGACAATGACGCGCTCGGCTTCACTTGCGCAGGCCTGGTCCCAAACACGCTGGATCATTGGCTTGCCCGCGATATCCAGCAACGGCTTGCCGGGGAGCCGGGTTGAGCCAAATCGCGCTGGAATTACTACCGAAAACGTCATCTGTGCATCGTCTCAAGTTTCAGGCCGGGCAGTACCGGAATTGACATCAGGCAGGCGCTCGACAATAGCATCGATCACCGCCGACGGTAGCACCGCGTTGATGGGCAACTGCCAGGCGTCAGCACCAGCGAAAGGCGCGCATTTTACCGCGTCCTTGGCAGTCATGATAATTGGCAGGTCAGCCATGGCGCCAAAATCCGCCACCGTGTACTGGTGGTGGTCAGGAAACACTTTGCGCTGAAGAGAAAAGCCCGCCTGTTCGAGCGTCGAAAAAAACTGCTCTGGCTGGCCGATGCCCGCAATGGCGTAAACGTCTGCGCCAAGGGTTTTGGGATTCAGGGCCGTGTGGGCACCATCTGACAGGCGAAACAGCCCCTCGTGAGCGTAGAAAAACGCGCTGTCTGAATCCACGCCGTCGCGGTAGATGACCGCATCCGCTGATTCAAGACGCTGAGAAGGTTCTCGTAGCGGGCCGGCGGGCAAGCACCAGCCATTACCCAGCCCTCGCTGGCCATCAACCAGAACCAGTTCAAAGTCCCTCGCCAGAGCGTAGTGCTGCAGCCCGTCGTCGCTGATAACCACATCAACGCTAAAATCAGACAACAGTCGACGAACAGCCGCGGGCCGGTCCGGGTCCACAACAACGGGACAGTCCACCGTCTGGCGAATGAGCAGTGGCTCGTCACCGCATTCGATCGCGGCTGTCGTGGCCTCCACCACCAAGGGATACCGTTCTGAACGTCCACCGTAGCCGCGACTGACCACCCCGACAGATCGCCCGGTTTGGCGTAATGCCTGCGCAATGGCGATAACAACAGGCGTTTTACCGGTGCCACCCACGGTGACATTACCAATTACCACCACCGGGACTGGCGCACGGTAGCGAGAGATAACGCCCCGCTCGTAACACCAGCGCCTGATGGCCACAACACCGCGATACAGCCACTCCAACGGCCGCAGCAGCCACAGCCAGGCTGCGCCCTTGTACCAGGCCCTGACGATTGCAGCGTCAGACACAGCCTCAGTCTGCAAAAGCCTGGTTGTAGAGCTGGGCGTACAGGCCGCCTTGCTCTAGCAGCTCCTGATGACGACCCGCAGCGATGACTCGCCCCGCATCCATCACCACAATCCGGTCGGCATTTTCCACGGTGGACAATCGATGGGCGATCACCAAAGTCGTGCGCCCTGTCATGATTCCCTCCAGCGCCTTCTGAATACGATGCTCAGACTCGTTGTCGAGCGCTGAAGTTGCCTCGTCCAGCACCAACACCGGTGCGTCTTTGAGTATCGCCCGTGCAATGGCAACCCGTTGCCGCTGACCACCACTGAGGCCACTGCCCTCGTCACCCAGCAGGGTGTCGAAGCCATTGGGTAGGTGTTCGATGAACTCTGTCGCGTATGCGGACGACGTTGCTTCCAGCACTCGCTCCCGACTGGCCTGGGCCAGAGACGCATAGGCAATATTGTTGTAGACGGTGTCGTGAAAGAGGGTCACATCCTGTGACACCATGCCGAGCTGGCGGCGCAGGTTGTCGAGCTTGTACTGGCTGATAGGAACCCCGTCGAGCTGAATTTCACCGCTGTCGGGCTGGTAAAACCTCGCCAGTAACTGCACCAGGGTCGTCTTGCCACTGCCCGAGCGCCCCACCAGCGCCACCGTTTCTCCCGCGGCGACCTCCAGGGACACGTTATCGAGGGCCAGTTCGTCACTCCCGGGATAGGAAAAGGTCAGGCCCTTAACGCTGATGGCGCCGCGGGCCCGCTCGACCTCAATCGCGCCCTCATCCAGCTCTTCCGGCTCATCAAGTTGCGCGAAAATATCTTCTGCGGCAGCAAGACCTCGCTGGATAATACTCTGCACGCCCGACAGGGAGCGAATGGGCTTGCCCAGTTGCCCCGCCGCTGTCAGGAAGGCCACCAGGGAGCCGGCGCTGAACCCTGCAAGGATGCTTGGATTAAGGGCAAACCACACCAGCGCCGCCAGCGATACGGCAAGCAATGTCTGGATTACCGGCGTGCTGAGCGCGTCGGCAAACGCCAACTTGAGACTTTGCACGCGGTTGTAAGCGCTGGCTTTGCGAAAACGTTCGGACTGGTGTTCCTGGCCGCTGAATACTCGCACTTCCTTGTAAGCACCAATGCTTTCATTGGAGACCTGGGTAACATCACCCATCGAGGCCTGAATTTTGCGGCTGTAGCGCCGAAAATGCTTGCCGACGACGGTAACCACTAGTGCAATAAAAGGCGCTACCGCGAAGAAAACCAGGCTCAACTTCCAGTTCAGGTAGAGCATATAGCTCAGTAGCGCGATCACCGTGAGGCCTTCACGCACGATAATTTTCAGGGCCTTGGTAGCCGCCCCGCTCACCTGTTCCACGTTGTAGGTGATTTTTGAGATCAACACGCCACTGCTGTGTTTGTCGTAGTAGCTGCTTGGCGCAACCAGCATCTTGTTGAACAACTCACAGCGCAACTGGTGAATCAGGTTACGCGCCACGTGGTTCATGAAATAGGTCCCCACGAAGAAACCCATCGCGCGCACAAAGGCGAGACTGACCGCAGCGACGGGAACGGCGATGCGAGCAAACTCCAGCTTGCTCATACCTTCCGAATCCATCCATCGGTAGGCGGCGCCGGCGACGATCCCCGACTCCACCTGGTCGGAGTCGTTCAGAGAATCCAACAGGAACTGCATGAGGTCGGCCAGCAACACGTTACCCAGGGAGTAGACAACGTAACCAAGCAGGCTGAACAGGAAGATGTACCAATACGGCACGATGTAGCCAAGCAGGCGACCGTAAAGCCGCCAGTCGGATACTTTGCCGCCGCGTCGCGGCAATTCCTTTTGAGGCACACTAGTATCAGCCATTCCCTGCACCTTCGTCAGGCTGCCGCGTGGTTATGCTCAGGTGCACGAACCCCATCTGCCCGGCTGCATCCATCGCCCGTACGACAGATTCATGCGCTGCCTGGGCATCCGCTGTGATCACCATGGGAAGCGTTGTGTCACCCGCTGATATCTTATAGATCGCTGCCTGCAGTGTGCGCAGACGGGCATCAACCAGCGCCTGCCCATTGACCCGGTAACTGCCACCCTCGTCGATCAGAATTTCAATGCGGTCGTCAGATGCCTCCTGCGGCTGACCGCTGGCTTCAGGCAGGTCGATGGAAAGTTGAGTCTCTCGGGTGAAGGTGGTGGATACCATGAAAAAAATCAGCAGCAAGAACACAATATCAATCAGCGGCGTCAGGTTGACGCCAACCTCGTCCCGTCGCTGTCGGCGAAACTTCAAGCGGTTTCTTCCGCGTTGTCTTCGCTGTGAAGGGCATCAACCAACTTGATGGTTTCTTGCTCCAGCTCAACCACAATCCCGTCAATTCGACCAACGAAGTAGCGATGCATCACCAGTGCCGGTATGGCGACACTCAGCCCGGCCGCAGTCGTGATCAGGGCCTCTGAAATACCCCCTGCTAACACGCTGGCATTTCCCGTGCCCTGGGCCATGATTTCTGCAAATACCTTGATCATGCCCATTACCGTACCCAGCAGACCAAGCAGCGGCGCCACTGCGGCGATAGTGCCCAGCGTATTCAGGTAGCGCTCAAGCTCGTGCACCACGTGGCCGGCGGCCTCCTCGATACTCTCTTTCATCACATCGCGGCCGTGATAAGCATTGGCGAGCCCTGCCGCGAGAATTCGTCCCAGTGGCGACGATTGCTTCAGAGTCTTCAGCTTGTTGGCGTCGAGTTCGCCCGCTTTCAGTTGCTTCCAGACAGTGGCCAGCAGGTGCGGTGGCGCTATTTTCTTGGGATTCAGGGTATACAGCCGCTCTATGCAGATCGCGACGGCAACAATGGAGCTCAGCAGGATGAGTATCATCAGCCAGCCACCTGCGGTCACCAGTTCCAGCACGCTATCGCCCCTGTTTGCTTATCGTTTGGGCCATTATACGCACCCCCAAACCTGCGGAAACCCGGCAATTTGTCACATCCACCAGAAACGTCGTTGCTGTCGATAATGGCTGGTACGCCAGTTTCCGTCCGGGTACAGCCGATATTCCAGCATCCCGGATTCCGCCGTAGAGTGCATCACCGCTCCCGACGCTTGCACACGCTCCCTTACGGCAGGATGCGGGTGCCCGAAGGCATTGGCATAGCCGTGGCTCATAACGACTAGCTGTGGCGATACCGTGCGTAACCAGGCTCTGCAGCTGGAGGTGTTGCTCCCATGATGGGCCGCCAGCAGCCAGTCGCTGGCCAATGAATCCTGCCAGTACGTGATGAGTTCGCGCTCAGATTCTGCACCGATATCCCCGGGAAGAAGAAATCGGCGCCCTGCCAGCTCTACCTGCAGAACGCAGCTACTGTTATTGCCCGAACCGGTTCCGCCGCCCAGGAACTGAAACGCCGTGCCGTCTGGCCATCGCCACGCGCGACCCGGCCGGCATCGCTGGGATTGCTCGCCGTAACCGATGGGCTCACCCACAACCATCTGGGAAACGTCTAGCGAGCTGCGCAGAATGGCAGCGCCGGCGCTATGGTCGATATCGCCATGGCTGATGACCAGTTGATCGAGACGCTTTATGTCGGCAATCCGCGTGTAGGGCAACACCACTGTCTCCGCCAGGGTGATACCACCCGGCCTGCCCCCGCCGGTGTCATACAGCAGGGTGCCGGCACCGGATTGAATCAACACAGACGTCCCCTGGCCCACATCGAATACAACAACCCTGGCCCGCCATGGCGGGGGACGTGCTTCTGCCTGCCACCCAGCGAGCACGGTTATAAACAGTGCCAGCTGGCATTGACGGTGAAGCGGAAGTGGTAGAGCCATAAGCGCAACGAGCACGACAACTAGCGAAGGCGTGGACAGCGTATAGCGCCGGTATAAGTACTGCTCACCCTGCTCCAGAATCGACTGCGCCGCAGGCAGTAGCCAAACCAGTGGCTCTGCGGCAACCAACCAGAGAACACCTGACAAGCCGGGTG
>Ga0213866_10003882_pt1 | contig 10019 bp, 14 predicted proteins | sample PICome_11_FD_160079 | JGI IMG/M metagenome (GOLD analysis project Ga0213866, IMG submission 160079) | Coastal seawater microbial communities near Pivers Island, North Carolina, United States - PICO284 | ecosystem: Environmental > Aquatic > Marine > Coastal | place: USA: North Carolina... | reverse complement strand
CCTATACTATAGTAAGGCTATAGATTAGCCAGAGACATAATTCATATCAGGTTTAATTACCAATTTGGTTATAATCTCGACCAAGGCTATAGCAAAACTATAGTATGTGATTTTCTAAATCCCTAATTGCGCTTGCATCGAAGATGCTGCGCTTAGTGGGCTGTTTCTTAAACAGTCACGGTATCTTAATTCTGTAGTAGGTCTGTAGTATGCCAGCGGCACTCCCTCACAAGAAAGCTATTGCCAATCGAATCCGTAAGATGATTCGAGATGGCGTAGCTATGAAGGACATCATGGTCTCTATCCAAGACCTACAGGATGCACCTTCTTCTTTTGCTACCTTCTACAAGATTTATGGTCAGGACATTGCTCAAGAGCGTTCTGACATTGTAGGGATGGTAGGTAACAAAGTAGTACAACAGGCTCTTGAAGGTGACTTCAAGTCTCAGGAACTCTTTCTCCGTAGTAAGGGTGGTTGGTCCCCTAACTCCACCTTGAATGAGCAGGAGCAAGAGACAGACCCAGAGATGGATGAGTCTGCTATTGACGCTCTTATGACCCTCTTAGGGAAATCCCGTGACCCTTCCGATAACAGCGAATGACCTACGACAACTACCTGATGAAGAAGTAGCAGCCTTGATGGACCAGCTAGGTCCAGCTAAGGTAGAAGAGTTACAACACACTTGGGAGTTCTGGGCTAGACCCAACCAGATGGAGCCTACAGGCAACCATTGGGATATTTGGGTAGCATTAGCTGGCCGAGGCTGGGGTAAGACCAGAGCGGGTGCAGAGTGGGTAAGACACCGTATCCGTAAAGGCGACAAGATCGTACATTGTGTAGCACCAACAAAGGGTGATGTACGGAAGGTCATGGTAGAGGGCGATAGTGGCCTTCTTAATGTATGTTGGAAGGGTGATAAGACCTACCGTGGTACGCCTATAGGCTACCCAGAATGGTCCCCTACTAACAACACAATGACTTGGGAGAATGGGGCTAAGGCTGTATTCTTTTCGGCGGAAGACCCAGAGCGTCTTCGTGGTCCACAGGCTTACTCTGCATGGTGTGATGAGTTGTGTGCTTGGCGTAATGCCCAAGAGACTTGGGATATGTTGCAGTTTGGGTTACGTCTAGGCAGACACCCTCAAGTGTTTATCACTACAACCCCTAAGACCACCAAGCTACTGAGGACGATATTAGGTGATGAGAAGACGGTAACGTCCACAGGCTCCACCTATGACAACTCTGCTAACCTAGCCTCTACGTTCCTTGATGCAGTTAGGAAGACGTATGAAGGCACTAGACTTGGTAGACAAGAGCTTTACGCTGAAATCCTTGATGAAGCCTCTGGTGCCTTATGGAGCAGACAGGGACTTGCACAGGTAGAGATTGAAGCAGATAAAGTACCTGACTTAAACCGTATTGTAGTATCTATTGACCCTGCCATCACAAGCAACAAAGAGTCAGATATGACTGGTATTGTTGTAGCAGGGGTTGACGTAAATGGTATCGCTTACGTTCTGGCTGACCACACAGGTCGCTACACACCCCAGCAATGGGCTGCGAGGGCAGTGTCACTCTTTGAAGAGTATCAAGCTGACCGGATTGTCGCCGAACGTAATCAGGGCGGAGATATGGTTCGCCACACTCTCCACACAGAGTCTGAGACGGTCCCTGTCAAACTAGTCCATGCTAGTCGAGGCAAGATGGCCCGTGCTGAGCCGGTCTCCGCCCTGTATGAACAGAACAAGGTACGTCATGTAAAGGGTCTCAACGACCTTGAGGACCAGATGGTCACTTGGGAGCCACTAGGCTCCGTAGGATCACCAGACCGCCTTGACGCCCTTGTGTGGGCTATTACGGACCTATCCCTACAGGGCTATGCCAAGCCCCAATTAAAGCTGGCGTATAGCTCTGCGAAAGGACTTAGATAATGCCCAAGAAGCTCTCTGAAACAGAAGCCAAGAAGATTCTTGGTGTAGCTGGTGACAACACTCACAATGGTCAGATTCGAGCGGACGAGTTCCTGCCGGAGCTTCGTGGCAAGAAGGCCATCCGCAAGTACCGTGAGATGCGTGACAACGACAGCACCATTGGTGCAGTTATGTACGCCACTGAGCAAGTGCTTCGTGATGTAGAGTTGAAGGTTGTACCCTGCAATGATACACCAGAGGCCAAGAAGGAAGCAGAGTTTGTTGAGTCTGTCTTAGATGACATGGACCACACTCTTGATGACCATATTGCAGAGGCTTTGTCTTCTTTGTCGTATGGCTTTGCTTGGTTTGAGGTAGTATATAAGCGTCGTAGCGGTCCACAGTTCCGTAGCTACAAGAAGTATTCCAAGTACGATGATGGCCGTATCGGTATCCGTAAGCTGGCCTCTAGAGCGCCTTGGACTGTATCTAAGTTTGATGTAGACCAGAAGTCTGGTGATGTCTTAGGTCTCTATCAGGAAGGCTCACAGTTTGGTAAAAGCCATTATATCCCGGCTAACAAGTCTCTATACTACAAGACCACTGCAATTAACGGCGACCCTAGTGGTCGTAGCATTCTTCGTAATGCTTATACCTCTTATGAGTATCTGAACAATCTTCAGTCCATTGAGGCTATTGCAGTGGAACGAGAGTTGGCAGGTATCCCTGTAGCCCGTATTCCCTCGGAGTACCTCTCTAGTGATGCTACAGCCTCTCAGGCAGCGATTAGGGCAGACCTACAGCAAATCCTCCGAGACGTAAAGTTCAACGAGCAGGGTTATATTATCCTGCCAAGCGACACCTACCCTGACAAAGATGGTAGCCCAACCAATGTCCGCCTGATGGACATAGAATTGATGTCCTCTAGTGGTTCACGCAATATCCAAATCGACCCCATTGTTAGCCGCTACCAGCATGATATTGCTCGTAGTGTATTGTCTGAGTTTCTTCTACTCGGCGCACACAGCTCCGGTGGCTCGTATGCGTTATCTAAATCTAAGACCGACCTCTTTCTTCGTGCCTTGGAGAGCTACATTAGTGCCATCACTGACGTACTCAACAAGCAACTTGTAGAACGCCTGTGGCAGCTCAACGGGCTTTCCTACGATACTATGCCGTACATCAAGGCTGGTGATGTAGCACCGCACGATCTTCGTGAGATTGCAGCCTTCCTTCGTAATCTGAATGGTGCAGACATTAACGTCTCTGACCACCCAGAAGTTATTCAAGACCTCATGGACATTGCGGAACTCAGCTATGAACCTAATGAAGCTCCCCGGCGAGATGTACAACCGGATGAAACAGAAAGCCCAGAACAAGAGTGATCTTCAGACGCTCTATTCGATGACAGACCGAGAGCTTAACGATATTGGTCTTTCCCGTGGCTCTATTCGGGATGCCTTCTACAAAGGAAAGAAGTAATGCCTTTCTCTACTAATGCAGACCTCCCCAAAGCAGTACGACAGACTGTCCCTGAAGAAAAGCAGGGTAAGTTCCGTCAGGTATTTAACTCTGTCATGGAAGACACTGGTTCTGAGCAACGTGCCTTTCGTGCTGCTTGGTCTTCGGTAGAGAAGGTAAAGACTTCCACCTTAGCAGAGAAGGCTAAGAACTGGAACGCACGTCATGGTGCTAAGAAGGGCAACATCAGTGCTAAGACCCTGAGAGCCGTCTATGACCGTGGTATTGGTGCGTACAAGACCAACCCCGGTTCTGTACGACCTAACGTAACATCCAAAGAGCAGTGGGCAATGGCCCGAGTAAACAGCTTCCTTAAGATTGCTGCTGGCCAGAAGGCTGCTACGCATGACAAGGATTTGTTGCCGGGACGTACTGAGAAGGCTGAGTACCGTGGTGAGAAGGTCTCCCTAGACAAGCCATTCCGTCTGCCTAAAGGCTCTGCTAAGAAGTTTGGTGTTTACGTCAAGTCCGGTGACAAAGTGAAGCGAGTTACTTTTGGTAGCCCCACTATGGAAATCCGTCGTGACGACCCAAAGGCCCGTGCTAACTTCCGGGCTAGGCACAACTGCGATAGTAAGACTGATAAGACCACTGCTGGTTATTGGTCCTGTAAGATGTGGGAGTCTGGTTCTTCTGTGAGCGATATGCTCGCAAAAGACGACTCCGAGCAAATGAACCTAGAGGGTCAAATCCTTAAGACAGACGACGAACAGCGTCTTGTCTACGGTTGGGCCTCGGTCATCACTGAAGACGGTAAGCCTCTGGTAGACCGCCAAGGTGATGTAATTGAAGCCGACACTATGGTTAAGGCCGTGAATAAATTCATGGAGCATATTCGTGTTGGTAAGATGATGCACAAGGGGGATCAGGTGGGTCAAGTTGTCCACTCGATGCCTCTCACTAATGAGATTGGTGAGTCCTTGGGCATTTCCAGTAGCCGTGAAGGTTGGATCGTAGCATTGAAGGTATTCGATGATGAGGTCTGGTCTCTGGTAAAATCTGGCCAACTTACGGCCTTTTCTATCGGCGGCAAAGCTAAGAGGAAGGAAGTAAATGACTAACATCCTACTCGACTTGGAGTTGGACGAACTGTCACTTGTTGACCGTCCTGCTAATCAAGCCGCTACAATCTGTCTTATTAAAAGGGACGAAAGCATGGAAGACATGGAAAAAGGGTACGACTCTTACCTCGACGAGCGTAAGGCGTACTTCATGGACAAGGGCATGGGTGAAGACGAAGCCATGAAGAAGGCTAAGGAAGAACTCGAAAAGATGTCCGCTGACGAGAAGAAGGAGCTTATGGCTCGCCTTAACAAAGCTGACGAAGCTGATGTAGCAGAAGAGGCTGTAGACCAGTCCGAACTGTTCTTGGCTGAAGTTGACGCTCTTAAGGCAGAAGTCTCCCGCCTCTCCAAGGCCCTCGAAGACAACGGTTACGTTGTTTCCGAAGAAGAAGTTACGAAGGCTGAAGAGCCTGAGTATGTAGAATTTGACGGTGAGAAGGTTGTCAAGTCTGACATCCCGGCCCCCGTCCTCAAAGCTCTCGAAGAAGCAGAGATTGCCAAGCGTCATATCGAGCTTAAGAAGCAAGCTGACGAAATCCTGCCTAACTTCGATAACGAAATTGCGGCCTCCCTCTTGGCTCATGTAGCTAAAGATGACGCAATCGTAGAAGCCCTCAAAGCTGCTGATGCTGCTATGGGTGCTTCGATGTCTGAGATCGGTGAAGCGTCGGTAGAAGCAGATATGCTCTCTTCCAGCGATAAGCTCGATGCTCTTGTTAAGTCCTACATGGACGAGAACAACCTTGCCAAGAAGGACCATGCTAAAGCATACGCTGCGGTAGCTAAGACCGACGAAGGTAAGGCACTCATTAATAAGCTCTACAAAGGAGAGTAAATCATGGCGACGAACGCAGGCCGCTTTAACACCGTATCCTTGACCTCGGATGCTGCTCTGGCCCAATACCGTTTGGTCACTCTTGACCCCAATGTTACCACCACTGATGGTAGCGCAGCTTACCCCGATGCCCAAGGTCAGCATGCCCTTGGCATTACCGTGACTTCTGCTGACGCTGCTGGCAAAATTGTTACCGTGCAGTATGACGGCATTGCTTTGGCTGAAGCTGGCGGCGGTATTCTTGCTGGCGACTACATCACTCCGTTTGATGGTACGACTGGTAAAGTAGGTGCCGCTACTTCGAATGATGCAAAAGTTGGTGTAGCTCTGTCTGCTGCTACTGCTGACGGGGACATTATCTCCGTTCTGCTCAAGCCAGCTTCTGACACTCACGCTTAATAGCAGTTAAGGAAGAGGAATAACAAATGCCTTTGCTGACCCCATCTAGCGTGCATATTGATGCACCACTCACCAATCTGACGCTGGCTTATGCCCAGTCTCAGGACGCCTTTGTCGCTGGTAAAGTCTTCCCTGTTGTAGGTGTAGACAAGCAGTCCGACAAATACTACATTTACAGCCGTCAGGAAATGAACCGTACTGGTGATGTCAAGAAGCTGGCACCTCGTACCGAAGTAGAACGTATCGGTATGTCGGTCTCTAACGACAACTACTTCGCCGATGTCTACGGTCTTGGTATGGACTTCGATGAGCAGACCCTTGCTAACGAAGATGCTGCTTTGGACATTCGTGCTGCCGGAGCGCAGACTCTGACCATGCGTATGCTGGTACACCGTGAAGAGCAGTTCGTAACGAGCTTCTTCTCGGACAACATCTGGACCTCTAAGTACACTGGTGTGGCCTCTACGCCTTCCACTAACGAAGTGATCCAGTGGTCTGACTTTACGGGTTCTGACCCTATCATCAACGTCACTGATGCAGCTACCACAATGCAGCTTGCCTCTGGTGGTTTCCGTCCTAACACGATGGTTGTTGGTCGTCAGGTACACGATGCTCTGATTAACCACCCAGACATTCTGGGTCGCCTGAACGGTGGTGCTACTGTAGACAACACCGCTCTCGTAACCAAGGCGAAGCTGGCAGAAATCTTTGAGGTAGAAAACTACTACGTCATGGATTCTGTTAAGAACGTCGGTAAAGAAGGCGCTGCTGAAGACAATGAGTTTATCGGCGGTAAGTCTGCCCTTCTGACCTACACCCCAAGCACTGCTGGTCTGATGACCCCTGCTGCTGGTCTTACCTTCGCATGGAACTCTGTACCGGGTGTAAACAACCTTGGCATCACTGTTGAGTCCTTCTCTGACGACGCTCTTAAGCGTCAGCAGATCGCTGAGATGATTCAGGTGAAGATGTCCTACGACATGAAGGTGACTGCTCCTGAGCTGGGCTTCTTCTTCAAGACCATCGTAGCATAAGGAACTAGAGTATGACACCCGACTACTCTAAGCTACCTTTCCAACTTGACTGGGTTCACACCGTAAAGCGTCCGTTTAGCTCTGCGGGAACCCAGTGGGAAACCGGAGACTTCTTCGACTGGAAACAGCGAAGTATCTCTTGGGAAAACGTGTTGACGTTGTTTAATCAGGGCTTTCTTCGGCAAGAGCCTCCCTCAGAGAAACCTGAAAGGGTTGCTGTCGGAGACGGCCTTGATGAACTAGACCAAGATGAACTTTCGGCTATCGTAAAGGGCATCAACAAGAAGGTCAAGCAGTTCACGAAGACAGATCGTGAATACAACATGAAGAAGTGTAAGGCTTCTACGGTCACGAAGAAACAACGTGGCCATATCCGTACTTGGCGTAACAGCCCTTGGGCTGATTGGGAGCAAGCATAATGACGTTCACCTACGATGTTGACGATCTTAATACCACCACTGCGACAGGCCGTCGCAATGCAGTACGTTTTCTCGTAGGTGATACTGACTCCACCGACGTACAGGTACAAGACGATGAAATTGCTTTTGCTCTTACTGAGTCCAGTGACAATGTTTATGAGGCTGGTGCTTACTGCTGTCGAGCTATTGCAGCTAAGTATTCTCGTCGTGTTGACACTGAGCTTGATGGCGCTCTTAGTGCTAGTTACTCTGATCTTCACTCCCATTATCTGGCCCTTGCAGAAAATCTTGAGGCTGAGTCCAAGAAACAATCAGGTCTCGGTGTCAAAGCTGGGGGCCTCAGTAAGGCAGCTATCTCTGTGGTAAGGCAGGACACTGATCGTGTTACTCCATCTTTCCGCAGGGATCGTTTCCGCAACCCACCAAACTATGATGGTTCTGCGGATTACGAGTGAGGAATAGTCCATGTCGTTTAATGCTAGAGACCTTTTAAAGCTGGTCCAAGACTTTGGCGAAACTCTTACCCTCCGCAAGGTCACCACTGATGGAACCTACGATGCTGCCACTGGTACTTTGAGCGGCAGTGCGACAACGGACTATTCCTTTACCGGATACTTCTATAACCTAGCAGAGGGTACATCTGACCTCACTAAGACTAGGAAGGGCAGTCGGGCTTGTGTCATCCCCGCTAAAGGTCTTACGGTTGTCCCTGACGACCAAGACCAGATTACAGGGCATGGTGACACGGTTAATATTACCACCGTGAGAACCATCTTTAGTGGTGGTCAGCCCGTCTGTTACCTCTGTGAGGTGTTTGAATAATGGCAGTCCCTAAGATAAAGGTCTCCCCTGCTCTTAAGAAGAAGCTGGCAGAGATCGACCAGATGGTTGAAGACGCCGTAGAGCGTAAGATGACTGACGTGGCTAGGACTGTTGTTCTGGCCTCTCCTGTAGATACAGGTGCATTCGTCAACTCTTGGTCCTTCAAGGACAACCTTGGTGGAGGCCGTAGTAAGTCCTCTCTGGGTAAGCCTACAGGCCGAGATAAGGGGTCCGAGCGAGGCAAAGCCCTTAATAACTTGGTAAACGACATCAAGAAGACTGTTGAAGTGGGTAGCCCCGGTGGTCCTGTTAAAGAAGGCATCGGCATCCAAGCTGACAACTATTACTTCATCAATCGTTCGCCTCACGCTAAAGAAGTTGATAACAACCCTAAGCACCAAGTAGTAGACAAAGTTATTCGGCAACACGGTAGGTAAGCATGGCTAGTATATACAGAGACATTCGTGCAGCCCTAGAGACTAAACTAGCCGCCGTATCCGGTATCCCAGCTATTTCCTACGAGAACGTCTCCTATGACCGTACCAACGGAACTTCTTATGTAGAGACGTTCTTTGTGCCTCAATCCCGTAGACCCGCTGTACGAGGCTTAAATCCACAGCAACGCTATGGTGGAGTATTCACCGTAGTCTGTTATGCCGCAGAGGGTACTGGTCCCGGTGCAGCAGATGAAATTGCGGACAAGGTACTAGAAGCCTTTGAAGCAACCACAGATGTCTCTTACACCAATGGTGATGCAGAGACTTTTGTTGTGTCTATCGACTATGCCGAACGAGAAGGTGGCGGGTTAGACACTCCGTTCTATTATGTCCCGGTGAACATCGGGTTCTACATTTATAACTAAGGAGGAAGCAAATGGCTTTCGCACAAGGTTCTCGTTCACAGCTTGCTCTCGGCGCTCAAAGTGTTTTTGGCACAGCAGTTACAGTAGACACCAATCTCCCCTTCAACAGTCACTCTCTGAACCTGTCTAAGGACCGTGTACAGGGTAATGAAATTCAGCCAGACCGCATGGACCGAATTGACCGTCACGGTAACAAGACGGTAGCTGGTGACATTGCTGTAGACCTTCGTAACCTCACCTACGACTCTCTGATCCAGTCTGCTCTGATGACCAGCGATTCGCTGTCAAGCGGTGCTAGTATTGGCACTACGCCTTCTTACTTCACTATTGAAGACCAGTTTAAGGACATCAACAAAGCTCGTAAGTTTACGGGCATGACTGTTTCTACTATGGGGGTGTCTATTGCACCTAATCAAATGGTAACTGCTACCTTTGGCATGGTAGGCAAAGATATGTCTCTTGAGAACTCTGCTACTGACGTATCTGTTGACGACTCGGAGCCAGTCCCTTATGATTCCTACAGTGGCACCATCTCTGTCGGTGGCTCTGCTGTTTCCATCGTGACCAGCCTTGATTTTACGTTGACCAACTCTTTTGCTCCTACCTTTGTCGTAGGCAGCGATTCTGCCCCACAGCTTGAGTTTGGTAAGGCAGTTCTGGAAGGCACTCTGACCGCCTACGTCGAGGACTTGACCACACTTGAGAACTTGTTTGTTAGCGAAGTAGAAAGCTCTATTTCTGCACAGGTTGGTGACGGTACTAACACCATGACATTTCTTATCCCACGGGTTAAGTTTAACTCTGGTGACATTCCGGTAGACGGCCCCAACTCCCGTATCATTAACCTTTCCTTCGTGGGTCTCTACGAGAGCGCAGTCAACGACACTCTCTTTAAGATCACTACGACATAAGAATCCCTTGGCCGAGGGGAGAGAGGTGAGCTTGTCGGGTGGCTCCCTCTCTCATTCATTTAGTAACCCGAATTAACCCAAAGGAACCCGACTATGGACTTGAAGAATCTTACTCCAACTTCCGACACAATCGAAGTTATTCTGGTACATCCAAATACCCTAGAGCCTCTGATGAACGAAGGCACTAAGAAGCGTGAGATGAGTATCACTCTCCATGCACCACACTCCAAGGAGTACAAGA
>Ga0213866_10003879_pt1 | contig 10025 bp, 11 predicted proteins | sample PICome_11_FD_160079 | JGI IMG/M metagenome (GOLD analysis project Ga0213866, IMG submission 160079) | Coastal seawater microbial communities near Pivers Island, North Carolina, United States - PICO284 | ecosystem: Environmental > Aquatic > Marine > Coastal | place: USA: North Carolina... | reverse complement strand
CCGTTTATACTAAGGTTGAGTTGATGTATGTTCTGTCGACTAACATGTTTTGTTAAGTCTATATAACATTTTATACAATGAATACGTTCATTCTTAGTTAAGACGCTTTTACATAACTAACATGTTTTGAGAAAAATTAATTTTCTTATGTACAAGAAAAGATATAATTTAAACACTGCTTATAGTTTTAAGGAAATTAATTTAATAACTTAAATTTGCTAAAAATATTTTTAATCTATGAATAAGAACGACCAATTATTTAGTGAGTTGCTTTATTTACTACACCACAACGCATTTAATGCTCTTGATAATATAGATAATACTAATTACTCAAAATCAGATTTGACTTCTGTTCGTCAACTCATTGATATGGTTGTTATGCTAAAAGAAAAAACTAGAGGTAACTTATCAGATGAATTAGACCAAATACAAACAATGATGTTGTCTGAACTTGAATCAAAATACCAGCAAAAATTTAAAACAACTGTAACTAATGGATCAGCCAAATAATAGCATTAGCCCTTTAAAAGATAAGAAGTCGAGAAGAATTATTATTATTCTCTCGGTATTGCTTTCTCTTATTTTGATTTTCATTGTTGTAAGAGAAAATCAATTTCAAAAGACCTTAGAGACTGTCATTCAATATGAGGAGGAAAAAACTAGCTTAAGAGACAATTTAGATGATTTGATTGATGAACACGAAATTTTAAAAGATGAATATGGTGATTTAAGTAATCAATTAACGGAGCGTGACTCAACTATATTAGCTTATGCCGATGAAATAAAACAGCTGCTTAGGTCTAAAGGTGAGTTGACACAGGCAAAGGCTAAAATTAGACGACTAAAAGAGATAAGCAAAAGGTATGTTTCTGCCATAGATTCTCTTTATACCTTAAACCAAGCCCTTCAATTAGAAAACGATAGCGTTAAAAAAGCCAATCAGCTAATCTCTAGTAGAAATAGAACATTAGAAAAAAATAATCAAGACCTCAGTGAACGTGTATTTACAGCATCTATGCTTAGAGTTGAGAACATACAAGTAGAAGGTGTGTATTATCGCTCTAGTGGTCGTGAAGTCACTACTACACGAGCCGCAAAAATCCAAAACTTCAGTATATGCTTTGACGTTATTGAAAACAAAGTAACAGATGCAGGCTTAAAAGAGCTTTTCATAAGGATAGTTGACCCGCGTGGTAAAGTGCTCAATGTAGCCAATAAAATCCAAGAAACTACAATTGAAAACGATAGTATTGTACAATACACGACTAACTATAATTTTGATTATGCCAATCAAAAAATTAGTGAGTGCCAATTATGGACGAGGGGCAATGTTTTAATACCTGGAGTCTATTATTTTGAGTTTATCATGGAAGGTCAAGTTATCGGCATTGCCAACACTAAGTTCAGATAATCTATGAAAATAGTTACTTACAACATCAATGGCATTCGTGCTGCACTAAGAAAAGGGTTAGACGAGTGGTTAAAATCTACTGACCCTGATGTCATTTGTTTGCAAGAAATCAAAGCTCGTGAGGAGCAATTTGACTCGAGTGTTTTTACAAACTTAGGTTATCATTGTTATTGGTATTCAGCTCAAAAGCCGGGCTACAGTGGCACGGCTATTTTGTCCAAGGAAAAACCGATTAAGGTAACTTATGGCATGAATCATGAAAACTATGACAATGAAGGTCGCGTGATGAGGGTTGATTTCGAAACCTACTCTGTTATAAGTGTTTATATGCCATCTGGTAGTAGCGGTGACTCCAGACAAGCTTTTAAAATGACTTTTTTGGAAGATTTTCATCATTATATTTCTGAACTCATTCAGCAAGTTCCAAATCTAATTATTGCTGGTGATTATAACATTTGTCATAAGGCTATAGACATACATAATCCGCAACGCAACCAAAAGACTTCTGGCTTTTTACCTGAAGAAAGGGAGTGGTTATCTACATTCATAGATTTAGGCTTTATCGATACTTTTCGTCATTTCAATCAAGAACCACATCAATATTCTTGGTGGAGTTATCGAGCAAATGCTAGAGCAAAAAACTTAGGTTGGAGAATAGATTATTTATTGGCAACCCAATCTATGGAGTCACGATTAAATAGAGCTGCCATACTTAGTCAAGTCAAACACTCTGACCATTGCCCTGTCTTAGTTGAATTGAGTTAAGGGTTAATCAAACCACTTATGTTAATAAACTTTTTTAAAGTCCTTAAAGTGGGCTAAATGCTAATGTATATTTGAAAGTATAAATGAATAACTATGACTTACAGAATCTTACCCATCTTTATCATCATAGCAACGCTTTCATCTTGTGTATCTCCAAAGGTTGTTGAAGATATTAAGCAACAACGTCAGGAAACGTTTCAAGAAAATCAGGAGATTAAAAAAGAAAACACTTCGCTTTCTACAGAAAATATTGAGTTAAAAGAAAAATTATCACGACTAAATAGTGAAATTACTCAATTGATTTCTGACTCTACTACAAGAGCTGCTAGTTGCCGTCAATTACAGTCTCAGTTAGATGATTTGAACGAAGCCTATGACTTACTAACAGCCAAGAATAGTCAGATGATGAGGAATAAAGCTGAAGAAACTAAAAAGTTGCTTAAAGAATTACAAAATACTAGAGAAGAGCTGTTGAAAAAAGAAGATGAGTTGTTGACTTTAGAACAAAATCTTAGTGTAAAACAAAAGGAACTTCTTAATATTCAAAACGAACTTATCGAAAGAGAGAAAAAAGTAATAGAATTGCAATCCATTATCAACAGGAAAGACTCGTTATTGTCAGCACTAAAAGATAGAATTTCTTCAGCATTACTTGGTTTTGAAGGAGATGGTTTGACAATCACACAAAAAAATGGCAAGGTCTATATTTCTTTAGAGGAACAATTACTTTTCGCATCTGGAAGTTGGCAAGTAGATAGCCGAGGTAGAGAGGCACTTTCTAAGTTGTCAAAAGCCTTAGAAAATCAGCAAGACATCAATGTTTTAATTGAGGGTCATACCGATAGTATTCCTTTTGGTGGACGTGGACAGATTAAAGACAATTGGGATTTGAGTGTAGTAAGAGCAACAGCAATAGTACGTATTTTAACATCTTCCAGCTCTATTGATCCAGAACGATTAACAGCTGCAGGCAAAGGAGAGTTTGTACCCATTCAATCAAATAGTACTTCTGCAGGCAGAAGCGCTAACAGAAGGATAGAAATTATCCTTACCCCTAAATTGTATGATTTATATGAATTGCTAGAAGATTAAGAGGCAAAAAGCATCTTAAATACTTCCTCAATTTTACTCACTTTTACGACTTTTATAGAAAAGTCTTGACGATCTATTTTATTGTACTTTGAAACAAAGATGCGTTCAAAGCCTAATTTTTCGGCTTCTTGTATCCTTTGGTCACACCTATTGACGGGGCGTATTTCTCCTGATAGTCCTACCTCAGCAGCAAAACAATTTTTGTCTTGGATAGCCATATCAACATTTGAAGATAGGATAGCACAAACTACCCCTAAATCAATAGCAGGGTCATCTACTTTAATACCACCTGTGATGTTTAAGAATACATCTTTTGCCCCCAAACGAAAGCCACATCTTTTTTCTAATACGGCCAATAGCATAGACAGACGCCTTAAATCAAAGCCAGTAGCACTACGTTGAGGTGTACCATAGACTGCAGAGCTCACTAGGGCTTGTGTTTCAATCATTAATGTGCGAACACCTTCCATAGTAGCACTAATGGCCATACCACTCATAGCTTCTTCTTTTTGGGAAAGTAATATTTCAGACGGGTTGCTTACTTCTCTAAGTCCATGACTAAGCATTTCATAGATGCCCAATTCAGCAGTTGAACCGTAGCGATTTTTATGCGCTCGTAAAATGCGATAGACGTGATTTCTTTCTCCTTCAAATTGAAGAACAACATCAACCATATGTTCTAATATTTTGGGGCCAGCGATATTGCCATCTTTATTGATATGTCCAATTAGCAATACTGGCGTTCCACTAGCTTTAGCATAATTCATTAATTCGGCGGTACATTCTCTTATCTGTGAAATACTACCGGGGGAGGAGTCAATACTATGGGTATGCAAAGTTTGTATAGAGTCTATAACTAATACCGTAGGTTGAATCTCTTGAATTTGTTGAAAAATATGTTGAGTATTGGTTTCGGTAAGTATTTGACAACTAGAGTCAGACAAATTGAGTCTATCTGCTCTCATTCGGATTTGTTGGTCGCTTTCTTCTCCAGTAACGTAAAGAATCTTTTCATTTTGGATTCTCAATGCAACTTGTAACAGTAGAGTGGACTTGCCTATTCCAGGCTCCCCGCCTAATAAAATAAGTGAGCCAGCAACTATACCTCCTCCTAACACCCTGTTTAACTCATTATCAGAAGTGTCTATTCTTGCTCTAGACTGCAAAGAGATATCACTAATAGCTTGAGCTTTATTGACTCTATTGCTCTTTTCATTTTCCCAATTTGCTTGGCTCGGTTTTGGCTTACTAACGACTTCTTCTACTATAGTATTCCATTCGCCACACGATTTGCATTTACCCATCCATTGTGAACTTTGCGCACCACAATTTTGACAAAAGAATGTTGTTTTTACCTTAGCCATTTTTAATAGAATTTATAATATGACTAGTAGAATAACCTTTTAAAAATGGGATAGTTTCTACACTTCCACCATTAGCGATTACAAAATCACTACCTACAATATCTTCGATCTTATAGTCAGCTCCTTTTACCAAAGTATTGGGTTGAATAAGTTCAATTAATTGTTTTGGGGTATCTTCATGAAATAGGACTACTGCATCGACACAACTTAGACCCGCCAAAATAGATGCTCTACTAGACTCATTTTGAATAGGTCGATTTTCTCCTTTTATACGTTGAATTGATGTATCAGTGTTAACACCAACAATTAGTTTGTCACCAAGTTTTGAAGCTTTAAAAAGATAATCAATATGACCTAGGTGTAGGATATCAAAACATCCATTTGTAAATACAATATGGTTCTTGCCCTTCCAATTATTGACTTTATCACTTATTGAATCTAAGTCAAAAACTTTTTCTGAAAAATGTGTTTTGGTACTCACTGTTTTGCTTTCCTTTTGGATAAAAATACCATTAAAATGGATATACCACCAACACTAAGCGTCATTAATGTTTGAGCCGTATGAACAACGGTGGCAAATAATAAGGCAGAATCTTCAGAAACATCAAGAATCATTAAGCCTACTTTTACGATGTAATGATATGCCCCAATACCACCTTGCACGGGAGCGACCATTCCAAAGCCACCGATTACCATAGTATAAAGTCCGTCCGCTAAATTCAGCATTCGCGTTGCTTCTATAGAGAAAAAACAAACGTAAGTCATCAATAAATACATGAGCCAAATTATGAAGGTATGCGCCCAAAAACCTGTTTTATTTTTTAATCCATTAATACTTTTAAAGCCATCTTTCATGCCAATAACGAAAGTTTTAATTTTGATATAGATAGCAGATTTTTTTAAAATCCTTTTTGTTAAAACAAATAAAATAATAAGAATAGCCGTAGCACTTAATCCAACACCAATAAATGAACCTACATCTAGTGTTTGTCCTTTAAAGATAATAGCTAGAAATTCCAGAAAAAGCTCGAACTTTAAAATCAGAACTAAAAGAACTAGGCTTATTAAAATGATAAAGTCAATAGCTCTTTCTAAAATGATGGTTCCAAAGAGTTTGTCTACAGGAACATCTTCTGTTTGATTTAGGCTTGTGCAACGTGTAATTTCACCAGCTCTAGGGATGGCAATATTGGTAAAATAACCAATAGCTACAGCGTAAATACTGTTCAGCTTATTAACGGAGAAGTTTAGATTTTGAAGTAATATTACCCATCTAAGGCCTCGACTTATAATAGCTATAAATCCAAAAAACATAGATATTACAACCCATAAGTAATTGACATCTTTTAGTTGAGCGATTAAAGCTTTAGGGCTTTGATTCTTGAAAGCTAAAAACATTAATCCAACCCCTAGAAAAAGAAAAAAGACATATTTAATCCACTTTACAACTTTCATTTTATAATTATAAAGTGTTATTGGGGTTGGGGAAAATTAAGGTTGGTTTGAATGATTTAGCCTCTTCAAAGTCCAAAAGTGCATAAGCAATAATGATAACTACATCACCCTTTTGTACTCTTCTTGCAGCTGGACCATTTAGACATATTTCACCTTTGTTGCGCTCGCCTTTAATGACATAGGTTTCTAGACGCTCACCATTGTTAATATTTACAATTTGCACTTTCTCGCCTTCAATAATGTTTGAGGCTTCCATTAGTGCTTCATCAATAGTAATACTCCCAATATAGTTCAGGTCAGCACCTGTTACCGTAACTTGATGAATTTTTGATTTTACAACTTCAATTTGCATGTAACAAAATTAATCATTTAAAGATAAATTATCTATCAATCTCACCTTTCCTAAAAAAACAGCCATAAGAGCTACAGCCTCTTCTTTAATGCCTTTTCCTTGTAGTGGTCTAAAGCTGTGAGGGTTGACAATTTCTACATAGTCCAACTGCATGTCTTGCACCTGATTAACGTCATCTTTTATCATTTCTTTTAATTGGGTGCAATCTACTTTGCCGTATAGGGACTTTATTTTTTGTAAGCTAGCATAGACATATGTAGCTTTTTGTCTTTGTGATACACTTAGTAAGGTGTTTCTTGAACTTTTAGCTAAACCGTCTTTCTCTCTTATAGTTTCACCAGTTTTTATTTCAATAGTAATTGAAAGGTTATTGACCATTTGCCTTATTACAGCGACTTGTTGAAAGTCTTTTTCTCCAAAATAGGCTGTATTTGGCTTCACAATAGAAAATAAACGATGGACAATAGTACACACACCGTCGAAATGTCCAGGACGTTTTCGCCCCTCCAGAACTTTGTCTATTCCATTCAACTGGTATTGATTAGTGTTAAGACCTTGAGGATACATTTCTGTCACATTAGGCAGAAAGAGGATATCACAAGATTGTTCTTCAAGCAATTTAATGTCTTCTTCGATAGTAATAGGGTAGTTTTCTAAGTCGTTAGAGTCATTAAATTGTGTAGGGTTGATAAAAATACTACATACAACTATATCACAATCTTTTTGTGCAAGTTTCACTAGTGATAAATGTCCCTCATGTAAAGCTCCCATAGTCGGCACAAAACCGATACTTTTATTACTAACTCTACAGTTCTCTAGTAATTGATTTAATGAATTTATGTTTGTTAAGACTCGCATTAACTACTAATTTGGGCTCGTAAAAGTAATGTTTTACTTGATTTATGAGGATAAAATTCGTAAATTTGCATTGCAAGTTTAATCACCTAATTTGTCGGGTTTAAAATTCAGTTAATTTATGGATAAGAAAAGAGTGTTGTTTATTTCGCAAGAAATTACCCCCTATTTATGTGAAACTGAAATATCTACTAGGTGTAGAAATCTTCCTCAAGGCATTTTGGAAAAGGGTAAAGATATTAGAATATTTATGCCAAAGTACGGATGTATTAATGAGAGAAGAAATCAATTGCACGAAGTTATTCGCTTATCTGGTATGAATATGATACTTGATAATCTAGACTACCCTTTGATTATTAAAGTAGCCTCTTTACAGCCCATAAGAATGCAAGTTTATTTTATAGAGAATGAAGATTATTTTCCTAAAAAGACCTTTATGCATGAATTGGACGGAGAGGAGTTTGAATTCCATGACGAGAGAGCAATTTTCTTTTGCCGTGGGGTTTTAGAAACAGTTAGGAAGTTGGGTTGGGCACCAAATGTGGTTCATTGCCACGGTTGGATGTCAGCTCTTGTTCCAATGTATCTCAAAAAAGCTTTTGCAGAAGATCCTATCTTTGATAATACGAAAGTAGTTTATTCCGTTTACGACCAAGAATCAAATGTTGAAATAGACAACGATATGGCACGTAAATCTATCATCACCGGTGTTAGCGAAGATGACGTAGAGCTGATAAATACAGCATCTGTTGACGCATTGCATAAGTTAGCTATTAAGTATGCTGATGCTGTAATTATGGGTAGTGAAAAAATTTCTGATGACCTAAACAAGTTTATTGTTGATTCTGATAAGTATTTAATTCCACATCAAAACGATGAAGATTACGTAGATGCTTATGACGCCTTATATGACGAATTGTTAGAAGAGGTTGAGGTATACTCATAATGAACAAAAACACTCTCAATGAAAAAGCCCATCTTACTTTTATGTCTTAGTGCCATTACCCTATTTTCCTGTACAGACCCTCAAATAATTGGTCTTGAGATACAGCCCGAAGGTGATAAGATTACCATCTCCTCTACAAGTAATGACAGTCCTTTTACGGCTTTGACCAAAAAAGTAGACTCTGTGCGCTCCAGCCAGACGGTCTATGCTTTGTTAGGAAACTATGAGTCGGCTAATTTATTGGACGCTAAAGCCTCATTTTCTACTCACTTGAGATTGAGTGGTAATGCCGTAGATTTTGGTATAAATCCAGTCCTAGATTCTGCTGTTATGACACTAGCTTATGCGGGTTATTATGGAGATACAACCATTGAAATGAATATTCAAGTTGAGCAGTTAAGTGAAGAAATTTACGATACAACAACTTATTTTTCTGATGACGTTTTTTCTACTAGCCCATTTTCTAGTCCATTAGAATACTCTTTTTTCCCCACTCCAAATACCTTGCGCTATAGAGATGCCGATACTGTAGGAGTTAAATCACTTTCTTTTAATGCCAATCAAATTGGACAATTAATTCTTGATGCTTCGACTGATAATTTAGTCGATAATGATGTTTTTGTTCCTTTTTTTAAAGGTCTTCATTTTTCAGTATCCTCAGCTCAACTCTCATCATCTATTTTGTATTTTAATTTGATTGATGGGGGCTCAAAACTAACGATTTATTATAACGATTCTTTGTCTTACGACTTACTCTTTAGTGCTGCTGCAACTAGAGTTAATCACTTTGAAATGCAAGACGATTTGGAAGTACAAAATATGTTAGCAGTACAATCTATGGCGGGTCTAGAAGTCCATTTAGATTTTAATAACTTACAATCTTTAAAAGAAAGTTTATCAGATAAAATAATTAATCAAGCGCTAATTAGTTTCACAGAACAAAATGCTACAGACTTACCTCATTCAACACTATCATTGGTTCGCTTAGATACAAATGGCACAAGGTACTTCTTAGATGATATTTTAGAAGGGCAATCTCACTTTGGAGGTGAATTGACCGACAACATATACAGCTTTAACATCACTAAGTTTTTACAAAATTTAGTTCAGAATGAATATGAAGCTAACACATTGATACTTGTTCCTACAGGAGAATCGGTCAATGCCAACAGAACAGAAATCAATCAAAACATAGAACTTAACATCATTCATACAGAATTTTAATATGTGCGGAATTGTAGGATACATAGGTCACAGACAAGCCTATCCAATTTTAATCAAGGGTTTACAACGTCTTGAATATCGAGGATATGATAGTGCTGGTATTGCACTATCAGATGGCAATATCATGAATTATAAGCGAAAAGGAAAAGTTGCTGATTTAGAGCAGTTTTGTGAAGGTAAGAATATAAAAAGTACTATTGGAATTGGTCATACAAGATGGGCAACACATGGTGTTCCCAATGATGTGAATGCTCACCCACACTATTCTCAAGATAAATCCATTTCTATAATCCATAATGGAATTATAGAGAATTACGAATCGATAAAAAAAGCCTTACAAAAAAGAGGTCACCAATTTGAGAGTGAGACAGATACTGAAGTATTGGTTCACCTTATCGAGGAAATACAGAAAAAAGAAAATACTTCACTTTTCGAGTCAGTCCGACTAGCCTTAAATGAGGTTATTGGGGCGTACGCCATTGCTGTTATTTCCAATGAAAATACAGATGAAGTTATTGTAGCCAAAAAAGGAAGTCCATTAGTTGTTGGGATTGGAGAAAA
>Ga0213866_10003878_pt1 | contig 10026 bp, 8 predicted proteins | sample PICome_11_FD_160079 | JGI IMG/M metagenome (GOLD analysis project Ga0213866, IMG submission 160079) | Coastal seawater microbial communities near Pivers Island, North Carolina, United States - PICO284 | ecosystem: Environmental > Aquatic > Marine > Coastal | place: USA: North Carolina... | reverse complement strand
CAGCCTGATCCACAAACGCGCCGACGCTCTCCACGGCGCCCGGAACCGCGAGGTCGGGGGAGTAGGTGATGTAGACCCGCTCGGTGCCCTCGAGCACCGCCTCCCAGCTGGTCGGGTCGTCCCAATCGAAGTGGGGAGTAGTGGATCTCGAGACCGCCCAGACGGGAAGGCTACGGTCGCGCAGGAGGGTGGCGACCCGGCTACCGGTCTTGCCGGTTCCGCCGATCACGAGGTACTGGGGTAGGTCATTGATCATGAGATGCTTCCTTGTTTTTGGGTCGAGTGGTGCGGCACGGTGCGGCTCGCTAGGCTCTCTGCTCACGTGTCGCTATCAACGATCCCAACTCGCCCGTACTTCGCACATGACCGGACGACCCACTCGTTTGATCGATCGTCTCGACCTTCGGGTCGAGGGCGGATCACGATGACCGAACCGGTCTCGATCGACCGACTCTGGGACGCTGCGGACCCCGTGGCAGAGGCGCTCCACACGCTCCAGATGTCCGGCGCCTTCTATTCGCGTGCGTCGTTCTCCGCGCCGTGGGGCATGGAACTACCCGCGATGCCGGGGCACCTGATGTTTCACGTCATGACGTCAGGGGAGTGCTGGATCGAGTCCGACGGGATGCACCCGATGAAGCTCGAAGCGGGCGACTTCGCGCTCATCCCACACGGGGGCGGTCACACACTGGTGGGCGAGCCGGGCGCGCGCGTGACAAGCCTCTGGGACACCCGCCGCGACCTCGTGACCGATCGGTACGAGTTGCTCGAACACGGCGGAGGTGGCGAGCCGGCGACGATGATCTGTGGGGCGGTGCGCCTCGACCATCCAGCCGCCCGACATCTTGTGGACATGCTTCCCCCCGCGATCCATCTCGCATCGTCTGGGTCTACGCAGAATCAGTGGATGCAGAGCACCGTACAGCTCATTTGCCACGAGGCTGCCGAGCTTCGGCCTGGGGGTGAATCCGTTCTCACTCGCCTGGCAGATCTCCTCGTGGTCCAGGCGATTCGTGTCTGGATCGAGTCGGAAGAGGCGACGCAGGGTTGGATGCATGCGCTGAAGGACCGTGACATCGGTGGAGCGCTCCGACTGATGCACCGCCATCCCGAGCGCGAATGGAGTGTCGAGTCGCTGGCGGCGGAAAGTCACATGTCGCGATCGGCGTTCTCACGGCGATTCACTGCTTTGGTGGGGTCGTCGCCGCTGGCCTACCTCACACAGTGGCGCATGCAGCTCGCAGTTACCTGGCTGCAGAGCGGAGAGGTGAGGGTGGCGGATTTGCCCCAACGACTGGGCTACAGTTCGGAGGCGGCGTTCAGCCGGGCATTCAAGCGTGAGGTCGGGGTGTCGCCGGGCTCGGTTCGTCACCATGCCTGACGGGCCCCGGGGCGGGCGGGCTCGCCCACCGAATCCTGCCCTGAGGGAGGCCACCTAGATGCGCATTCTCATCGTCGAAGACGACAAGAAGGTCGCCAGCTTTCTGCAGAGAGGTTTGCGCGAAGAGGGGTACGCTGTCGATGTCTCGCACGATGGCTCCGACGGACTCCTGAAAGCGAGGGTGCACGACTTCGACCTGCTCCTTCTCGATGTGATGCTCCCCGGCAAGACCGGACTGGAGGTCGTGCGAGAGCTGCGAGCGAGCGAATCGTCGGTGCCGGTGCTTATGCTCACAGCGCGGGACGATCAGAGAGACGTGGTCCTCGGCCTCGATGCGGGCGCCGACGACTATCTCACCAAGCCGTTCGGGCTCGACGAGTTGCTTGCACGGGTCCGTGCGCTTCTCCGGCGCGGGGGTGCAGCTCGACCCGACCGCCTGCTCTATCACGACGTGGAGCTGGACCGGCTGGCTCACCGGGCGACGCGGAAGGGGGCCCGGCTGGATCTGACGCCGAAGGAGTTCCAGCTGCTCGAGTTCTTCCTCCTGAACCCGGAACGGGTCGTCCGCCGGACCGAGCTGCTCGAGAAGGTCTGGGATCTGAGCTTCGATCCGATGAGTAACGTGGTAGACGTGCACGTGGGCCATCTGCGCCGGAAGCTGCGCGCCGCCGGCGACGGGCCGCTCGTGCATACGGTGCGTGGGGTCGGCTACGTGCTCGACAGGGAGTCGCCGGAATCATGAAGTCGTTCCGCTCGCAGCTCGCTTTGCGTGCCACGATCGTAGTTGCTCTCGGGCTGAGCGTGCTGTCTCTCGTGACCGCACTGGCTCTGGGCACTCTGCTGGATCGGGAGGTCGACGCTTCCATCCTGAACATCGCTGCGATTCAGGCGGGGTCGCTCGGTGACGGCCCGTCCGGGGAGATGCACTTCCACGAGTGGGAGCTTACGCCAGACGAGGCCGCGTCAGTGAGCGACCTGGTGCAGTACGCTCAGGTGTGGGACGCGAAGGGGGTCAGCCTCCTCCGTTCTCAGTACATGACGTCCGACCTGCCGACGGAAGCGGAAGTTCTGGCGCTCGCGTCCAGCGGCGAGCTGATCTGGGCCCGGCAGGATTTCGAGGGAACGCCCGTGCGGACGCTTTTCTATCCCCTCGAGCGACTCGGCCCGGCGCACGAGGCCCACGTCCTGCAGGTGGCGGCTCCGCTGACGCAGCGAAACGCGATTCTGTTTCGAGCCACGGCCTTCCTCGTCCTGCTGACGGTCACGATGGCTGGTGCAACGTATGCCGGCTCGTGGTGGCTGGCCGGAAGCGCGGTGCGTCCGGTCCATGCAGTGATCGATCAAGCCGAAGAGATCGGGGCTGGCTCGCTCGACCGGCGGATCAACGCCTTTGCCGAGACCGCCGAGTATCGGCGTCTCGTCGACGTATTGAACACGATGCTTACGCGGATCCACGGGGCCTTCGAGGCACAGCGTCGATTTGCTGCGGACGCGAGTCACGAACTCCGATCTCCGCTCACCGTCATGCGGGGTGAGATCGAAGTCGCCCTGCGTCGCCCCCGGAGTCGGGAAGAGTACGCGGAGGTGCTCGAGAGCACGCTCGAGGAGGCGGTTCGGCTGTCACGGATCTCCGAGGACCTGCTTACGCTCGCCCGGACGGATGCGGAGATGCTCGAACCTCGCGCCGAGCACGTCGATGTCGTCGATACCGTCAGGGGCGTGGTGGAGCGACTGAAGGGGAAGGCTGCCGAACGTGGGGTCGTGCTCGAGTCTTCTGCGGGTGAGCCTCAGTTCGCATCCGTTGACGTGGCCGTTCTAGGCCAGATTGTCTGGAACCTGACCGAGAACGCTATGGAGCACGCATCCGACAACGGACGCGTCCGGGTCGATGTCGAGGTGGACGACGCCACCGTGACGGTCGCTGTCCAGGACGACGGGCCCGGTCTCGGCGGCGTCGATCCCGACGTGCTCTTCGAGCGCTTCTACCGCGGCGACAGCGCGCGAACGCGTGTCGGACGAGAGAGGAGCACCGGCCTCGGGCTGGCGATCGTTCGGTCGCTTGCGGAGGCGCACGGGGGCTCGGTGACCGCCGAGAACGGACCAGACGGTGGCGCCCGGTTTACCGCGACTCTCGGCCAGGCAGCTACCCCACGACCGTGAACTGGAAGGTGTCACGCACGACGTGCCCGTCCTCGCCCATCCCGCGCCACGACACGTTGTAGGTGCCTGCGGGCAGCGTACCGTGAAGCTCGATGTAGAACGACGTGGGGTCGTTGGCGTCCTGAGCGACGTCCATGACGTGCACGCCGTGGTCGTCGGCCTCGACCAGCCGGATCTGGGTGGTGCCTTCCTGGGGCTCCTGCGTAAACCAGAGGCGGATCTCGTTCGGTGTCTGCACAGAGGCGCCGGCCTCGGGTGAGGACTTGCTCAGCGCAAAGTGCCTCGGGGCATCGGCTTCACCACCGGTGGCGGCCGCGAGGATCCCGACAAACGCGAGCATCAGGATCGAGCGTGTGGTGGTTCTGATCATGAATTGGTCCGTGTTCGAGCGATGTGTCGTATGTCGAAGTCGTGCATCGTCAGTAAATAAAGCGCAGCCCAAGGCCAAGCCGAAAGCCACTCTCGATGATCGGGCTGCCGCCCGCGAGTGCCTCTTTCTCTCTCGCCCAGAGCAGATCCAGGTAGGGAGCGAACTTACGGCGGATCTCGTACCGGGTTCGAACCCCGACTTCGAGGTCTGAGATCCCTGAATCGAGCCCGAGCCGTTCGTCGTCTGTGATGAGCCAGTCCATTTCGCCGCCGGGCGAGAAGACCAACCTCTGGGTCAGGTACAGATCTGTCTCGGCCTCGAGCCGCAGAGAGGGTTCGCCGCGATGGCTTACGAAGCCGAAGGCGCCAACCTCGAACCAGTACGGTGCGAGACCCATGAGGCCGAAGGTGAGATACCCCTGCTGAACCGGCTTGAAGTCCTGCCGGTACCCTACGACCACGTCCCAGAATCGGCGGAAATAATGGCCGTAGAGAGCCACCGCCTCGGCGCTACCCACGGCATCGCTGTTCCCTTCTCCTTCGGTGCTCCACCAGAGTCGGTCGAAGTCGGTTCCGATCCAGCCGTGCCCGTCCCAACGACCGAAGACTTCCTCCTCGACGCGGGCGAAGTCGAGCTCGAGCTGGGAGAAGTGGAAGACGCCGTTGTCCATCTCCTGCCCGACTCCGGCTGTCGGCCGCGCGAGTAACGTGGACCAGGCGACGAGACAGAGTACCGCAGTGGTTCGACCCTGCTTCACGACGCCTCGGAGTTGAGGGCCGGCGCGACCTCGATGCGGGCGAACATCCCCGTCATCATGTGGAAGAGCAGGTGGCAGTGGAACGCCCAGGGCCCAGGCTCCTCGTAGGTGAGGTGAGCCTCGACCGTCTGGTTCGGAGGCACGCTGACCGTGTGCTTACGGGGCGCGAAGGCAGGATGCGCACCGTTCTGAACCTCCATGAACACCCCGTGAATGTGCATCGGGTGCTCCATCATCGTCTCGTTCGTCATGACCAGTCTCACGCGCTCGCCTACGGTGAGTCGTATCGGTTCGGACTGGGACAGCTTCTTCCCGTTCAGCGTCCAGAAGTACCGCTCCATGTCGCCGGTGAGTCGGATCTCGACGTCTCGGGTCGGCTCGCGGATATCGCGGTTGGGGTCGAGCGCCTGCAGGTCGGCATAGGTGAGGCGTCGCAGATCCATCGTGTCGGGAGCGTGGCCCATCGCAGCGTGATCCATCCCGGGCATGTCATCATCCGCCATGTCGGACATGTCGTGCGCGCTCATGTCCATGCCGGGCATATCCGCCATGGTGCGACGCGGCCGCGGATCCATTGACGGAATTTCCGCCACCTGAAGCGCCTGCTCGGCGAGTGTGCCCCGCGCGAAGCCCGAACGGTCCATCGACTGGGCGAAGATCGTGTACGCTCGGCCGCCCTCTGGCTCGACGATCACGTCGTACGTCTCGGCCACCGCGATCCGGAACTCATCGACGCGCACCGGCTCGACGTCCTGACCATCCGCCTGGACCACCGTCATCTTGAGACCGGGGATGCGCACATCGAAGAACGACATCGCCGCGGCGTTCACGAAGCGCAGACGGACGCGCTCACCGGGTTCGAACAGGCCGGTCCAGTTGTCCGTGGCCGAGGTTCCGTTGAGCAGGTACGAATACGTCGCCCCCGTGACGTCGGCGATGTCCGTTGGGTCCATGCGCATCTGACCCCAACTCGTCCGATCACGGATGGTGGCTCCGGCATCATCGAAGAGTCCCTCCACGAATTGGGGGAGGGTGCGCTTCGCGTAGTTGTAGTAGGCGCCGTTGCCTTTGAGGTTGCGAAGGACCGTCATCGGATCCTCGTCCGACCAGTCGGACAGCACGATCGAATACTCGCGATCGTACGCGACCGGGTCCTCGCCGGCAGGATCGATGATCAGCGGGGCATACATGCCCTGCTGCTCCTGCGTGCCCGAGTGGCTGTGGTACCAGTAGGAGCCAGCCTGACGGATCGGGAAGCGGTAGGTGAACGTCTCCCCTGCCGGGATACCGTCGAAGCTGAAGCCCGGGACGCCGTCCTGGTCGTACGGGAGCAGCAGCCCATGCCAGTGCAACGACGTGACTTCGTCCAGGTTGTTGGTAACGCGAATCACGGCTTCCTGACCTTCGCGGAAACGGAGTGCCGGGCCGGGGATGGAGCCGCCGATCATCGGTGCGTTGGCCGACCGGTCGTCTACGCGAAAGCCGTGTCGGTCGATGACGAGGTCGTACTCGACGCGCTCCGAAGACGAGCGATGCGCTCCCTTGGAGGACTCCACAAGCGCGAAGAGCGAAGCCGGACGCAGGCCGAGACCGGCGCCCGCCGCCACACCGGTGGTGACCCGGATGAAGTCTCGGCGGGCTAGGGAGGCGGCGTCGGAGCTCATGAACCTTGGGGGGTGCGGCAATCGCCGACGGGGCTGGGGCGTCCCAGGATTCGGAACGTCGAAGTGAAAGCTCTCTCCCCTCTGATGAATCCTCGGTGAAGAGAAGATGAAGGCATCTTCATGCGGAATCGCTTGCGATTTCGGTCTGGCCAGGCAGGATCAACCGGGTGCGGGGGCTCAGCCCCTCGCGACCAACAAGGAGCCTCAGATGCGTAAGCCGTCTCAATCGACTCTCAGGGCGCGGAGTTGATGGTGCTGCGTCGCATGGACGGAGCGTGGCTCATCACCGCGGTGCACTGGTCGTCTCGGTCCCGATCGAGGTGATTGCCCGAACCCCCGGCCAGGAGGGAGTTGGTCGTTATCGAGAACTGGTTCGACAAGCTCGAAGGCCAGCTCAAGTTATATTGATATAGGATCAACCCTGCCCATGAACGCGCCCCAGGTGCCTTCGGACATCGGGCGATTGGGTGGATTATGAGCACGCCCCAGGCTGAGATGCTGCACCGACCGGATGTGATCAGGTCGGCGATATGCAGTCGGCGAGCGCCGGTACTGGTGCTCGCAGCGGTGGTTCTGTGCCTGTCTCCCTCCCCTGTGTCGACGCAGGAAGCCCTTGGTCCTGCCGCAGAGGCGCTTTCGAGCCGGCTTACTTCCCCTGGAAGGGAGCTGACGACGGCGATTCCGTTGCGGTTCGAAGATGACCTTCGACGCTTCTACCGAGCTCGCGACTACGCCCCCGTATGGCTTTCTTCGACGGGACGCGGGGGCCGGCTGGACGAGTTCTTGGCGGCCCTCCGAAGCGCGGAGCTGGATGGCCTGAATAGCGAGGAGTACGGAGTTGCGGAGGGGTCGTGGGTCTTCGCTTCACCGGGGGCTCTATCGCCCACTGCTCGAGCGCAACTCGAGCTCCATTTGAGTGATGGGTTCCTCAGGCTCGCCCACGACCTGGCGCGTGGTCGCATCGATCCTCGGAGCTTGCCCGGTGAGTGGTCCAGCGAACGAGAGCCCTTCGATGCGTTCGCGATCCTGACGCACGCTGCCGAGATGCGAAGTGTCTCGGCTACCCTGACCCGGCTCCGGCCGTCCCACGCCCAATATCTGGGGTTACGTAAGGCACTCGAGTCGCTGCGGGAGGCTGGCGAGTGGACTTGGGTACCTGCTGGCGGAACGTTGAGAGCCGGGGACTCTGGTCGTCGCGTGGTCTCGTTGCGGGCCCGGCTCGCTCAAAGCGGCGACCTGACGGACCTGGGCGGCGGGTCGGCCGACCCGGCCCTGTTCGATCCGTGGTTGGAGGGTGCGGTACGGGACTTCCAACGTCGGCATGGACTCGAACCCGACGGGATGGTCGGTGCAGAAACACTGAGGGAGCTTAATGTTTCGGCCTCCGAACGGGCACTACAAGTGGTCGCGAATATGGAGCGGTGGCGTTGGCTGCCGACCGATCTCGGAGAGCGCAGGGTGATCGTGAACGTGCCCGACTTCTCCGTTACGGTGGAAGGTGCAGACGCGACCGCCCTTCGGTGGCGGGCGGTTGTCGGGCGGTTGGAGCGCGAGACGCCCACGTTCAGTTCGGCCATCGAATGGTTCTCGATCGCTCCGTTCTGGAACGTTCCGGCGAACCTGGCCAGAAAGGACATCCTGCCCAACGTCCGGGAAGATTCGCTCTACCTCGATCGCGTTGGCATGACGGTGATCGATCTGCGCACGGGTGAAGTCGTAGATGAAAGCTCGATCGACTGGGCTACGATCAGTGACGACGACTTCCTGGCCCTCCATCGGCTTCGTCAGGACCCGGGACCCCTGAACAGTCTTGGCGATCTCAAGATCGCGTTCCCCAACCCGTACACGGTGTTCCTGCACGATACGCCTGCACAGAACCTCTTCGACGTTCCTTCGCGTGCCTTCAGCTCTGGGTGCGTGCGGGTGGAGCAGTCCTTCGAATTGCTCCAGTGGCTGCTGGACGGGGACCCCGAATGGACTCCCGAACGTATCACCGAAGTCATCGCAGGTGGGGAAGAGCGAACCAGCCGCATTCAGGAGCCGGTTCCGATTCACGTGCTGTATCTCACCGCGCTGGTGGAAGAAGACGGACGCGTTGGCTTTCGGCCCGATGTGTACGGGCTGGACGACGCTCTGGAGCAGGCGCTGATGAGCGCCATGAAGGTGGAGAGCGTGATGGCTGAGCCGACGCTCGGAAGTTGCTCCTGAAGCCACCGGCGAAGGATGACTCGAAGAATGGAGAAAGAATGACGCTGGATCGCACATCACTTTCTGGAGACGACTCGCCCCGGTCCTGTTGCCGGGACCGGCGCCACCGGCGCCGGTCCTTGGTCGTCATCTCCACGATCGCGCCTGTGGCGCTGCTGGCCCTCGTACCGATGCCCGCGTCCGTGCCCGGCGAGGAGTCGGTGCTTCACGCCGCCGGTGTCCCATCGGCGCGCATCGAGGCTATGCGGCCATTTGCAGTACTTGATCCCGAGCTCGCTCCGGTGCGGGCGGATGGCGCGAGTCTCTCCGATAGCTTCGAGACGGCGGTTGCTCCGTTCGGTGTCATGCTCGACCAGCAGGCGATCGAGTACGAGGTGATGGCAGTACCCGTTCTTCCTGGAGCCGTTGTCGATCTGAGAGTAGCGGGAACCGACGGGCCGATCGGGTTTGGTCTTCGGTTTGCAGAAGGAAAACTGCTCGAGACCACCTCGGACGGTTGGACGTGGCAGGCACCCGAAGAGGCGGGGATTTCCGCTTTACGGATCGAGGCGGAAGGCTCGACTGATGCGGTGCACATCAACGTGATGGTGCTGCATCCCCGTGAACACGTCGCCGAGGAGGCACTCCACGGATACCGGATCGGCCGGTATCAGGAGCGCCCGTTGCGCGGCAATCCAGTCTACATCGAGCCCGAGGGCTTCATCGAGGTCCCGGCCGAAGCCGAAGATATCCTGGTCTCTCCGCACTTCACGGTCGGTCAGTTCCTCTCCAAGCAGCCAGGGAGCCCCCGCTTCCTCGCTCTTTCCATGCCGCTGGTGCACAAGCTCGAGGCAGTCCTGACCGCCGCCAACGCCAGCGGGATCGAAACGCGCACCTTCCATGTCATGTCCGGCTTCCGGACTCCGTGGTACAACGAGGCGATCGGCAACAAGACGATCTATAGCCGTCACCTGTGGGGCGACGCGGCGGACATCTTCGTCGACGTGGATGGCGACCACGACATGGACGACATCAACGGAGACGGGCGAGCCGATGCCGGCGACGCTCGCGTTCTCGCAGACCTGGTGGCGCAGGTCGAGTCATCGGGTCGCCCCGGAATTCTGGCGGGCGGTATCGGGCTCTACCGACGTGCCTCCCATCGGGGCCCCTTCGTGCACGTGGACGCCCGCGGGCAAGCGGCTCGCTGGTAGGCGAGCGGGTGCCGATCAGCCGCTAGGGCCAGATCGTCGCCATCGCCTGCTGATACGCCACCAGGACGGGCGGCTGATCCACGCCTCCTCCTCCGAAGAAGAGTGGTATTCGGTCCGGGTAGGCTGCCAGCAGTCGAGCGTTGGCCTCGGGGCCGTAATCGCGAACGTACATGGCGCCCTGCGCGGGGAGCCCCGGCAGGTCGCCCTGCCAGAGGAAGGGAGGCAGCGCGAGTACGTCGAAGCGATCGGAGTCGAATTGTCGACGACACTCGGGTGTCGGCGGCTCGGTGGGCGCG
>Ga0213866_10003877_pt1 | contig 10026 bp, 8 predicted proteins | sample PICome_11_FD_160079 | JGI IMG/M metagenome (GOLD analysis project Ga0213866, IMG submission 160079) | Coastal seawater microbial communities near Pivers Island, North Carolina, United States - PICO284 | ecosystem: Environmental > Aquatic > Marine > Coastal | place: USA: North Carolina... | reverse complement strand
AAGCTTAAGTTTATTTCATGATCATAGATAGAAAAAAAACCATGTCGCTCAAGTGCGTATGATAATTTTTTTGCAGCCTCTTTGTTATTTGAGTTTAGATCATTAAGTGAAATACGGGGTATAACTGACATGTTTATAATCTTAGCAAAAAAAAGGGCAGATTAACTGCCCTTTTATAAATACTAAATATTAGTATGAGTATTTAAAACCAACTTTAATGTTCCATATAGATTCAGAACCAATTATTGCATTTACAGCAGCAGGGTTGTAGTCAGAATATGAGACATTACCGTCACCATCGAAGTCAGCAGTTGCTATACCGTTAGCTGAAGAGCTTCTGTAGTATTCACCAAACTCACCATTTAATAAATTACCAAGGTTTTTAACAACCATATAAAGGTCTAAGTTATCCATTGGTGTATGAGTAACTTTCATGTCAAGCCTTGTTGATGAATCAGTTGTAAATTGATTTCTTTCATATAAACCTGGCTCCATATTCATAAGAGCAGTAGCTGATTCTTCATATGAAGCATTTTCACCTATATATAAAGGAATTGATGGAAAATCACCGGTTCTCCAACCAGGTGCAATACCTAATTCAGTCCACCCTCCATATGCTGATAATGAATATGGATTACCACTAGCATATTGAAAAAATAATGACACATTAGTTTTATCTGATGCAGCCCAGTTTACAGTAGTTGTAAACCTATGCTTAATTTCCCAATCAGATCTAGCAGGAATTGGATCATTTGGATTGAGTGTAACTAAGTTTTCATTGGCATTTGTGTAAGCTGTACTAGAGGCCATTGGATGAACATCTTCAGCGTTTGTAAATGCATATCCAAATGTTACATCCACATCATTATCAAATGATCTAGAAGCTATTGCGGATATCACACTTGATTTAGGAGTGTATTCTGAATTAGCTAAATTGTAATCCTGTCTTCCTGTGGTAGTAAAAGTCGCATGCCCAGTATTAGCAGTACTACTATATGTACTAGAAAGGTTATATACATAAAAAGGATTTTTATTTCTAGACCACATATAATCTAGTTGAACGTCATACTCGCCGATTTGTGTTTTCATACCAATTGAAAGCTTTTTATGAGTAGGCATTTCTAAATCCGGATCAAATGAATTTGTAGCACCAGAAGCAGTACCTGATTGCACTTGTGCAATAGCAGAACATGGAACTGCATAACCAGCACCTTGCGACGATGCAGAACCATCTGCATTACAATATGTTGTTGGACGTCTCTCAAGAATGTCAATCTTTTCTCCATCTTCATCAAGAATATATTCTCCATCTTCATCTTTTTCTTGACCAATTACGACTATTTGAACAAAACCATCAGTGTTATCTGCACCAAAGCCTAAATCATAATTACCGTCACCGTCTTGAATAGTAATACCATTGTTTGAGTAATTATTTGAGAACCATACTGCAGGATTTCCACCTGAAAATACTCCGTAACCACCATAAAACTCAGTATCATTAACTCTATAGTTAAATGAAATTCTAGGCATAATTGCCTCTAAGCCATCAAATGTAGCAGAATTTGAATAGCCATAAGCACTTACAAAGTCAGGATTTTCTAATGGACCTTCGTCTACACCATATTTTTCATATCTTATGCCATATGAGATGTCCAAATTATTTGAGATTGCTACTTCATTTTGAATAAACAATGTTGTTACATCATAGCTCCACTCTTTTGATGCATCCTCCGGAATAAGAGAGGCTGTATTTTGAAAATCTAAAGCGACAATACCATTCTCTAAATTATCTATACCATAAAAATCCCACTCACCACCAATAGATTCTTGCATAAACATATTGAACATTGTATTTTCTTGATGCTCATATCCGAAAGTCATCAAGCTATTATCCATTTGATAATCACCTATAAGAGCAATATTAGTTGCATCATAGTTTAATTTATTATTTTGCCTTGAATCATCAGTTCCACCAAAATAAACTTTTCCTCCATTAACATTATCAATTTGAAAATCACCAAAAGAGCCTCCAAGACCTACTTGAGTATTTTTTAGCTCAGTAGTCCCGTATTTAAATTGAGTATTTACGTTACCAATTGTTGAGAAAACTTGAAGCATAATTGATTCAGAATCATTACCTCTTTTATAAAAATGATTTGCAAACTCAAATTCTGTTGGTGATGCATCTGATGGTTGATTTGTAAAACCATCGCTTGAGTTATATGTAAATACTGCTCTTGTATTATCACTAAAATAATAATCAATTTTAGCTAATAATTTTTCACTTTCTGAATCAAGCGCTGAAGGTAAGCCACCTGGATCAAAACCATATACATCATTAGCTATAGCAACAATTCGATCATAATCTGCTTTAGTAAACCAACTAAGCTCTGTAGGCATACCTGAACCAACATAACCATACTCACCTAAGTCTTGATCGTCATATTGCTCATAAGCAACAAAAAAGAACATTTCACCGTTAATTAATGAGTCTTTCAATATAGGTCCACCAACAGTAAATCCATATTTTGCTTCATCATATTCTGGTATTGTTACAGAGGTACCACCTGCCTCATCTCCTGTTAAGCTATCATTTGTCATTTCATAGAAGAAACTTCCAGAAATTTCTGAAGTTCCTGATTTTGTTACTGCATTAATAACACAAGCTGAAAACCCACCATATTGAACATCGTATGGTGCAAATTCAACAGCCACTTGATCAATTGCATCATATGAAAAAGGCATTCTTTCTGCTGGGTAACCATTTGAATTAAGACCAAATGTATCATTAAGGGCAATACCATCAACTGTCAAACCATTGAATCTTGGGTTATTACCAGCACATTGCATAGCTTTGTTATCAGCACCATTGATATATATAGATGGATGTTGAGCTAAAACTTCTTTGATATCTCTGTCATAAGCTGCTGTATTATTCAAATCTGCGCTTGTAAATACATAACTTGGCCCTGAAGTTGTTTCAACGGTATTTAATCTTGATGCGGTTACAATTAAATCTTCAACTGTTCCGCCAGAAGCTACAGTCAAAGAAATATTTGTGGTTTTACCAATGCTTAAAAAGACATCTGAAACACTGGATCTACCTGAAGAAACGGTATAAGGACCGCCAGGTTTTAAATTTGCAGCATAAAAGTTACCATTAGCATCAGCAACTAACGTTTTAGTAATATTTGTTGCTTCATATGTAACTGTTACTTCAGCTCCTGATAAACCATCGCCGTTACCATCAACTACACTACCCTTGATGTCAGATGTTGTTGAATTAGCGAATACAGAAGAAGTGAAAAGAAAAAATACAGAAACTGTAAATTTTTTAAGATTATTCATAGATATACCCTCTTATATTAGAAATAATGTTCTTATTAACGAATAATACAGGTCTTTGGCTTAAATGAAAACTTTTTTAAGTTATTTTAATGCAACAATTAAGTTAATTTTTAAGGCGTTTTAGAGACTAATATGATTCTTATCAAAATATTTTTGCAAAGCCTTTGGTATTGAAATCTGTTTTTTTTCAGCATCGTAATTATTTTCAATCAAGGCTATTAAAGTTCGCCCTAGAGCTAAACCAGAACCATTTATTGTATGAGCTAATATTTTTTTATTATTTTCATCCTTAAATTTAATATTAGATCTTCTTGCCTGAAAATCAGAAAAATTAGAACAAGATGAAATTTCTCTATATTTGTTTTGTCCTGGCATCCAAACTTCAATATCATATGTTTTACAAGAAGAAAATCCTATATCACCACTGCATAACTCTATAACTTGATAAGGCAACTCAAGTAAATCAAGTATTTCTTTAGCATTATTTAAAAGTCCTTCTAAGTCATTCATCGATTCACTAGGATGGCAAACTTGCATTAATTCAATTTTTTCAAATTGATGCTGCCTTATAAGGCCCTTTGTATCTCTACCGTAACTGCCAGCCTCAGATCTAAAGCATGGCGTATGAGCAGTAACTTTTATAGGCAGCTCATCGCGGTTTATTAGAGTGCTTCTAAAAATATTAGTTAGAGGCACTTCAGCAGTTGGTATTAGATATAAGCCGTCGGTGGTTTTAAATAAATCTTCTTCAAATTTTGGTAGTTGACCTACGCCTGTTAAAGAATCTTTATTAGCCATATATGGAACATAATATTCTTGATATCCATTTTTGATGGCTGTATCAAGCATTAATGATATTAATGACCGTTGTAGTTTAGCCATATCGCCTTTTAAAACAGCAAATCTTGGACCTGCTATCTTAGTAGCCATATCAGTATCTATTTCATTTGTTATAGATAAATGATCTATGGTTCTTGCAGGATTTACTGAACCATATTTTTTTATTACAACATTAGCAGCCTCATCTTCTCCTATTGGGCAGGATGTATGCGGTATATTAGGAATATCTAAAAGAAATACATTTAATGATTCTAATATTTTATCTAATTCATGACTTGTTTTTTTAAGATCATTATTTATTTCATCAATATGATTTTTTAAATTAGCAGTATCATCGCCTGATGACTTAAGTTTTCCATATTCCTCAGATAATTTTTTTCTTTGAGATTGAAGGTCTTCAACCTTAACCTGAAGTAATTTTCTATTTGAATCAAGCAATTTAAATTGCTTGACGTCCAAAGAATATCCTCTTTTTGCAAGCTCTATTTCAATTTGATCTATATCGTCTCTTAATAATTTAATATCTAACATTTTTACCTTGAAATGTTTAACCCTATATAGGTTACAGAAATACTTAACACTAAAGTAATAATTATATAGGAACTTCCATATAAAGGATTATTATTAAAAAGTTCGATGCTTTGATATGTAAAAGCTGACATAGTTGTAAAAGATCCCAAGAAACCAACAATAAAAAAATAATAATTATTATCTTTAGTGGTAATGAACGAACTCATCAACAACCCAATTAAAAAACAACCAAAAATGTTTACAAAAAGAATACCCAATGGAATTTGAAATGGCAGATATTTAGATATTAAATCATTAACAATATATCTTAGTACTGCACCAAGAGCTCCACCAATTCCTATAAATATAATATTCAATGCTAGTTAATAGATTTAAAATTAATAGTATTTCTAAAATTCATATTATCTTTATATGAAATAACAAATTCATCATCTGATTTAAATTCAACTTCAAAAGAATTATTTATGCTATCTATAACAAAAGTATTTGTACTTATTTTTTTAACATTGTTAGTATCAATACCATTTTTGAGAAGGCTTAATATATGTGAATCTTGATCGTTTATATCTATATAACTAATCTGATTAAAGTCAAAGTCATGAACTTCTATTAAATTGTCTTTGATTATATATTTTTCTTTTGATGGTTTTAAAATTTCGACTTGTATAAAGTTATTTTTTCTGTAAATTTTACCAACTGACTCATCTATTCTTGAATTAATGTTTGTTTGTTGAACAAACTCCAAGTCATTCAAAATTAAGTTGTTAATACTAGAAATGACATCATTAGAGTAAATATTAATTGATCCTATAATTAATAAAATTCTTAGGTTCAGATTCATCTAGTCTCTTTTTGGTACCAAAACTTCACGAGAACCATTGCTACTCATTTCTGAAACTAGCCCAGCCTCTTCCATAGATTCAATCAATCTTGCAGCCCTATTATAACCAATTCGTAATTTTCTTTGTACGGCTGAAATTGAAGCTCTTCTTGATTCTAATACAAAATTTACTGCTTCATCATATAAATCATCTGCATCTTCGGATGATGATTCAGAGCCCGACCATCCAGGTATAGGTCCTGTCTCTTGTGAGGAAGAAACTATATCATCTATATATTCAGGTTCAGCTCTTGATTTCCAATCATTGACAACCCTATGGACTTCATCGTCACCAACAAATGCACCATGAACCCTAATAGGAACACCAACTCCTGGAGGTAAGTAAAGCATGTCACCATAACCAAGTAATTGTTCAGCTCCTCCTTGATCTAGAATGGTTCTTGAATCAATTTTAGTTGAAACTTGAAAGCCAATTCTAGTTGGAATATTTGCTTTTATTAAGCCGGTAATCACGTCTACTGATGGTCTTTGAGTTGCAAGTATTAGATGAATACCTGCAGCTCTTGCTTTTTGAGCAATCCTTGCAATTAAATGTTCAACTTTTTTGCCAACTAACATCATCATGTCAGCAAATTCATCAACAACAACAACAATAGAGGGCAATACTTCTAGATATTCTTCATCCTCAGGGTGTAAAGGATTGATGAGCTGCTTTCCATTTGCAGCTGCCTCTTCAACTTTTTTATTAAAAGTTGCAAGATTACGCACTCCCATCAATGACATCAATTTATATCTTCGGTCCATCTCAACAACACACCATCTCAAACCATTTGATGCATCAGTCATATCAGTAATTACTGGAGTTAATAAATGAGGAATTCCGTCATAAACTGAGAGTTCTAACATTTTAGGATCAATTAATATTAATCTAACATCCTTAGGATCAGATTTAAAAAGCAAGCTTAACAACATAGCATTTACCCCAACCGACTTACCGGAGCCGGTCGTACCAGCAACCAACAAATGTGGCATTTTTGCAAGGTCAACAACTACAGGGTTTCCAGAGATATCATGACCAAGTGCAAGTGCAAGATTAGATGGAGATTTTTTAAATGCTTGGGATGATAAAATCTCAGTTAAACGAACCATTTTCCTATTTGTATTAGGTATTTCTATTCCAACATAAGATTTACCTTCTATGACTTCTACAACCCTTACGCTGCTGACTGATAATGATCGAGCAATATCTTGAGCAATATTAGTTATTTTACTAGCCTTTGTTCCTGGCGCTGGTTGAATTTCAAATCTTGTAACAACTGGTCCGGGCAAAACAGATTCAACACTTGCTTCAATACCAAATTCTTCAAGCTTGGTTTCAAGCAATGATGCAATTTGTCCTAACTCTTCTTCTGATAAAGATGACCCGTCATCAAGTGCCCTATCAAGAAGTTCAGTGCTAGGCATAACTGTTTTTTCTTCAGATATTTCAACAGGCTCACTTAATTCAACCTCTTTAATAGTTGTTTCTGCTGTATTAGGTAAGTCAGGTTGATGAGCCGCATTTAATGATTTACTTTTTTCTTCTATTTCATCGCTAGCCTTTTTTGATGATACGATTTTTGATTTTAATTTACTATCTTCTACCTTTTTTACTCTCTTTTCTTCTCTAATATCTTTTAAACTATTTACAACTCGAGAGGTGTTACTTGAAATAAAAGTAAATATGCCAGTGGTTAAAGATATGATCTTTTTGAAAATATTTATCAAGATCAGGCCAATTAAATCTAATGTTTTAATCCATGAAAAATTATAAGAAAACGATAAAGCTGGAATGATAAAAATAATTAAAAAAATTAAGCTGCCAATAAAACCTAGTGAATTTGAAATAGCCCTAAAAAATATTTGTCCTAAAGAACCGCCACTATTATTATCAAAATAATATTCTAGAACTGAACAAAAACTTATAACCAATATAACCGTGCTCAATGCCCTAATCGTTATTTTGATTTTTGAATTATATGGATCTTTAAAAAATATAGTTTGCAAGGCCCAAATAAAACCAACCGATAGAACAAGATAAGACCCAAGTCCAAAAATAGTAAATAAAAAATCTGATATATTTGCACCAAGTGGCCCCCCTAAATTATTGATAATATTAGAAGAACTCTTGTAAAAAAAAGCAGAATCAGTGGGATCATACGAAATCAAAGCGATCAATATATATAAAGAAAAAGCTATTAAGAAAAAACTTAAAAAGTTTAATAAAGTATTTTTTACGTAATTTGATAGCACGATGTTATTTAAAGTTTTTATTTATAAATTATATGTTTATTCAATCAAAAATGTTTATATTCAATTATAATCTTCAATATGTCTGATAATCATAACAAATTAATCATATTAGGCTCTGGTCCAGCGGGTTATTCAGCAAGTATATACGCTGCTAGGGCGAGTTTAAACCCAATTATAATTGCAGGATCACAAGAAGGTGGTCAACTTACAACAACTACTGATGTTGAAAATTGGCCAGGTGATAGTGATGGACTTCAAGGCCCTGAGCTAATGGATAGAATGAAAAAACATTCTCAGCAATTTGGGGTAGAAATTATAAACGATCATATTAATGAAGTTGATCTTTCAACTAGACCGTTTGTTTTAAAAGGCACTAATTCTTATACCTGTGACTCATTGATTATCTCTACAGGTGCAAGTGCTATGTATTTGGGACTTCCATCTGAGCAAAAATTTTTAGGAAGAGGTGTTTCCGCATGTGCTACTTGTGATGGATTTTTTTATAAAGATCAAGAAGTAGTTGTTATTGGTGGAGGAAATACCGCTGTGGAAGAAGCCTTATATCTTTCTAGAATATGTTCAAAAGTTTATCTTGTGCATAGGAGAGATGAATTTCGTGCAGAAAAAATATTACAAGAGAGAGTTTTTAAAGAAGAAGCTAATGGTAAAATTGAAATTTTTTGGAACACACAGCTTAAAGAAGTGCTTGGTGATCAAATGGGAGTCAATGGGGTTTTATTAGATACTAATGGTGAAGAGAAAAAACTTTCGGTTATGGGTGTTTTCATTGCTATTGGCCACAAACCTAATACTGATATTTTTGAAGGTCAACTTGAGATGGATAATGGGTATATACAAATTAAGTCTGGTACCTCAGGCATGGTGACATCTACATCTGTTGAAGGTGTATTTGCAGCTGGTGATGTCTCTGATCAAGTATATAGACAAGCAGTTACTTCAGCTGGATTTGGTTGCATGGCTGCATTAGATGCTGAAAAGTATCTTTCTGAATAAATTATATGAAATATAAGGCCTACCTTGTTGAAGAAATAGATAGTTCCTATTCTGGTTCAATTAAAGAACTTGAAATGTCTAATATTGAACCTGGCAATGTAATTATAAGGGTACATTATTCCTCACTAAATTATAAAGATGCTCTAGCAGCCACTGGCGTTAAAGGAGTTGCATCCTCATATCCATTTGTACCAGGGATTGATGTTGCTGGAGAAATTTTACAATCCTCATCTCAAAAATTTAACATTGGTGACAAAGTTATAGCAACTGGATACAAATTAGGAATGTCAGTGTTTGGTGGTTTTGGAGAATTAGTTCAAATACCTGAGCAATGGGTAATACCCCTTCCTGATAATTTGTCTTTGCTAAATTCAATGTCATTAGGAACAGCTGGCCTCACTGCTGGAGCATGTGTAAAAAAAATATTAGATGCTAAACCATCTTCAGATATGCCAATACTAGTCTCGGGAGCTACAGGCGGGGTTGGATCAGTTGCAGTAAATTTACTATCTAAATTAGGCTTCGAAGTACATGCAATTACTGGCAAACCTAATGAGATAAAAATTCTAAACAAGATGGGTGCTTCAAAAATTATTGATAGGAAAAATTTTATGGCTGAGCCAGTAAAACCTCTTGATAAAGCAATGTATTCTGCAGGCGTTGATACAGTTGGAGGTGATATTTTATCAAAAATGCTCTCAATGATTTCAAGCCATGGTAGTGTTGCTTGCTGCGGAAATGTAGCAGGTATGAAATTTACTTCTTCAGTCTTCCCATTTATTTTAAGAGGCGTTTCCTTGATTGGAATTGATTCTGCTGAATCAGATATTAATTTTAAGAAACAAATATGGAATCTTTTTTCAGAAAACTGGTCACTTAATTTGGATGATTATAGTAAAGTAGTACAGCTCGATGATATTGAGAATGAAATTACAGCAATTTTAAATGGCGAGCAAATAGGTAGAGTTGTTATAAAGCACGGAGATTAATTATGAATAATGATGATTTTGAAAAATACTACGAATCACAAGAGGCAAACGAAGACAGTAAATCAGATGCTAATGTAATATTATTTCTTGTGATTGTATCTGTTATAGCTATGACTTATTGGGTCGCAGGTCAATAAGAGTTATTTAGCTTCCATTCTCATTGCAGAATCA
>Ga0213866_10003876_pt1 | contig 10029 bp, 10 predicted proteins | sample PICome_11_FD_160079 | JGI IMG/M metagenome (GOLD analysis project Ga0213866, IMG submission 160079) | Coastal seawater microbial communities near Pivers Island, North Carolina, United States - PICO284 | ecosystem: Environmental > Aquatic > Marine > Coastal | place: USA: North Carolina... | reverse complement strand
TGGGACGACGGCAGCGTCGATGTGCACGTCGAGCGCGGGCTCACCCCTGACGCCGAGTTCACGATCGACATCGGCGATGGTGGCACGGTCGAAGGCCGGACTCTGCCACGGCTTCCGGGCGAACTACTCGCCGTTGTCGCCACGGTCAACGACGTACATTTTGGTGAGGTCGAGGCAGGACGCATCGACGATCTGACCGACGGCCCCATCCGAAGATCAGCTACCGGTGAGGCGCCGTACCCGGTCACGATGAACACCGCAGCAGCGGCTGAAATGGCCGCCGCTGAACCCGCTGCGGTAATCGTCAAAGGTGACATCTCCAACGACGGCCATGATGAAGAGTGGGAGGAATTCGACACGTGCTACGGCGCTACTTTCGGTGAAAAACTGCATGTAGTCCGTGGCAACCACGACGCCTACCGCGGCCAGAACCGTTTTGCTGGACATCAACGCGTCGACGTCGACGGGCTTACGATCGCGCTGCTCGACACGGTAATCCCCGGACGCACCACCGGCAGATTCAGCGACGACGACGCCGATTGGCTGACAACAGTCGCCGCCGACGCTGACCGACCGGTGCTAGTGATGGGGCACCACCAGCAGTGGATTGCTGGTGGCGAGTCCGACCACCGTCCCAACGACTACTTTGGCATCCACCCCGACGACAGCGATCGCCTCGACCGGGTGGCGGCTCGACACTCGTCGATCATCGGCTACACCGCTGGCCACACCCATCGCCACCGACGCCGAACCATGATCAAGTCGGAGATACCTTCGATCGAGGTTGGCTGCACGAAAGACTTCCCTGGCACCTGGGCCGAACATCGCGTGTTCGAGAGTGGCGTGATGCACCTCATTCATCGCATCGGAGGCGATGCAGCGCTGCGTTGGAGTGAGAGCTGCCGAGGCCTCTATGCGGACTTCGGGATCGACTACTCAAGCCGCGCGCTGGGCGAGCTCGCCGACCGGTGCTTTGTCATCCCGTTCTGCAGATGAGAGGTGCAGCCACTACTCGGAAGGCGAATTCACGTCGCTGACGGCCAGGATTGATCGGGGCATTGACGTCCATCTGCTCTGAGGGTGGACAAAGCATTCGGGCGCGACCTTGTTACGCAACAGATGGCTCTATAGGCGGCGTAAGCCACTACGGTCGTGATCAATGAATCGAGTCGGTGTGGCGGCGGCGACGGTGGCGCTCACCCTCGCCATGGGGTGCAGCAGCCCCGACGACTCGGCCTCCACACTGCGTGTGTTCGCCGCCACCTCGCTCGGCGACCTTCTCTCAGACCTCGCTACAGCCTTCCAGGCGGACCCCGGTGGCGCCGTTGTCGACGACGAGGTCAACGTCGATATCAACGTGGCGGGAAGTTCAACGCTCCGGCTCCAGCTCAACGAAGGTGCAAGCGCCGACCTGTTCGCCCCAGCCAGCACCGAACAGCTCCAACTGCTGGACGTCGGCACCGTCGGAGAACCAACCAGGTTCGCAACGAATCGACTCGTGTCGGCACATCGGATCGGCGGGCCCCCGATCGGAATCGAACAGTTCACAGATACCAATCTTCTGCTCGGTGCCTGCGCTCCATCGGTGCCGTGTGGGGCCTACGCCGCCGCCGCATTCAAGGCAGCAGGGATCGAACCGGCGCTCGACACCGAAGAGCCCGACGTCCGATCACTCGCCAGCAAGGTCGCGGAGGGTGAGCTCGATGCGGGTCTGGTCTATGCCACCGACGTCTTGGCTGACAGCCGACTTGCTGCGGTCGAACTGCCATCATCGGTTGACGTGAGCGTGCTCGACGTGACATACCCAGTCGCACAGTTGACTGATGCCGCCCATCCCGAACTCGCCGCGGCGTTCATCGAATTCCTCACCACCGCTGACGCCCGCTCGATCATCATCGCCCACGGGTTTGGCCTGCCATGACTGCCAACGGTGCCCCGCACCGCACCCGGCGGCGACCGGCCACACGCCCACCGGCCTCGATCGTCGTGCTCGGTGCACTCGGAGCTGCGATCGTCGTCATTCCCCTACTCGGCCTGCTGAGCCGCACGCCGTGGGGTTCATTGTTGGACCGGCTTCGCGACGACACCGTGCTCGATGCCCTCCGCATCTCGCTCATCACATCAGTCGCCGCTGCTGCACTGGCCACCGTCTTTGGGGTTCCTCTTGCGTGGCTCCTCGCCCGGACTCGCTTTCCAGGGCGTCGTCTGCTCCGCGCAATCGTGACGCTACCGATGGTGTTACCTCCGGTGGTCGGAGGCGCGGCGCTTCTCTTCGCACTCGGACGCCGATCGCCGATCGGCAGATTTCTCGACGAAGAGTTCGGAATCGTGCTGCCGTTCTCGATCACCGGTGTCATCATCGCCAACACCTTCGTTGCACTCCCGTTTCTGGTAGTCACGGTTGAAGGGGCCATCGCTGCGCTGGACGGTCGGCACGAATCGGCTGCGGCGACGCTAGGTGCGTCACGACTTACCGTGTTCCGGCGCGTGGTGATCCCCATGATTCGCCCCAGCCTTGTCGCGGGCGGCGTGCTGGCGTGGGCGCGGGCGTTCGGCGAGTTCGGTGCCACCATCACGTTCGCAGGCAACCTGCCTGGGCGCACTCAAACGCTGCCCCTCGCCGTCTTTACCGAGCTCGACGCTGACCGTGACACTGCGATCGCGATCAGCCTGCTGATGGTTGCCGTGTCGATCGCAGTACTGGTGGCGCTACGCGAACGGTGGTGGCCGACCGACATGGATAGCGGGGCACCCCGAGATGGAGTTGCTCAATGAGTCAAGTCAGCTCGCCACCGCCAGCACTCGGTCTGCTCGCCAAGCTCTGCTTTCGTCGGGGCGACCTCGACCTCGATGTCGAACTTGCGGTCAAGCCTGGTGAGACCTTGGCCCTCGTCGGCCCGAACGGCGCCGGCAAGTCGACGATGCTCGAGCTGCTCGCCGGGCTCACCCCGACCGATGCCGGCGCTATCCGTCTGGGTGAAACCCTCCTCGACGACCCAGAGGAAAACGTGTTCGTGCCCACCGACCACCGAGCCGTTGGGGCTGTCTTCCATGACCATCTATTGTTCAACCATCTCTCCGCTCGCGACAACGTGGCCTTCGGCCTACGTTGCCGTGGAGTACGTCGGGCCAACGCACGTCGCCAGGCCGACCACCTACTGGCCACATTCGGACTCGCATCACTCGCAACCCGCCGACCGTCAGAGCTCTCAGGCGGCCAGGCCCAACGAGTGGCGCTAGCCCGAGCTCTCGCGACCAAACCTGCGCTGTTACTGCTGGACGAGCCGCTGTCCGCGCTCGACGTCGAAACCCGACGGGAAGTCCGTCGCCTCCTCGGTGATCAACTCGCAGCCTTTGCCGGGCCTGCGATCGTGGTCACCCACGACCCGACCGACGCAATGTTGCTCGCCGACCGCATCGCCGTGGTCGAGCACGGTCGGATCACCCAGATCGGCACGATCGACGAAATACGCCGACACCCTGCTACGCGATACGCCGCGACGCTCGTGGGAACGAATCTGCTCGACGGCGTCGCCGACGGCACGACCGTCGAACTGAACCGCGGCCACCTCCTCACAGTTGCCGATGGCTCTCAGCTCGGCTCCGTTCGGCTCACAATTCGCCCCGAGGCGATCTCGCTGCATCCTCAACGACCGGTCGGATCGCAACGCAACGTGTGGCAAACCACAGTCGACGTCGTCGAGTCGATGGGCGACACCACCCGAGTCACACTCGGCGAACCAATAGCGCTGGCCGTCGACGTGACCACGGCGGCAGCCGTGGCGTTGTCAATCGCTCCGGGCAACTCGGTGTGGGCTGCGGTGAAGGCGACCGAGGTGTCAATCCAGGCCACCTGAGGCCCCGCAAGCTCAGCTCAGGCGACTGTCGACGACGCAAACTTGCGGATCGACAAGGCTGCGAAGACCGACGTAATGCCAATTGACCACCCTAGGGTGACCATTGCATCGGTGCCAACGGGCAGACCGTTGTAGAGCGCTCGCGCTGCGTCCGTGGCAACAGTGAAGGGGTTATTGCGAGCGATCGGCTCGAGCCAGTCGGGCATCTGACTCGGATCAACGAACGCCGACGAGATGAACGTGAATGGGAACATCCAAATGAATCCCGCCGAGTTAGCGGCCTCGACGGACCCAACACTCAAACCAATCAGCGCCTGGATCCAGCTCAGCGCGTAGCTGAAAAGGAGCAGTAACGCCGTTGCGGCCAGTGCTTCGGCGAAGGTGCCCTCGAATCGGAAGCCAACGGCGAACGCGACGACCAACATCACCAAGAAGGTGATGACATTGCGCACGAGATCCGACACCGTTCGCCCGATCAAGACCGCTGACCGAGACATGGGAAGCGACCGCAACCTATCGATGTATCCCTTCTGCATGTCTTCGGCGATACCGATCGACGTAAACGCTGATCCAAATACGATTGATTGGGCGAATACGCCTGGAATCAGGAACTGGTCATAGTTCTCGAAACCTGGGACCTCAATCGCACCGCCGAACACGTACACGAACAGCAGCACGAACATGATGGGTTGGATCGTGGCGTATATGAGCAGCTCAGGATTGCGCGGGACGACGCGAAGATGACGAGTTGCTTCGACCCACGAGTCGCGAACTATCCAGAGGGGCCCGGTCTGCGGCTCGGGACGGTCGCCAGCGGCGGCGATCGGCTCCGCCGCTTCTGTTCGTGGCCTCACACCATCGGTTGCTGCCGCAGTGTTGGCTCGGTGCCCGAGCGTCGGGGTCTCGTCATCGACGCTCATGCGAACTCCTCTCCGTCGTCGTCGGCGCGCTTGCCAGTGAGGGTGAGGAACACGTCGTCGAGAGTCGGGCGACGAACCTCGACGTCGAGCACGTCGACGCCCGCATCGTCGAGCGCGCGGATCGCGCTTGGAACGACACGGTCACCGGCGCTAATCGATGCAGTGAGATGCCGGCCGTCGCCGACGGGGTCGACGTCAACGCCGCTGCGGCACAGCGGGCGAAGCGCATCGATCGCCCGTCCAGCATTCTCGGCGCGGGCGATCGTGACCGACAGCCGGTCGCCACCGATCTGGTCTTTTAGCTCGTCGGACGATCCCTGCGCGATGACCCGCCCGGTGTCGATCACGACGATGCGTTCGGCGAGACGGTCAGCCTCGTCGAGGTACTGGGTGGTGAGCAGTACGGTCGTGCCGTCAGTTTCGAGCTCCTCGATCAGTTCCCACATGGCGAGGCGACTCCGCGGGTCGAGGCCGGTGGTCGGTTCGTCGAGGAACAGCACCGACGGCTGCGCGATGAGACTCATTGCGATGTCGAGGCGCCGGCGCATGCCACCCGAGTAGCCCTTGACGACTCGGTCGACGGCATCGACGAGGTCAAAGCGCTCGAGCAGCTCGCGGGCGCGGGTTCGAACATCCCCGGCGTCGATTCGGTAAAGGCGGCCGATCATCTGCAGGTTCTCCATTGCCGTTAATCGTTCTTCGACAGCTGCGTACTGGCCCGTCAGCCCGAGTCGAGCGCGCACGCGTGCCGGCTCTCGAGCGATGTCAATGCCGTCGATCGTGGCCGTGCCGGCGTCGGGGCGGAGCAATGTGGTGAGGAGCCGGACCGTCGTGGTTTTGCCTGCGCCATTGGGGCCGAGCAAGCCATAGATGGCACCGCGCGGCACCTCGAGGTTGACGCCATCAACAGCGAGATTGTTGCCGAACCGCTTCACGAGGCCGTGGGCCTCGACGGCGATGTCCGGATTCGGTTCAATCGGCATCTTGACAGTTTGACGGCTCCCACGAGCGAAAACGCACGACTTCTTCCTGATTCGACTCCACCTTTAGTTGGACGACACGAACGCGTTAGGCGCGACGGACGATGGCGCTACCGACCGAATAGCCGGCACCAAACGAGCAGATCACGCCGAGGTCACCGCTGGCCAAGTCGGCGCGGTGAAGGTGGAACGCAATGATCGAGCCGGCCGACGACGTGTTCGCGTACTCATCGAGGATCACCGGCGCTTCGTCGGTGTCGGGCACTCGACCGAGCACGCCCTTCGCGATGAGCTGATTCATCTTGAGGTTCGCCTGGTGCAGCCAGAACCGCCGGACCTCGTCGCCCTGAAGGTCGTGATCGGCGAGGTGCCCCGTGATGTGCTGCACCACGAGTGGGCAGACCTCCTTGAACACCTTCTGCCCATTTTGACGGAAGACCAGTTCGTGGTCGTCGCGCTCATCATCTTCGGAGGAGTTGAGGAATCCGAAGTCGTTACGGATGTTGTTCGAGAACTGGGTGGCGAGCCGGGTTCCGAGGATGTCCCAGCACCCATGTCCGCTGCCCGCGTCGGCAACAGCGTCGGCGGTGCGTTCGAGCACGAGCGCTGTGCAGGCGTCGCCGAAAATGAAGTGGTGATCACGCAACTCGAAGTTGTTGTGGCCCGACGTGATCTCGGGATTCACCACCACGACACACGAGGCCGAGCCGTTGCGGAGCGCATCGACGGCGTTCTGGATCGAGAAGGTCGCAGAGGAACACGCGACGTTCATGTCGAACGCCCAACCTCCGGCGCCGAGAGCGGCCTGGACCTCGATGGCTACAGCCGGGTAGGCCCGCTGGAGGTTCGAGGCGCCGAGGATGACGGCATCGACCTCATCGGGGTGTCGGCCGGCCTGCTCGAGCGCCTCGTGGATCGCGGGCAGCGCCATCTCCGCAGTGATGCTCAGCTCGTCTTCGTTTCGGGTCGGCAGATGGGGCCGCATCCGGTCGGGATCGAGCACGCCTTCCTTTTCGACGACGTGGCGCGACAGGATCCCCGAGGCCTTCTCGATGAACTCTCCGTCGGGGAGGTCGCGGGGTGCGACGGTGCCCGCAGCGATCTCGTCGGCGTGGTCGGCGTTGAACTTCTCAACCGACGAGGTCAGCGACGCAACGAGCTCGGCGTTCGAGATCGAGTCCGGCGGCGTGAACAATCCGGTCCCGGTGATCGACACGGACACGGCTGCGGGAACACTCGAAGACGACACAGCAGGAGACCGTACGCCACTACCAACGGGTAACCGACATGCGCCGGATCTGCGTCGATTCCGGGTGGATCCCGAGGTCGATCAAGACAGGTGGGTCCTTACAAGTGAGCGGAGCCGGTCAATGCCCTCGCCCTTGGTGCTCGACACCCAGACGATGTCGCCGGGATCGAGTCTGCAGCCCGCGGAGAGCTCCTTCTTCCGGCTCACCCGCTTCGACGACTTGACCTTGTCGAGCTTCGTGGCGACGACCGTGTGCGGCACCTGTTCGTAACGTAGCCAGTCGAGCATCTGCACATCGAGCTTGGTCGGACCAATCGCGCCATCAACCAGCACGAACACCATCACCAACTCGTCGCGCTCGAGCAGATAGCCCTCGATCATCTCAGGCCAGTCGTTGCGAATCGCCTTCGATGCCTTGGCGTACCCGTAGCCCGGCAGGTCGACGACCGTACCGCTCGGTTCAGCGTCGGCCGCCTCGCGCCCGCCGTGGCCGCGCCCTTCGTCGAGACGGAACAGGTTGATGACCTGAGTGCGACCCGGCGTGTTCGACACCCGTGCCAGCTGCTTCTTGTTGGCGAGCGCGTTGACGAGCGACGACTTCCCGACGTTCGAGCGGCCGACGAAGGCCACCTCGACCGGCGACTCTGGCAACGTGTGGGCACGCGTCGCCGACTCCACGAAGGTCAGCTTGAGCGGCGTCTTGCTCATCGGACCGTTTGGGTCACTAGTGTCATCACGCCATCAACGTACGCCCTGCATCGGCGATCACACGCTCCTTCGAATCGAGCGGCGGCAGCAGCACAATCTGATCGAGACCCGCCTCATCGAGTTCGGCGACGCGGTCCCGCAACTGATCGGGGGTACCGACGAGGCACGAGCGATCGATGAGTGCGGCGGTGATGAATCGCTCCTCATCGGGAATCACCCAGCAGTTGTGGCCCAGGTGGGTGCGGAGATGACGGCGCTCGGGCGGCACCGATTCGACCGCAGCGATGTAATCGCTCCAGATGTCATGCAGGTGACGGCCGGGTTCGCGACCGAACTGGGTGAACTGCTCGTAGGTGTAGTGGAGTGCAGCAATCGCGAAGGCGCCGACCTCGGCCTTCACCCGGTCGGAATCGATGGCCTCACCCGGTTCGAGCACGCAGGTGGTGGTGAGCGTTGCGATGGGAAAGTCGGTTCGCTCGGTCGATGTCCCGTTGGCCTCGCGTCGTTCCGACACCGCTCGTCGTATGTTGGCAACGGCGATCGGATCGGGTGGCACCGAGGTGATGAGCCCGTCGCCACGCCGGGCGGCGATGTCAAGCGCCTTCGGCCCGAACGCCGACACGTACAGCGGAATCGGATGCTCGAACGACACGAACCCCTCGGTTGGCATCTGGTGCCGGATCGGAGCGATGCGACCACGCCACTCGTAGTCGATCTCGTTGCCCTGCAGCAGCGGACGGAGGTCGGTGAGGTAGCGCTCGAACTCGGCCAGCCGCATCGGCGGATGCCCCATGATCCGCATCGCGGTGTTGCCCGTACCGACGCCGCAGAACGTCCGACCCGGTGCGAGCTGGTTGATCGTCGCCATCGCTGCAGCTGTGACCGGGGCGATCCGAGTACCGGCGACCGCAATACCCGTGCCAAGGCGGATCGTGCTGGTGCGGTCGGCGGCGAGGGCAAGCATCGCGTACACGTCGCTCCAGATCATCTGGCTGTCGGCCATCCACGCATGGGTGAAACCGAGGCGCTCGGCCTCGACCACGTAGTCGATGTCGGCCGGACGTGAGGCGACGCAGATGCCGTACTCCATGCCGCTCAATCATCGCGCCAGCTCGAGCCGAACCACGACCCGGATCATCCGGAGACGAGCGAGGCGACGGCCCAGATCGCTGCGACGAAACCGATCGCTGCGAACACCAGGCTGCGGGCGATAGGGGCCCGCTCGAGGTTCGAGTCGTCGAGCTGACGCTCGGGCGGCTTCACGACCGCCAACAGGTTGCCGACGAACAGTGCACCGCCGAAGGCGAGCACTAGGTAGGCGAGCAGATCCTCTCCGAGGAACATGCCTGCAGGATACGGATGTCGACCCACGCTTCGAGGCGCCGAGCCACCCGACTTAGTCGCGTTCGCGGCGCAACCCTGCAATCTTTCCCTGACGACCGCTGCCGAAGCGCTGAACAAAGTGTTAGACGCATTAAAGTTGAAGTTTCAAGTATCTCGTGATAGTTTGTTCTACATGACAAACATCCTCCGCATCGACGCCTCCGCCCGCTCCGAGGGCTCGGCCAGCCGCGAACTGGCCACCCGCCTCCTGGACCGCATCGGCGCAGCCGACGGGTCAGTCACCGTCACCCACCGCGACCTTGCCGACGGCGTCCCGCTCCTCAGCGAGGCCACCCTGCAGGCCATGTGGACCCCTGCTGAACAGCAGACCGACGAACAGCGCACCCAACTCCACGTGGCCGACGAGTACATCCGCGAACTCGTCGACGCCGATGCGATCGTGATCGGTCTCCCGATCTACAACTTCGGGCCGCCCGCCGCACTCAAGGCCTGGGCCGACCTCGTCGCCCGCGCCGGCATCACCTTCCGCTACACCGAGACTGGCTCCGAGGGTCTCGTGCCGAACAAACCAGTTTACATCGTCTACGCGTCGGGCGGCGTCCGCGCCGGCTCGCCGATGGATCAGGCCAGTACCTGGCTCACAACCTTTCTCGGCTTCCTCGGCGTCACCGACGTCACGCTCATCGCCGCCGAGGGCCTCAACGTCGACCCCGAGAGTGCACTCGCCACCTCCCGTCAGAAGGTCGACGAAGCCACGCTTCCCGCCTTCACCTAATCACACCGATCGGCTGACTCACTTCGTGCGGTTCGACCCGCATGAAGCCACCTGACAGCACCGGACCAAGCCCCCCCCTCCGCTTTGACTGCCGCGGGAAGCTGTGGTCCGGTGCTGTTGGCGTTCGGGGCAGGCGCGAACATGGTGTATGGCTGCACATGATCTGGTCATCCGCAACGGTGAGGTCATCGACGGC
>Ga0213866_10003875_pt1 | contig 10029 bp, 13 predicted proteins | sample PICome_11_FD_160079 | JGI IMG/M metagenome (GOLD analysis project Ga0213866, IMG submission 160079) | Coastal seawater microbial communities near Pivers Island, North Carolina, United States - PICO284 | ecosystem: Environmental > Aquatic > Marine > Coastal | place: USA: North Carolina... | reverse complement strand
CCACGTCGGCTTCGACCACTTGCGTCTTCCATCTCATTCAGAGTAATCTCTGAAGCATTGGTTGCTTGAGAAAAGCTAAAGCCGTCCAGAACAGGTACTGTCCAGGCGCGGTTATCTTTAACGATGTACATTTTGGTGTCTCTACTAAAATGTAAAAATTCAGCCATAGTAATCTCCTATGATTTCTTGAAAAGACTTGGACGTGAACATTTGTTCGTGCCAGAATTTTCTAATAACGAACCTCAATGACGATTTCTCCGACACCTAAAGGTTCCAATGCGCCCTCATCAGTATCAATACTGATAATGGTGATTTGTTGTGCTGTGTTCTGCAAGTAAGTGCTATCGTAATAGACTAACTTTGAATGCTTTTCTAACACAGTTTCCACATCTTCTAGAAGGGAACTCAAAGCTGATTGAGCGTCCTCCTCATTTACATAACAGCGAATAGTTACCGTTAAAAAGCGGTCTTTATATCCTGCTGTCTGATACTCTCGGGTCTCCCCGCCCGCATTCAAATGAATTGCGGGAAATTCTTCAACTTCATCCCAAAACTTTAATCTAGGATGAACATTCTCATATACATTAGAAAGAAATGTTCCGGAACCGTCAATTTGCTTCAAAACGGTAACAAGAGCATCCAGAATGTGCATTCTCCTAGAGGCATAAGTTCTTGTTGTAGGCATTATACTCTCCTAGTGTAAAATCTTCCTATTGCTAATTCTGCTGCGATTTCTCGAATAGATCCCTCAATAAGTTGTCGTGGGTCTCTTTCTACATCTGAGAATCTTGTTCCGCTTGTACTCTCAAAAACCCCGTAAGGCTCTCTCTGATATGTATACCCAATACTTGGATAACCTTGGCGAGTAGTCTGAATATCTGTAACTCTCACGCTGTTCGCAAATCTTCCTGTTCGGTTTTCTAACCTTGGTGCTCCCATATTTTCTACAACAGTTTGTGGGAGCCTACTGTTGATAATACTCATCAGTGCTATAGGGGATCCTACAGCTTTAGTTCCTCTACCTACCTGTAGCGTGGCTTTTCTGCCTCTGCGACTAGAAGGAGAACCTTGAGCTTTTTTTCCTTTGCTCTTTTTAGTTTTATCAGATAGTTTTCCTGATGTTTTAAGAGAGGTTGAAAGTAACTTACCGTCTAACTTTATCTGTGCTTCTGGTATTTTTTTCTTTATCTCATCTGTAAAACTTGTTATCGCTACCTTAAAAGCCTTCTCTTTTAGTGTGCTTGAACCCTCTAACTCTGCATATTTCTCAGGAGTAAGCAAATCCTGAAAAGTTTTTTGCATAGCTTTTTCTATTGTTTCTAGTTCTTTTCTTTCCTCTGCCGACTGCTCTACGTTAATTTGTTTTAAGACCGGCTTAGCTATGATGTTAAAATTGGCGTTAATTTTTCCATCTTTTGTAATAACTTGTTCCCAATTTGCCAATAAGTCATAAAGTCTTTTTTGTATAACAGCTTTTTGGCTTGAAGCAGCTTTCTTCCATTTCTGGTCTATTATATAGGCCAGGTTCTCGCTTGCTGTATCTAGCAACTTCTTTTTAGAGATGCCTGCTTGCTTGCCTAAAAACATAGAAGCTGCGGAGCCTCCTAATGCTGAAGTAGCTGTGCCGGCTCCGTGGTCAAAGTTTATACTCTCACCTGCTTGCTTACGGTCGTATTTTTTAGCTCCAATCGACAGATTTGTCTCTATAAACTCTTCATTAAATTTATGATTTAGAGTTTTAACACCTTTGAACGTTGTGTTGAAATAAAAAATATCAACACCAAAAGTTAAACCTAAATTATCAACTATCTCTAAAAAATACTTTCTGCCCCTAAATCTGCCCGGCAACTTAGTTGAGGCTCCTATGAATTTCTGCTTTATAAAAGACTTATACGAATTTCTATCCTTACCAAGAGATTGTCCGATTCCTGCCTCAAATCCTGTGGCAAGAACATCTAAAACTTCCTCATCTATAATTAGACATTGACGTACTGCTGCACTTTCAAATACTATACGAGAAGCTTCACCAATAGTTTTCTCGCTCTGTCTATCTAAGTCTGCTAGTAATACGTCTGTTATTGACTTTCTTATATTACCAGTAGACACTAGAAATTCTTATATAAGTCTAAAACTCGCTTGATATGGTCAGGAAAGGCAACATTATTACGCATAGATGTAGTAGACTGATTCTGTATAGAAGCGCCTGCCAATACTCTGCGTTCTTTATGCTCGTCTTTTAAGTAGTAAGTAACCAAATCAAAAACAGCAAGTTTCAAATCTTCTGGTACAGCTGCATACCCTGCGGTATACACAACTTGTACTGCACCAACACCTTTTGGCCAGCTCTTATAGCCAGTAGTGCTAGTACGAATTAAGCTATCTGTAGCAGTCTCTAAATAATACTCATGATTAGTAGTAGTTAGAGCAGTGTATGCTTCTGCATACGAACGACGCTCAGATACACTTACAATAGTGTTTACAGGACTTTCAGTAAGCTGTATAGCATACGTATCCCATTCAATACTTAATGTTTCAGTTTTATTAGAACTGTAAAAATCTATAATGCTATTTCCGCAATATGTTTTTATTAATTGACTCACAGCAGGAATTAAGACATCCAATCGAGCATCCTCTTTAGGAGAGTTAATGCCCTCTGCGTCTTTATATTCAGCTAATGTAGTTAAATCTGCCATAAGTAAATTAGTAAAAACAGGGGAGGTTGCCCTCCCCTGAATTGCTTAAATATATTAAGCTACGAAGTCGATCTTAACAGAAGGCTTATCAGCACCAGCTGCAGGCAGAATTTCTTCAAAGCCCAAAGACTGGCTAGCAACGATAACACGACGTTGGTTCATTACTTCATAATCCTGCTCAACAGTTACACCGCGAAGACGTGGGATAACATAGTTACGAGGATTAACAACGAAAGCAGCAGGAATGCCTGCAGCTTCAGCTGGGAACTCATCAGATACAACAACAGGAGTACCGAATACGGCACCGATTGTACCAGTAATACGTACTGCAAGGTCGCTACCTACTTCATCCATAGTTTGGAAAGAAGCATCGTCTAACAAGTCGTAGTAGCTATTCTGGCTAACGATGTATGCCAAATCCTGAGGATTGATGCCATACTTACCCATTGATTGGCGAGCATTCAACAGGATAGCAGAAGTCAGCTTAGCTGCATCAGAGATGTCTAGAGTTTCGCTGTGAGCATCAGCTTCGCCGTCAAGACCAGCGATTGTGCCGTTACCATTCAGAATCATAGCTTCAACAGCGCGAGCGTGTGCACGAGCAACGCCTTCTACCAACATAGGCATCAGGTTTACAAGAACTTGCTCATCAACGTCATTGTCCATGAATGTGCTTGATACCAAACGGTAAGCATTCAGGATAACTTGCTTAGGCTTGTAAGCGTTGTCAGTAGCGCCACGGTTTTCTAAGTTACCAGCGTTGGCAGAAGAAGCCCAATCAGCCAAACCTGTATCAGGTTGGATTGGCAATACTGTAGCAGCACCATTTACTGGAATTTCACGGAACATCTTGGCAACTTTCAGTTCCATCTGAATTTCCTTCTCGATTTGAGAAGAAACTTCTTGGTCGATGTCAGCAGCGTTGCTTGTGTAATCAATACCAGCTTTTTGCATAAGGTCACGAGCATAGTCTGTTTCCATGCCCTTGCGAGTCATAACACCCAGCATATGAGCAGTCATGAACTCTTTGCCCCACTTAGAAATCTCATTACCGCCTACACGGTCAGCGAATACACGCTTAGACTCACGCATCTTGGTGATTTCTTCGTTCTTTTCTTCAAGTTCTTTCTTGTATGTAGAAAGGACTTCTTCCATGTCAGCTTCACGCTCGTTCAATTTCTCTTGAACGTCGTTCAACAAACGCTCTGTACCAGACTCAACACCTGTTACAACGGCTTGCTTAACTTCTTCTTCCTGCTGAGCCTTAGCTTCTGCTTCTGCAGCAGCTTTTTCAGCAGCTTCTTGTTGTGCGGCTTCTTCCGCAGCTTTTGTTTCGGCTTGCTTCATTGCAATTTTAGCAGCAGTTTCCTCTGCTACCTTCTTAGCAAATGCTTCCAAGTCGATTTCTGGAGTATTTACTTCAGACATTTGTATCTCCTTTTGGGTTTCTTCAACCCCGTCCGGTGTGTCACTAGCTACGCTAGAAGTATTAACTTCGTCTTTAGCCAGAGTCTGACCGGCTAGATCTACACGATTGGTGAAAGTTTTTTTGAATTCTTCGTACTCTGCTTGAGAGTCAAAAGATTTCGCCAGAGAAAAAGTAGCTGCTTGATTGCAAGGAACGGATACTACCGAAACTTCAAACAACTCAGCGTCCTTTATCTTTAATCCGTCAGTTTCCTGGATATAATCAGCATCCTTGACTCGGAAACCAACAGAAAAGGCTCCAAGGACACCGTCTTTAACTAGCTCGCAAACTGCTGCAGGAGCAGATTTGCTAATCTTTGCTTCGAGTTCTAGACCATTATCTGTTACTTTAAGTCCAGTAGCTCGACCGATTGGCTTATCATAATCATGATTGAATAAGATAATCGGATTTTTCTCAAAATTCTTCAAACCGCCTTTTGTCCATGCTTCATGAGAGATTGAGTCTCCCGCACGGTCAAAGTCAGCCGTACTTGCCATACCACGAATCATAACACTTCCGTCCTCGGTAGTGTGAGATTTGAAAGTAGAGGTTAGATTAAATATCTTTTCCATATTACTTCTCTTCTTTTTTAACTGCCGGAGCAGGCTTAGGCGTAGGAGCAGGAGTAGGGGGAGTTGGTTTTGGAACAGGAACCGGCTTCGGCTTTACCGCTTCAAAAACGTCAGGACGAGACTTTCGCATAAAGTTAATCATTCTATCCCAAGAACCAAAAAAGTTTTGAATCTGTCCATAACGAACAGGAACACTACCAAGAGCAATATACTCCTGCTTGGTTAGAATCTTTTTATGCTTGAGCATTACTTCTGCGATTAAATCCAGAACTGCTCCTTTTTGTCTAAGTCTCGTCATTTTCGTCTCCTTCTACAGGTCTTCCGCCTTCATCAGGGTTGGCCGCACTTCCTGCAATGTTGGCAGGAACACGAAGGTCATCATGTCCTTCGAGGCTTTCAAATCCTAACTGATTACGAGCTTCATTTGGTGTGATAACCCCAGTATTTACTAAGGAAGCATAGTATGCTGCTTGATCTCGAAGCTCTGGTTGAAGTGCGGGAATGTTAGTAACATCTTCTCGCAATTCAAACCCAAAAAATCTCTCAAACCCAAAGTTAATTTTTCGTACTATGGGTAAAACAGTTTCCAAATAGTACATACGCATATTTGGACGAATATTTGCATTATTTCCAGAATCTAATAATATAGGTGGTACTCCAAGAGCTTTCAGAATAATTTTTTCGTTTTCTTCAATAGCAGACTGAAAGTCAAGTTCTTTGAAGTTTACATTTGAGATTTGGTCAATCTCAACACCACCATCAAGAATAAGAGGTCTACGACCTCCTGCGTCTGGACGATAACGAATGCTCCAAGATTGAATCATTCGTTCTTTAATCTTTTCCGATAGAGTATTTGGGCTTTTCAAAACCAACCCAGGAACTGCACCATTCTTAAAAAAGTTATCTTGAAACTTACGCATAGATGACATAAGTTGCATAGTGCGAAGTGCAGGCTTTAGGCGAGAAGTTCCTCTATAAATAGAATGGAATGAGTTATCTTTTATATGAATAATCTCAGTAGGACTATAGTCTACAGTTTCATTAAAAGTGAACTTCTCGATATATCGTGTCTCGCTCGCATGAATAACCATCTTAGCTGCGGGCAGATGATAAAGGTGTACTCCATCGTAATAAATAAAAATGTTTCCGTCAATAATGTAATCTGTAATTAGATTACGCTTAAATGTGCTAATATCCTGAAAAGGATTTGGTTCTGTATTTAGCAGCAGGTTTACCCGTGAACGCTTCACCCCCTTGACAACACTCTGTAACCCTTGAACCTGTCCTCCTACTGATGTAGGAATTTCTGAAGCATCATCTACAATTAGATTTACGCCCCTGTTTACAATCTCTATCTCTTCGTAAGCTGTTTCGTAACGGAAAGTAAGCTCACGAGACGATTCTGTCTTATGGTCATAGTAAGGCTGAGCAGGATTCAATTTTTCTACTCTATCGCCTCTTGTAAAGATGTCATACCATGCCATGTTTTTCTCTTTGAATCTCTACCCATCTTTCCTGCTTTTTAGCAGTGGTTAACTTGGGGTCTCTACCATAAATTGAATGCAATTTTAGGTGGTGTTCATGACATAACGTAACAGTATGCTCATATAACTCAGCCCAATGCTGTTCAATAAAATCTTCCCTAAATGCGAGAATATTCTCTGGGAGAAGTTTATTCTTTTTCACCCAGTCATGTACTAAAGGGCTTAAACTGTAAAAGTGGTGAAAATCAAGTCTGCTTGTTTCTCCGCAAATGTAACATTCGTCGGCTTTTTCATACTTCGATTTTGCTTTATCTCTTACATATTTTACAAGGTCTCTTTTCAAATCCATTTTTCAATACCAGAATTATAGCTAAGTTAAGGTGAGTTGTCAAACACTATTTTTGGTGAGGTCTCCTTAAAAACCGCTGTTTGAAGTTTCAAAGGAGTATAATGCGTAGCGGAGAGCATCTGCCATGTGGGAAGCTCTATTGTGCTTTGGTTTCTCTTTTGCCAGATTAGGATTCGGATCCCACTGGTACTGGTCAAGACTTGCGATAGATTCAGTACAAGAGGAGTCCACATAAAGAAAATCATTATCTACAATGCCTTCGACGTGGGCTATGCCATCGAGAACTGATTTTTTAGCATTTATAGTGCTAATATCATAATTCTGGGCAAAATCAAAACGAGTTTGTTGAGCAGCGGAGTCGATAAAAATATAGTCTATATCCCACTTGTCAATGAGTCTTTGTATCTCTTTGGCATGTTGTTCAGTGGTTCGTTCTGCATCAAGATATTCGTCGACTAAATAGAACTTGCGTTCATCCCAGTCATATGCAATTACACAAAAAGCAGTAGGATCACGATAACCTACGTCAAGGCCTGCAAATATATCCATCTTTCGTGAATCTATCTCTTCAAAGGAGCCTATACACTTTTCATAGTTAAAGTTCCAGATACGTCCTTCGTAAGTATTAAAGTCGGCTTCATACTCTTGTCTAAACTCAGCTTCGGACATACTTTTTCGAGCTTCCGCAATATCCGTTTCAGACATTCGAGGATTATCTTCATAAGTCGCACGAATAGAGCACCATTCTGGGAAATCATCATTAAATCCCCTATCAAAAAACTCTGCGAACCAATTATTTCTACCTCGTGGAGTAGAAATAAATAATGCTTTCGAGTTGTCCTTATCTAGTGTAGGACGAAGAGCTACATTAAAAGCGTCTCTACCATCTGCGAGAGCTGCTTCGTCAAAGATAATTAAGTCATAAGAACGACCTACACAAGAATCTACTTGATTTACAGAACCCATTCTAACTGTCGAGCCATTGGATATTTCAATAACTTTATCTTTCGCATTATCTTTTGTAACTTCCAAGTCAAAGTGCTTGATAAGATTACGTTGTAAGTCAAAAGATATTTGAGACAAGGAATAGTTAGGAGACATAATAAGTATATTAGACCCCGGTACTAAAGAAACTAACTGACCTATAACATTTGCGATATAAGTCTTTCCCTGCCTGCGAGAAACTGCTGCACAGATAAAACGATACTTCGGAGAGTTAACTCCATTTATAATAGCTACTTGAGAAGGAAGAGCTGTAATATTCAGCAGATTCAAGTAGGGCTCTATAGGGAGTTTTAGAAATTTGGATTCGGCAGGGTAGTCTAAAAAATAATCTGAAACTATATCTGCGCGGCTTATCTGTACAGCCATTTATCTATTCCTGTGGCATTGACCAAGTTTTACTATATTTGCGTGAAAGACTAAATTCGTCTTGAGGTTCTTCTTTTTCTTGTTCTCTTTCTTGTTCTTCAATCTTTTTTGGTTTACGAAGTACGGCTTTAACCTCGTAATTGTCGTTTGCGTGCATCTAAGTATCCTCTTATCATTTTTACTATGACACGGTTAGTAGAGTACTTACTATCATCGAACACATAAGATCTATGTTCCATGTACTCTTTTGTACAAAATTTCTTTTGTATGTTGTCAATATATTTACCTTCCCAACGAAGAACGGCATGTCCTTCCCCCTTAAACCTACAGAAGCACATTTTTGCCTTTCCTGTAAGTAAATACCAAATTACTTTTGCATGATTTCTTCCAGCAGCTTCGTACAAATAAGTTAAGGAGTAATCCTCGCAGTCTCCATTAAAAGGAAGATTATACATAATACGCCAGCAGTCACGCTCGCCGTATATGTCTTTATCATATTCGTAATTAAAGTGTTCGTTTAAATACTCTAAAAATTTGTCCATTTTACTTTTTTCCTGCATAAGCATTCGCTCCAAAGAAAGCAGCTACTAAAGCTGAGATAGCCACGAAGTAGGTGGGTGCAATATCACCAATAATGTTTGCAGCACCATCAAGTCCAAATAAAGAAGTACAGAAAATACCAAAAGGATAAAATAACATTCCCCAAAGAGCAAACCAAGTCATTTTTCGCATTGCGTCTCTTTGTGCGTCTTGATCTTCTAGCTCTTTTCGTTTGAATTCAAGATGCATATCCATCTCTTCTTTGCTGATGTGTCCATCATTATTTGAATCGGCACCAGGAATAGCATCTTTATCTATAGTTTTAGTATTTTCGTCCATTATATTCTATGAAGTATCAAGTCAAAGCTAACACTACAGGAACTATTTGCTGATGTGGTTGTTGCTCTAACATCAATATCTGTTTTTTGACTGAGAAAGAGAGGCACTGTAAACTCTTTAGTGAAACTACTTTGATAAACGTGCATTTGATCCTGAATCTGAAATACCTCATCAAACGGACGAAGGTATAGATCTAAAGAAGCATCATCATTTTTACCCACTCCTGCAGTCCAGGTTCTTAGATACCCTAAAAAGCCTGCTGGAATAGTATAAACTGCCATAAGAGTCTGAGCTTGCTCAGCATCGACCTGCGCTACAATAGTGCCTGAAGCACTTACAGTCCTTAAAGTAATAACTCCAACATTAGTACTTCCTCTGTAAATACATCTAAATACTCTTATAAAAGTATTACTAGTTGTTACAGCAGAGGTTCCTGTCATAGTAATTGTTTCGTTTAACGGGGAATAATTAGCATCTAGTCCCTGTATTTCGAGAGTTCCTGTATCAGAACCTGAAGTACTTAAAACATATAAAGTTTGAGCACTTGTAAGAGATGCCCAGGGATACAACCCACCGGGACTCCAGATAGTCTCTGGACTAGAAGCAAGAGCAGTATTTTCTCCAAACTTATGAACGCCTGAGTAGTCCTCTTTTCTTTCTGCTATTCTTAAACCAAATTCTAAACTCATAACTACCACTTCACCTTATCAGCCCAATAAGCAGCACTCATCTTGCCTTTTGCAATGTTTTTTGCGTGTCTTGCTTTGAAAGATGCTCTCTTACGCTTCATCGCCTCGCTTTCGCCTTTCTTAGGCTTACCTGCAGTTTTAGCTCCCTGCTGACCGAAACGAATTGTTTTTATTTTATCACCAGATTTCGCTACAACAATATGCGATTTTTTAGGATGACCTGGAGTTCTTTTAGGCTTATTGTATCCAGAAACTCCTGCTCTCTTCAAACGAGAGTCTTTTTTCTTTGCAGGTTTGCGTCTACTTCTTCTTACCGCCACGCCTCATTCTCCTACGACTTTTGGCAAACGTTTTTACCATAGTCGGCTTTCCTCCTGGATTACCCGCTGCTCGTTTTCTACGAATAGCTGATTTTCTTTCTGAAGGAGTCATGCGTGCAGCTTTTGCTGCCGGAACGCATTTTGGATACTTCTTCTTACCTGCTTTACTGCGACCGCACTTTTCAAAGCCTCCGCCTTTCTTAG
>Ga0213866_10003874_pt1 | contig 10030 bp, 17 predicted proteins | sample PICome_11_FD_160079 | JGI IMG/M metagenome (GOLD analysis project Ga0213866, IMG submission 160079) | Coastal seawater microbial communities near Pivers Island, North Carolina, United States - PICO284 | ecosystem: Environmental > Aquatic > Marine > Coastal | place: USA: North Carolina... | reverse complement strand
ACCCGACCTTCTCTTCTCCTGACCATGACAAACTCACACGGACAAGTCACCCTCGGCTTAACTAAGGCGGAAGTGCTAGCCCTGCTCGATGCCATCGAAGGTCAACACACTGACCATATGGATGAGGGCCATCACGCTGTCAGGGACAAGCTGCACAAACGCTTGACCCGTGCAAACTTCCGGTTGAAGGTTCCCAGCTGGTGGAAACATGACAATGACTGGGGGAGGGCACTGTGAGACCACTGCTAGCCCTCTGCGCTGTCCTAGTAGCCCTTGCGGTGTGGACAGACCACACAACAGCCCTAAGCTGCTCAGAAAGCACAGGCCAAACCTATCAGGATTGCAACCGATGACTGATCACACCCGCTCATTCCGCAACAGACAACAGCCGCCAGTAACTGCTGAGCAGCTCAAGAGCGTGGGCAAGGATCCCGACTGTCTGTACTGGTCGCCCACTTTCCACTGTTGGGCATTGTCTGGCGACTGGACCCGACCTTACGCCACAGCAGCCCGACAGCTTGACGAGTTGGGCCTATCCATCCATCCCGAGGCTTGATCAATGACCACCACCAACACCCAACAGATCAACTGGTTTGAGTCTGCCGGAACACTCCGAGCAGCCTTCACACAAGACAAGCGACAGGATGGCTCAACGTTTTGGTGCCTCACCGAACAAGCCCACCAGAATGACGAAGACCTGACGCCCTGGCTGATGGATCTACATGACGAAGAGCTGCCGAATGACTGGCGATACAAAACCGTTGTGGACATATGCAATGCCCTGATGGACGAAGACGACCTAAGCAACGCTGACCCGGGTGAACTGTCGGTAGCTATTGCTAACAACTTAACCGACATATATACCCATAGTTTGTTTCAATGGTATGCAGACAATCCTAGCCGGGTTGCTTACATTGACGACGCACAATCTGATAGCTTGATTGTGACTGAAGCAACAACAATTGACCGTCTTATGTGTGGTCAATGCATCGCGATTGAACAAATGGCATACAAAATCGTCGAACGATTGGGGCAGGGAAAATGAAAACACGCTATCTAGTCCGGGCCGACTACGTGCCCGCCCGTGCTGACATTTCGCCGCCGATCTGGTGGTTCACAGACAAAGACAAGGCGAACGCCTTCGCTCGCAGTCTCACCAGTGGTACGCCGGTTCACGGCGTTGCCCTTGCCTACCAAAACGTTACCATCGAAACCCGCGAACAATGACACTTGCCGTTGACAATCGACAGGCTGAGTTAAAGAAACTGCCCCGTCATAACGTGGATAGTTTGAACTTAAGCCCGAGTCATCTTCAGATGTTAGATCTTATGACACCGGACAATATTGCCGAAGTATGTAAGAACTACCACGAGTGGGAGTTCGAAGAAACAGACAAACAGATGTGCGCGACTATTTGTGACATGCTGGACTACCTGTTCATTATATCTCGCCCGGTATATCGTGACAAAAAATGTCATTTTGTGCACGAAACTTACCTAGCTAGGTATGCTCGACACGCCAACACTAAGTAACACAAACCCCGGCACAATTTGTCGGGGTTCTTATCAACAATTCACAATCACATCCCATGGACGCACACAAACCAAGGATCTATTCACACTTTATCTGGGGGTCTGAACCGAAAGGAGATGGGAGTTTCCATCCTTGGGAAATCTTCAACGTCATCCCGTGCGACGACAAAGGCAGGCCATGCAGTGATCATCTGGCAGAACGGATTTTCCGTGATGCAAAAAAGTGTAACCCTGATTGTTTGTTTGTGATGACAACAGAGCCAAAACTACCCAACACTAACTAACACAAACCCCGGCACAATTTGTCGGGGTAAAAAAAATCCCCGATTCTTCACACTCACGGTGCAAATTTAGCGTCACCACTTTCCCATTGAAATTTTTTACTAATGGACACACCCATGGTTTCACTCAAAGGCATGAAACAGCGCTGGTCTGTTGAGGTCGGCCACGGCACAACATACGGCGAAACAAAGGCTGAGGTACTAGAACTCTGTGCTAGTTGCATTGCTGAAGCAGAAGCGAAAGGCCAGCCGTGGACACTGAACCACGAATGGATCAAGGCAAGGACATCATGGCCCAAAGTTGTCATTGTCTCACGGACACATAATCAATTTGTTGAGAGTTTTACATTCGGAAAACATAAACTGCATTGGATTGACTCATGCGGTTCCCGTAGTGTGTTCTGGTACGGGGAAATAAACGAAAATGATTATGATAAAGCCAAGGACATTCCATCGTCTGTGTATCAACTGTTGGTCGATCATGTGATCACTCAAAGTAAATCACAGCCCGAACTTATGATGCGACGTGACGATCCTGGTCTGGGCATTTACATCCCAGAGGTTGATGACAAGATAGCAGAAGCTGGTGGCGTGCCTGACGGGTGCATCACGGTCAAGTAATCACAAAACACCAACACAAGAACGCAACCACCTAATCATGGACCTAGCAACAGTCAAGCACCTGTACACAGAAGAGGCTATCAAGCACGCCAAGAAAGTATCTGATGGTACAAGAATGGCGACGTATGTAATCAAGGACGTGTGCGGCACATCCCGTGCATATCCTGTCAATGACATGGCTAATTCATTCCAAGATTTGTCAGGTCACAAAACACTACGGACCCAAGACATCGAACACATAGAGAAACTAGGCTTCAACGTAGTTACCATCCACGGTGAACGTATCAACCCCAACATGATCGGCTGACCATGAAAATTAAATCAATCACACTTCAGGTTGAAAACCCCACGATCAAAGACCTACGGTCATTCGTACGCAAGACTGTGACACGAGACCGTAGCCAATACACAGACTCACAATGGGACAGTGAAACCACGTTCATCAATCATCAACGTGACCAACTCAAAGACCAGTTCGGTTACATGTGGGACAGTGAAGATGAGCCGCTGATTCTTGGTCAGTTTGGTAACATTACGATTACACCGTACGAAATTAGTTTTAAACCTCGCAGGTACGCACCCACTGAGATCTATAAAGCTGCTAAGTGGTATTGCATGGCAACACAAAACAAGTTTGATCAACGCATCGAACAAAAGAAAACACGCTCAAGGCTTGCATGACCATCTACCCAAAATGGCTAGTGCGTTACACAAGCAAACATCCTGACGGTATTCATCGGACACTTAACATGCATGTGTATGCAATGTCAGAGAACCAAGCTATTTCAGAGGCAATGGTAGAAATACCTAAGAACCTCTCTAAAGTACAGATAACTTCTGTACGAAAGCTTGAGTAACGATCGCCTCAACCAATGGTACAACAACCCAGGGACGTACATAGCCAAGGCTAAGGAACGTGCCCGGCTTGCACTCACAGATCCATCCATCAAACTAACCACCCTAGAACGGAGCTTCTACAATGTCTTCCAACAACAACAACAACACGATCGCAGCACGAAGAATTCAAGTAAACAAACGCTGGAGGGTACAACGCCTGATCAAGCTAGGTGAATGGGTTGAATCTCGTGAAAGTATTATCCGACTCGTTTCAAATTCCTTGTTTGAAACATTTGATAATTACATGAATGATGACGATGCTTTCTGCGGTTACACGAGTGATATGATGGAAGCAATAGACATCCTGAATGATTTACAAATCGAGTTAAGAAATGTACATGATGAAATGCCTGAACATAGTAAATTTGAAGGCGAGGTCGTGCTGACACACCGTTATGCGTGTAAGGATCACAAAAAAGAAGTGTTCCTGGAAACCTTGCCACACGAACAGCAGCAAGACACACCGAAAAAGAAAAAGGTGAAGGATGAAGCCTGATTACTTTACCGCAGGTGGCCTGTGGATCGAGCGCAGGCGTAACCGTGAAGGTCCAGTTGTGACCTATACAATCTGGAAACCACACACCAGCTGCATTTTCACCGACACCAAAGCGGCTCTCAAGTTCATTGCATGGCCCAAAGGAACACCTACCGGAGACAATTTACGTGACTGGTTTGCTTCATTCAGTGACAAAGACGCTAAGGCTAAAGCTCCAACTGTCAGCAAAGCTCAGATTGCTGCTGAGGGTTTTGGTCCTGAAGCACATGAAGAACCTAATGAGAATACTAAGATGATCACCTAATCCTAGGGACGCCCCTAGCATAAGTTAGGAAGAGTTGTCAAGGCCCCTGCTGCGTCGGCGGGGGTCTTTTTTTTGTGCCGTTCGCACGGCTCACTAGTCGCACCTTTGGTGCTCGTTATGTGTCAAGCCCTACATTCTGTAGAGAAACTGAAGAGCACAAAACCGATGAAAAAAGTTTTGTGTTGTGCCACTTAGTCAACTGATTTTCATGCACCACAGCCAAAGGTCACTATCTTGTGTGTGTGCGAGGGGGGCTTAGCCCAAACCGCACAGAACCTGGACAACTGAAAAGGTTTTTTTCACACTCATGTGTAGTTCATTGTCCACTTTATTTATGGAGGCCCTTTGACAAACGATGGGAAAGCGAAAGCGTTGGATACAGACTTTTTCATCCGTAATGCGATCCATTGTTGGTTGTATTTCTTCGGGGAAGAGCACAAATGGCACCCCATTTATAAGGAGTTGGCCGAACGGAAGACGTACACCGTCACACCCGAAAAGCCAAAGCCCAGGCGGGCAAGACGAACTACTCGGAAACCGACTAAAGAGCTATGAAGTTTGTCTAAGTGACGAGAACATTTACATTCTCGCCGCCAGTGCCGAGGAAGCCGCTTGGTATGCCTTGGAACTGTCCAATGACAAACATTCAAAACTCTTAGACGTACGGTTAATCGATGAGTAAGTATTTCCCAAATAAATGGAGCCGTATTGCAGCGATTCCCTCCGACAAGTTCGAGCCAGTCTTTTACGATGATCTAATGGATTGGAAGATTGCCGGATGGGAATTGCCTAGCAATGTTGCTTGTGTTATCCGAGCCCGTAATCTTGCTAACAGTAAAGTAACTGAACATGTGTACAAACGCATGTCATACGCTGAAGGCAAGATTCGGCAATACATGACCTACAAAACGCACGAGTTAATTGTTTGTGCTGAAGAGGCACTTTACTACGTGCATCCCGATTTATTGGAAGAAAGCGATGCTGATTCTGAATGAGCGGCAATACGCTCGACTCATGATCCAACTTGACAAACATCCACACAAAGAGGAGATCGTTCAACTTATGCACGAACAATCGTTGGATGACCTGTCAGTAAAGTATTTAGATACTGATGCCGACAAAGTTTGAAATCGATGAGCAAATCGCCCTGGAGCGTGAACAAATCCGACAAGGATTACAACAACTGCATTCTAATACATCCAAAATTGAGGACAGAAGTTATGCAAGTTCTTCAGTGTACGGGGTGGCTTCTATTGGGGAGCTTATCCCTCGTGTGGCTAAGCGTATTGATGCAACTCAGGATAGGATAAAGAAAGGTGATGCCGGAGTTAATTTCCGTGAAATCAATCACTTTCTTTTTTCTCTTGAATCTGACGCTGCAGCAGCTATTGCTTGCAAGCTGACGTTCGACAAGGTGTTTAGCACCAAGCCTAAATCAAACCTCGTACAGAACGTCACAGATGCCATAGGGCAAGCGGTCGAGAACGAGTGCATGATGCGTCACTACGAGACGAGTGTGCCAGGGTTACTTCACACGTTGAAGGAGAACTACTGGCACAAGTCCATCGGCACCCATCAAAAGGTGGTTGTCATACGGACACTGATGAACCGTTGTGATGTTGACCATTGGAAAGCATGGGGAAGAACTAATCGAATCAGGGTTGGCGGTTGGTTGTTGGATTGTATATGCCAATCTTCCAACTGGTTCATGACTGACATGCGTAACGAAGGTAGGAAGCGGCAGACCTATGTCGTTCCAACACCAGAGTTTATTGCCATCAAAGATCAGGTCATGGCAACTGCTGAGCTGTTTAGTCCTATCGCGTGGCCCATGCTCATAGAACCAAATGATTGGTCGAACACGGCTCAAGGTGGTTACATCCTGAACGAGGTCATGAAGGGCTACGACATGGTTCGACGTGGTACTTGCCCATGTATACAGGGGGAAACACCAATCAACTTTTTGAACAAGATTCAGAAGGTTGCTTACACCTTGAATCCCTTCACTGTATGGGTCGCTGAGACCCTTATGGAGAAACGGATTCAGGTCGGTAAGTTCATCCCTGTAGTGGAGATGCCACTGCCACCTAAGCCTGTAGACATTGCGACGAACTTCGATTCACGTAAGGACTACAGGCGGCGTGCGGCAGAGGTCATGAACATCAACGCTAATGCGTTTCAAAAGTCTTGTAGGACACGGATGACCATGAATGCCGTCAAGGTATTTAAGGACAAAGAGAAATTTTACCTACCCTGGAGCTACGATTATCGCAGTCGGGTCTATCCAATCCCCGCATTCCTGACTCCTCAAGACACTGACTTCGGGAAGTCTTTGTTAAAGTTCCACGAACCAGCTTTTGTTACACCAGAAGCTGAGCACTGGATAGCCTTTCAGGTTTCAACAACCTATGGCTTAACGAAAGACACAATGAAAGACAGACAGATCTGGGTTAAAAACAACCACGATCTGATTACTCGTGTAGCCACTGACCCGATTGGTAACTTACCAGATTGGGAAGGTGCTGATGAACCGTGGCAGTTCCTTGCAGCTTGTGAGGAATATCATGCCTGTGTTCTCACTTGTAGCCGTCAGTTTACAAACCTGATGGTTGCTACAGATGCTACATGTAGTGGTCTTCAGATATTGTCAGGCCTTGCCCGTGACAAATCTACAGCGAAGTTAGTTAATGTCGTCCCTAGTGATAAACCACAGGACGCATACAAAGTTATAGCTGAACACGCAAAACCTAACGTCCCTGACTGTATTAAACAGCACATGGATCGTAAAGTCACAAAGCGTACAGTTATGACAATTCCTTATAATGCCAAGCCTTATTCTAACAGGTCTTACATACGTGAGGCACTAAAAGAAAAGGGAGTTGAAGTTACTAAGGAAGATCTGACAGAAACAGTTAAGGCTGTCAGAGATGCCATGGAAGCTGTAGTTCCTGGCCCAATGCAGGTGATGAAGTGGATAGAAAAGGAAGTAGCTGCTGCCATTGATCGTGGTGCTGACGAAATCCAGTGGGTAACACCAGCAGGATTTGTAGTCACACAACGTCTTATGAAGAAACAAATCAAGCAAATTAATCTTCAATTGCTTGGTAGATGTCGAGTTAGTGTTGCCACTGGAGAAAGTGACAAAGTTGACAAAGGACATCACAAAAACGCTACTGCTCCGAATCTTATCCACAGTCTCGATGCAAGTCTCTTGTGTCTTTCTGCACTACGCTTCAATGCACCGATTTCCCTCATACACGACTCGGTATTGTGCCGAGCAACTGACATGGGTATTCTTTCAGCCATTGTTCGTGAGACATACATGCACCTATTTGCGGAGCATGACTACCTCACAACTTTTGCACAACACATCGGTGCAGAAACAAAACCACCAATCATTGGTGACCTTGAACCGTCAACAGTGATTGATTCCACCTATTTTTTCTGCTAAATGCCTAAGAAGATTCTCAAGACTGCCGATCCTGTCGTGCTGGAGGGATACCAAAATGTCCTTCAGGTAAGTCAGTTTGGCGGCCACCAGCTTGAAGTTATTCTTGATAATGAATTGATTGATGTACTTGAGACTGACCGTGTTGGCGGTCTTGAGTGGGCACGATCAAAGGCTAAGAACCCTGCAAAGGCAAAGGTCAACGACGAAGCTTGGCAAAAGGTTGCCGAGGGTAAATACAAAACACGATTTACTTGGGCACCCGACAAGATGCCTGTCATTGTTGACACAGAAGGCACGCCCGTCACTGACACTAACATCATGTTGATGTCCGGTAGCAAGGTAAAGATTGCCTTCTGGCAAAAGCCTTATGCACTGCCGAGTAACACTATCGGAACTAAGTTGGTCCTGGAAGCCATTCAGATTGTCAGCCTGGCATCTAATGCTGGTGTTGACATCGGTGACGGTGAAGAGATTGATGCCGCAGCCTTGTTTGGCAAGACCAAAGGCTTTAAACAAAGTGAACCCAACGTTATCTCTGATGTCGATAACGACACCGCCCTGGAGGATGACTTCTGATGATTGACTTTACTGTTGAAAAAGATGCAGCCACTGGGTTGTACAAAGGCACCTTGACTGTCAACCTTCCCGAACTGACTGCTACTCGATACAAAGCTGACCGCAACGATTTCAAATATGAGATGCGTCGTGCAATCAGCGAGATTGTAGAGGAGATTGTTGAAAAGGGGATTGATGACTGATGGCTTTCCGCTCCAAACTGGAGGAGAAAGTCGCTGACCTGTTGGTTGACCTTGACGTTAAGTACGAGTACGAGACTGTCAAGGTTGACTACACCATTGCCCACATTTACAAACCAGATTTCATCTTACCAAACGGTGTGCATCTGGAATGTAAGGGCTATTGGGACAGCAAAGACCGGCGCAAGGTCAAAGCAGTCAAGGAACAAAACCCTGACCTTGACCTTCGCATGGTCTTTCAAGCTCCTTACAACAAAATATCTAAAAAATCTAAAACTACGTATGCTCAGTACTGTGAACGTATAGGAATCCTGTGGTGTTCATTCACAAACATTCCAATTCAGTGGCTCATGTAGAAAGCGAATTTGAACGGCACATTGCCTGTCCAAGTTGTGGTTCTTCAGATGCCAACGCTCTTTACACCGATGGTCACACCTTTTGTCACAAATGTCACTACCGCACAAGCGGTGATGGCTCAACATCATTCCAAACTCACAAAATGTCCGATGTCCAACTTCAGGGTCAAGCTACCCGACTGGCTTCACGGAAGATTAGTGAAAAGACCGCAGAGCTGTTCAAAACCTACAAGGATGGACAGATTCTTAGGCACTATTACTATGATTTGGATGGAAGGGTTGTTGGGGCTAAGGTAAGGACAAAGGACAAAGACTTTCGCACTGAAGGCGAAGTCAAAACTTTGTATGGTATGCAAAACTTTCGTCACAAGACGACAAAGCAGACCACAAAGCTTGTCATTGTAGAAGGTGAAATGGACGCCATGAGCGTCTGGGAGTCACAACCAAAATGGGATGTGGTCTCCATACCGAACGGTGCAACTTCTGCAAAGAAAGCAATCCAGCATAACTATGAATGGGTTGCATATTACGACAAGGTTGTCCTTTTCTTTGACAACGATCAGGCGGGCCGTGACGGGGCCAAAGAAGCTGCCAGTGTCCTACCACCTGGGAAGGTCTTCATCGGCTTTCTAGAGGACTACAAGGATGCCTCAGAGGCTTTACAGGATGGCAACACTGAAGCTATCCGAGCTGTCTGTAATTACGATCATCAACAATACACACCAGACGGCATTGTCGATGCCAAAGACCTGCTAGAAGTTGTAACGACGCCATCTCCTCCTGCTGATCATGACTATCCCTTCAAAGGACTCCAACAGAAACTACACGGGATACGGTATGGCGAACTTACAACAATTACTGCTGGCTCTGGGATCGGAAAATCCAGTTTTTGCCGACAGTTATGTGCTGGACTTCTCAACAACGGCGAACGGGTTGGGTACTTGGCGCTTGAGGAAAGTAACAAACAGACTGCTCTCGGACTTATGTCAACAGCAGTCGGTAAATCCCTGCACATTGGAGAACACAGCAAAAAAGATCTGACAAAATACTTTGATCAGACACTTGCTAATTGGAATCTAAACCTGTTTGATGGGTTCGGAAGTTATGACCCGGACCTTATTTATAACCGCATTGAATACATGGCATCGGGCTTAGAAACCCGTGTTGTGTTTCTTGACCACCTAAGTATCCTTCTGTCTGGTTTGGACGGCGACGAACGACGGATGCTGGATATAACCATGACACGTCTCCGCAGTCTTGTGGAACGAACTGGCATTGCCATGTTCCTTGTGTCGCATCTACGACGTACAACTAATGACAAATCACACGAGGAAGGA
>Ga0213866_10003873_pt1 | contig 10030 bp, 10 predicted proteins | sample PICome_11_FD_160079 | JGI IMG/M metagenome (GOLD analysis project Ga0213866, IMG submission 160079) | Coastal seawater microbial communities near Pivers Island, North Carolina, United States - PICO284 | ecosystem: Environmental > Aquatic > Marine > Coastal | place: USA: North Carolina... | reverse complement strand
CACCGGCAGCGCCTCACTCGCCAACACCTATCAAGACCTCTTCTCCAACCAGAGCTTCGACAACTCCTCCAGCAACTGGAGCTACACCCACCACACCATCAACTCGCTGCAAAACCTCAACCTCTGAGGCAAGTCCGACGCTTCTGCAGAACCGGATAATGAAGCCATGAGCTTCAACGCCGCCCCCACCGAATCCTTCGACGTAATCGTGGTCGGCGGCGGCCATGCCGGTTGTGAGGCGGCGATCACTGCCGCCCGGCTGGGCCTGAACACTGCCCTGTTCAGCCTCAATCTCGATCGCATCGCCTGGCAGCCCTGCAACCCGGCCGTCGGTGGCCCCGCCAAAAGCCAGCTCGTCCATGAAGTGGATGCCCTCGGCGGCGTAATCGGACGCCTGGCCGATGCCACCGCCATCCAAAAGCGCATCCTCAACGCCAGCCGCGGCCCGGCGGTGTGGGCCCTCCGCGCCCAAACCGACAAGCGCCTCTATTCGCGCCAGATGCTGCAACTGCTGCAGCACACCCCCAACCTCGCCCTCAGAGAAGCGATGGTGACCGGCCTGGAAACCACCGGGGAGGGCGAGCAGCAACGCATCTGTGGCATCCGCACCTACTTCGGCAGCGTCTATGGCGCTGAAGCGGTGATCCTCACCGCCGGCACCTTCCTGGGGGGCCGCATCTGGGTGGGGCATCAATCGATGGCCGCCGGCCGCGCTGGTGAACAGGCCGCTGAAGGCCTCACCGAAGCGCTGCAACAACTCGGCTTCCAGACCGACAGGCTCAAGACCGGCACCCCCGCCCGGGTGGACCGGCGCAGCATCGCCCTCGATCAATTGGAGGAACAGCCCAGCGATGCAGCCGATCGCTTCTTCTCCTTTGACCCTGCCGCCTGGGTGAGCGGTGAGCAAATGAGCTGCCACATCACCCGCACCACCGCCGAAACCCATCAGCTGATTCGCGACAACCTGCACCTCACCGCCATCTACGGCGGCGTGATCGACAGCAAAGGCCCGCGCTACTGCCCCTCAATCGAAGACAAAATCGTTCGCTTCGCGGACAAGGACAGCCACCAGATCTTCCTCGAGCCGGAAGGGCGCGACACGCCAGAGATCTATGTGCAGGGCTTCTCCACCGGCCTGCCGGAACCGATCCAATTGCAACTGCTGCGCAGCCTGCCGGGCCTGGAGCAAGCCGTGATGCTGCGACCGGCCTATTCGGTGGATTACGACTACCTACCCGCCACCCAGCTCAAGCCATCCCTGGAAACCAAGCGGGTGCGCGGCCTGTTCAGCGCCGGCCAGCTCAATGGCACTACGGGCTATGAGGAAGCCGCCGCCCAGGGCCTGGTGGCCGGCGTCAACGCCGCCCGGCTGATCGGCGGCCAGGAGCCGGTGCACTTCCCCCGTGAGGGCAGCTACATCGGCACGATGATCGACGATCTGGTGAGCAAAGACCTGCGCGAGCCCTACCGGGTGCTCACCAGCCGCAGCGAATACCGCCTGATCCTGCGGGGTGACAACGCCGACCGCCGCCTGACGCCATTGGGCCGTGAGCTGGGCCTGATCGACGATCGCCGTTGGCAGCTGTTCGAAGACAAACTCCAAGCGATGGAGGGCGAAAAGCAACGGCTGGAAAGCGTGCGGCTCAAGGTGAGTGATCCGGTGGCCCCAGCGGTGGAACAGGAAACCGGTGCAGCCATTAAAGGCTCGATCACTCTGGCCGACCTGCTGCGTCGGCCCGGCATGCACGCCGCCGATCTGGTGCGCCATGGCCTGGCCGATGCCGATCTGCCCCTGCCCGTGCGCGAGGGCGCTGAGATCGACATCAAATACAGCGGCTACCTGCAACGCCAGCAGCAGCAGATCGATCAGGTGAAACGTCAGAGCCAGCGCAAGCTGCCAGCCGATCTCAACTACGCCGGCATCGGCACCCTCTCCAATGAAGCCCGCGAAAAGCTCACGGCCATTCAACCCAGCACCCTGGGGCAAGCCAGCCGCAGCCCCGGCGTCAGCAAAGCCGACATCACCGCCCTGTTGATGTGGCTGGAACTGCAGCAAAGGGAACGCCAAACCCTCGCCCCAACCGCAGAAGCTCGATAGCGTTGGCGTCCTGAAACGTCTGTCCGTGTCAGCCCGGGTTCCCACCTCACGTGCCTACTGGAACCTGCGGGCCGAGCAGGTGATGGACCAGGTGTTCGACCGTGAGACGGCAACCGCCCCAAGCCAGCCGCACCTGGTGCCGGTGGATGTGGCTGTGCACGAACCAACAACCAAACCAACCGAACCAACCGAGCGCCGCTCCCCCTCCGCTTGGCTGCTGCCGCTGATCAGTGGCATCGCCGTTGCCGGAGTGATCTGCAGCGCTTGGCTGGTGAGCAGCCTGCAGCGCTCCCGCCTGGAGCTGGAACGGCAGCAAAACACCGCCCTGATCGAGCAGCTGCGCGAGCAGGTGGCTGCCCAGGAAACCCGTGCAGAAGAGAAGGTTGCACCCGAGGAGGCATCCGTAGCGCTCCAAAGCCTCGAACCGTTGACCGTGCCGATCCAACAGCCCTTGACGGTTGAACCGCTGGGAAGCGATCAGGCATTGGCGCCGATGGAACCAGCCCCCCAACTCACCGGTGTGGTGAAGGGCCCTGGCGGCAGCAGTTCCGCCATTTTTCAACTGGGGCAGGGCTCTGTATCCGCCGGCATCGGTGAAGCCATCGGCAACAGCGGTTGGGTGCTCACCGACGTCACCGACAGCGGTGCCGTAATCAGCCGCAACGGCCAAAGCCAAACCCTTTCGGTGGGAGGGCTCTTCTGAACCCCGCCCCGCGTCTTCACCCATCACCGCACCAGCTCTGGCAAGCCCCCACCGACGCCGTGCTCTCAGCAGAGGGGCCACGTCAATTGCCCGGCCCCTGGCGGCTGATGCTGCTGGGCGATGGCAGCCCGACCCGCCACCTGCGACTGCTCACCGGTTCGCCCGTTGCCGTGGATCTGATCGCCATGGAGGCCGACAAGACCGACCACCCCGGGGCACCGGAGGAGGTGAAGGAATTGATGGCACCGCTGCTGCGCCGCCAGGTGTGGCTCACCTGTGGCGGCACCCCGCTGGCCTGGGCCGAGAGCTGGTGGAATCAGGCCGAAGCGGATTGGCACCTGAGGGACCGCAACCAGCCGATCTGGAAAAGCCTCACCGAAGGGCGTTCCGAGCTGTTCCGTGAGGTGGATGGCTTGGCGCTTGTGGAAGGGGATTGGCTGGACCAGACCTTTGGCCATCGCGGCCCCTACTGGAGCCGCCATTACCGATTCTTCCGCCAGGGCAAGGCTCTCACTGTGATTCGCGAAGTGTTCAGCCCGCAACTCGAAACCTGGCTCGGGCCCACACTGCGCCAGGAGTTTCAACAAAATTCATGAACAAACCTGCGGGTTTGTTGGGATTTGCTCTTGACAACTTGCCATCGCCTGTGCTCTCAGGAAGATGTGGGTACTTCGGTTCACCGTGTCATGGCTGCCACCACCTCCTGGCTCAGCCTCACCGACCTCGGTCGGATCTACGGCATTTCTGCGATTCACTGCGGCAAGACCCTCGAGCATCAAGGCTGGCGTGACCGGCGCGGTCGCCCCACCCAAAGCGCCCTCGACGCCAATGCCGCCATGCAGACCGGCCCCCATGGCCAGGGACGCACCGTGCTCTGGAACCGCACGGTCTGCAGTCAGCTGCTGGAACAAAAGGGCTACGAGCCCATGAGCCGCAACCTCCAAGTGGAGCAGTGGACCCAACTGCTGGAGGCCCTCCAAGTGGGATCTCCCTCCATCACGGCCACGGCAGACCAGATGGCGGAAGAGATGCCCGGAGAGCTGCTCGAGGACGTGAACCACCAGCTGGCTGCACGGGGCTGCCGCTACCGGGTCAGCCCACGCTCATTGCACCCCAGCCATTAGTCGGATCGGCGACGGCTGGAGCGCGGCAAGGCCCTGCGAGAGCCAGCGGGATTGGGAGCGGCTTCGGGCTCCGGACGGACTGCCGGCTGGGCTGAGCGCGACCAGCGCTGCAGCCGGAAGCTGTCGTCCTCCGGCCACTCACCCTGGTCTGCGTTGAACTCCTGAACCACAGGCGGCGTTGAGGTGGACGCTGGAGCTTGAGCTGCTGTTCCGCGGCGGCTTCGTCGTGAGATCGCATCGAGGGGTCGCCGGGCTGAACGCATGGAACGGACCGGCTCCGGGCGGCCACGGCCAGCTTCTTGCCAAGGTTCCTGCCAATCGTCGTCGTCTTCCAGCAGCCACTCGACTTTTTCGCCGACCCAACGGCCCACCGAATCGAGATCCAAACCGGAGCGCCGCCCTCCTCCGGGCCGTTGTCCTGGGCGACGACCAGACACCCCATCCACGAGCTGACGTCCGGTTTCCAAGAACTGGTCGAGACGTCGATCCCGCTGATCACGGAACCGATCCAACCGATCAAAACGCTCCTCCATCCCCCGACGTTACCGACGGCGGCGGCGCAACCACTGTTCCCGCCGCAAACCCAGCAACACAATCACCACACCGCCGCACTCCAATGACAACCAGAACACCTCCATCTAGCCCTCCGCCTCCACATAACTGAGCACACAACTGGGATCCCAACGGCCGTGAAAGTGCTCGACGCAACAGGCACGGCAAGCAGCATTGCGCGTGCGTCTCCGGCAGGGGGTGCGACGGCCGCAACGGGGACAGACCGCCAGCCAGCGGGGCGGCCGGGGCGGCACCGGATAGCTGTGGCGGATGCTCACCTGAAACCGGCTCTGGGTCGCATTGATAGCGGCCATCCGGGCCCGGAACATAGGGCCGTGGCTTTCGCGGCGACGCTGCACCAGATCGACCCAGGCGTGGATCATCTCGTGGCAGAGCGTGCTTTCCGTGGCGCTCTGCGGAAGCGGCTCCAACACCGGCCGCGACAGCACGATCTCGCTGCCCCGGCCCTCACCCACCCCAGGGCCACGGCGATAAAAACCGGCAGTACGGCTCATCCGCCCATCGCTCCAGCGCACCGCCGTTAACGGTTGGCCCCCATCCACCAGAGCACCACCGAAATGCTCCCGGTTGAGGCGGTGAAACAACGGCAGCAGCGGCTGCAAAGGCACAGAACGGGGGGAGGAGATCCGAATCAGCGCCATCTTGCCGTGGTCAGTCAGACTCAGCCCTGCTTTGACAGCTGGTGATGGAACTGGGACTGGTGCGTGAGATCGGCAGCAAAGCTCTGCTGGCTGGGGGTCTCACCCTGCTGGGGTACTGGATCTATAACGCCGTGAAATTGGTGCTCGACGCCCGCGGCATCAACCCCCTGATCAAGCAGTTCTTCACCCAGGTGGCAGCCGGCCGCATCGATGCCGCCTACCTGCTCACCACAAAGGCCTACCGCCAGCACGTGAGCCGCCAGCAGTTCATCCGCTTCCTGGCCGACCTCAAGCTGAACAAGTTCCGCAATCTCAAGTCCGGCCGCCCCCGCGTGCAGGAAGGCAACTTGATCCTCACCGTGAAGTTGAAGTCCGAAGGCGACGAGGAGCTTCCCCTCGACTTCACGTTCACCAAGATGGACGACAACTGGCGCATTGCCCGCATCAACCGGGTCAATGGCTGATCCGCACGAGCGGGCCGCGGAACTGCGGCAACTGCTCAACCGTGCCGGCCACGCTTATTACGTTCTCGATGCGCCAGTGATGGAGGACGCGGTCTACGACCGCCTCTATCGCGAGCTGGTCGAGCTGGAACAAAACCATCCAGGCCTGCAACGATCCGACAGTCCCACCCAGCGGGTGGGCGGAGCTCCGGCGGAGGGATTCACCAGCGTTGAGCACCGCGTGGGCATGCTCAGCCTCGACAACGCCTTCAACCGCGACGACCTGCAGGCCTGGCACGAGCGGCTGCTCAAGGTGTTGGACCGTCCCAACAACACCCGCCTGCCCTTGGTGGGGGAACTGAAAATTGACGGCAACGCCCTGGCCCTGAGCTACCGCCATGGGGTGTTGGAGCGGGCCGCCACCCGGGGTGATGGCAGCCGCGGTGAAGAGATCACCGCCAACGTGCGCACGATCAGCTCCATTCCGCTGCGCCTACAGGTGGAGAACCCACCGGAATGGGTGGAGGTGAGGGGGGAAGCCTTCATCCCCGACGCCACCTTCGCGGCGATCAATGCCGAACGGGAGCAAAGGGGCGAAGCGCTGTTCGCCAATCCCCGCAACGCCTGCGCCGGCACCCTGCGCCAACTGGATCCGAAGGTGGTGGCCGCCCGCCGGCTCGACTTCTTCGCCTACACCCTGCACCTGCCGGGGGACGCCCAACCCCCCGGCCAATGGGCGGCTCTGGAGTGGCTGAACACGGCCGGTTTCCGCGTCAACCCGAACCGGGAGCTCTGTGCCGACCTCACCGCCATCAATCGCTTCTGCGACCACTGGGAGCAGGGTCGGCATGACCTCCCCTATGCCACCGACGGCGTAGTGGTGAAACTGGACGACCTGCAGCTGCAGGACGAAGCCGGCTTCACCCAGAAGGCCCCGCGCTGGGCCATCGCCCTCAAATACCCCGCCGAAGAAGCCCCCACCCGTCTGCTGCGCGTTGGCGCTCAAGTGGGCCGCACCGGCGCGATCACCCCCGTTGCCGAATTCGAAGCGGTGGCCCTGGCCGGCACCAGCGTCAGCCGCGCCACCCTCCACAACGCCGATCGGATCGCTGAACTGGATCTGCATCTGGGCGACACCATCGTGGTGCGCAAGGCCGGGGAGATCATTCCCGAAGTGGTGCGGGTGCTGCCAGAGCTCAGGCCCAGCGACGCCACCCCAGTGCAACTGCCGCAGCACTGCCCCGAATGTGGCTCCAACTTGGTGCGGGAAGGCGATGAAGCCGCCACCCGCTGCGTGAACAGCAGCTGCCCGGCGATCCTGCGGGGTGGCCTGCGGCACTGGGTGAGCAAGGGCGCCTTGGATGTGGATGGCCTCGGCAGCAAGTTGATCGAACAGCTGGTGGACCGCGGCCTGGTGCGCTCACTGGCGGATCTCTACCGCCTGGATGCGGCCCTGCTCGCCAGCCTGGAGCGGATGGGCGACAAGTCGGCCACCAACCTGGTGGAAGCGCTGGAGGCCTCCAAACAGCAGCCCTGGCACCGCCAGCTCTACGGTCTTGGCATCCGCCACATCGGAGAAGTCAACGCCAAAGCGCTCGCGGCCGCTTTCTTCAGCATCAACAGCCTCGCGGCCGCAGCACTGGAGTCCCCGGAGCAGATCGCCGAACTGCATGGCATCGGCCCGGAGATCAGCGCCAGCCTTGGCCAATGGCTGCGCACCCCCGCCAACCAACAACTGCTGCAGGACTTGCGCAGCGTCGGCCTCTCCCTGGAAGCGAGTGCCTCCGAGCAGGAGGCCGCCAGCCAAGCCGGAGCTGACGCCGACGGCGTGCTGCAGGGCAAGACCCTAGTACTCACTGGCACGCTCCCCAGCCTGAGCCGCAGCGAGGCCAAAGCGCTGATCGAAGCGGCGGGCGGCAAGGTGAGCGGCAGCGTCAGCAAGAAGACCGACTACCTGGTGGCGGGCGAAGCCGCCGGCAGCAAACTGACCAAAGCCGAGAGCCTCGGGGTGACGGTGCTCAGCGAAGCTGACCTCACCGCCCTGCTGCAGCCATGAGCCCATCCCCTCCTGCCCTGCATCGCTGGATCAAGACCGACTGCGGACGGGCCAAGTTGGCTGACCTGCAGCAGCGCCGCGGCCCGATCGCCCGCATGCGCCTGGCCTGGTTCATCCTGATCGCTGCTCTGCGGGACTGGCGTCTTGCCAATCCCGATCAGAGCGACGTCTCCACATCCTGAAGGGCCCGGCGGGCCGCCCGGCTCACCAGCCAGACCACCGCCAGCGTGGCGAGCACCCCCACCACCCGCAGCGTCCAGGTGCCGGCATCGGCCTCACCCCCCAAGACCTCACCGAAACGGGCCACATCGCCGGCCAGCGCCCCCAAGCCGCAAAACAGCACTGTTCCGGGGAGGATGCCGATCAAGCCAATGCTGTAGTCCCGCAGGCTCACCTCACTGAGGCCGTAGGCCAAGTTGAGCAAGGAAAAGGGAAAGGCAGGCGAGAGGCGCGTCAGCAACACCAGCTTCAGCCCCTCCTTGCTGACGGCCCGCTCCACCGCCTGCAGCTTGGGGAGCTGCTCCAACCGGCGCCGGGCCCAGTCACGCAGCACCGAACGCCCCAGCAGGAACACCACCACCGCCCCGAGACAGGCCCCAACGAACACCAGGCCACTGCCAAGCCAGGTGCCATAGAGCACCCCGGCCAGCATCGAAGCCCACACCCCTGGCAGCAGCAGCGTCACCCAGAGGGCATAGAGCGGAATGAACAGCAGCGCACCAGCGGGGGAGCGCAGCAGCTCCAACACATCCGGCAGCCAGTGCTGAACCAAGGAGATCAAGCGGAATCATCCACGCATGGCGTGGAGCATTGCACCGGGATGCTGTGCAGCCAACAAAAAAACCCCCGATGACGGGGGCTTTGAACAAATCTGATGGTGCCGACCGAACTCAGACCAGGCTGGTGCTGAAGTTGAACGCATCCAACGTGCCGGACACTTCGCTCGACACCAGCAGCGTGCCGCCATTGGCACTGGTCTTCACGAATTCGGTGGCCTCAGGAGAAACCGAGTTCGCCGCATGGAACGTGTACACATGCTCTGGCGCATCCACGTTGGTGATCTCGTAAACCGGGATCAGTGTGCTGGTTCCGCGCTCCAGCGAAATGAAGGCAAAGGATCGATCACCCAGCGTGGCAATCTCCACGTGCTCGGGCTCAACGCCTTTGTCGTCACTGCGGCCGTCGTCATAGACACCCCATTCAGCAGCGATGCGATCCAAGTCATCGCCTGAATCCCAGACGATGCTGCCGTCAAGATCGCGGATCGTGAAGGAACGACCACCAAAGCCCGTGATGCTGTCGGCGGTGTTCTGATCCACCACTGTTTTCAGGCGGCCTTCGCCATCACCGCTGACGATGCTGTTGCCCTGAGGGCCATCCAACTTGCCGGCGCGCTTTTCGTCGGAATAGAAGTCATCGTCAGCTACAGCACCGTGCTTCCAGGTGATGAAAAATTCATCACCGGCTTCCGCCTCAAATGCGGTGGAGTTCTGACCCCGCATATCGCGGTGCACATACACCGTCTTGCCTGTCAACGGATCCTCGATCTCAGCGACAGCACCTTTTTTCTTGCTCTGGTGGAGCGTGAAGGTGCCATCGGCATCCGCCTCAAAATTCACATCATCCGGGCGCACACGACCATCGCCTTCGTTGGCCATCACCGCATAGGTGGTGCCATTGCTTGCGGTGAAGACATCCATGCCATCGGGCATATACAGGCTCTTGAAGTCGCGATCCCCCGGCAGATAGCCGCCGTCTTTATCGGAAGTGTCCACCGACAATCCCGTCCAATCCTTGGCACCCAGACCCGTGGGGGTTTCCAACGTGCCCGTCTCCAGGTTCACAACGACCATGGCGTTGTTTTCCTGCAGGGTCACCACAGCACGCTTGCTGTCTGAGGTGATTTTGACAAATTCAGGCTCAATATCTTTCGCAGGGCTATCGGCGTTCTCACCAGAAAGGCGCACACCGGCATCCTTCAGCTGCTGGGCAGTGAATCCACCAAAGCCAAGAGTTGTTGTTTGCTTGAGTGACTTTTTGTCATCACCCAAGCGAATGATCGAAATCGAACCCTCCGGATCAATCCCATCGGATGTTCCGTAGTAATCGTTGGGTTCCCCTTCATTGGCAACAACAATGGTTTTGCCATCAGGGCTCCAAGAAACGGAATCCGGCAGATAGCCCACCGTGGTGCTGAAACGCCGACTCAGCGTGTTCTTACTGCTGTTGAAGTGATAGACACTGACTCTTCCTTTTTCAGTCTTGCTGGGCGACTCCGCCACAGCAAATTGATTGCCATAGGCCGCGACGGATTGGATATCTCCATCAAATTCTTTCTCCAGCACCACTTCTGGATTCTGAAAATTGGCGTCGTACTTCACAAAGCGCACGG
>Ga0213866_10003872_pt1 | contig 10030 bp, 17 predicted proteins | sample PICome_11_FD_160079 | JGI IMG/M metagenome (GOLD analysis project Ga0213866, IMG submission 160079) | Coastal seawater microbial communities near Pivers Island, North Carolina, United States - PICO284 | ecosystem: Environmental > Aquatic > Marine > Coastal | place: USA: North Carolina... | reverse complement strand
CCCATCTTGGCGCCAGTCAGGGACTAAGGTAATCGCAGATCCTGGCTCGCTTTCCTTGATCCAGCCACTGTTCTTGTGGCTCGAATCGTTTAACGATTGCTAGAAGTTAGCGAGGAGCTCATCACGCTGATCTCCGGCGTCCCCCGCGCGCATATCCATCCACCACACCAAGGCGAAGCCAAGGTCACCCTCCGCTTCCTGGCCCGCCGCCGCTGACCCCTCAGCGAAGCCACCGCTGCCCCGATCCAGGCCCTGCCCCTAGAGCTACTTGAAGAGCTGGCTGTAGGCGCAGCCTTCTCCATCGCCGCAGGCTCTCGAAGAGAAGGAGTAGCTCTGCTCGACTTTCAAGGTCCGGCCGACCTGGCCGCCTGGCTGGCCGCCCACTCCTGAAAGCAGCGTCCGGCCTTCTGTACAGCTTGTACCAAACCCCGGCACATGAAGCAGGTGCTTTCCCCCGAGCCTCCGAGCCCCCCAGCCCGAACGAAGTGCTGAGTCACCGCCACCGAGATCCAGGTCGGATAGACGTTCACCCCGGTGTGATGGCGCTCCGCGAGGCCGGCCTCAACGCCCAGCGTCAGTGGCTGCCGCTGAAGGCAGCTCTGGCCTTTTCCGGCGGCTGGAGAAGCGCTTTGCGGATGTGATCTGACCATCCTCCTCGCCACCGCTGCTAGCATGATAACAGCCTAAATTGGTTGGCAACATGGCCCAATTGCTGGTGCGCCAGCTCGACCTGGCGGTGAAGGAAGCCCTCAGGCGTCGCGCCCAGCGCCATGGCCGCAGCATGGAAGAAGAAGCACGCGTGATTCTGGCCCGGGCGCTGGCCAGCGATCACGACACCAATGGTGAAACCGAGGGGCTGGGCACGCGCATGGCGGCGCTGTTTGTGGATGCCGTACTGGAGGAGCCGATTGGCGAGTGGCGCGGACAATCCGCCCGCCCCGCTGTCTTTGCACCATGATCCTGCTCGACACCAATGTGGTGTCGGCCCTGATGCTGCAGCAGCCAGAGCGGCACGTGCTGCAGTGGTTGGATCAGCAGGACCCTCGCCAGGTGTGGCTGCCGAGTGTGGTGGTGTTTGAGCTTCGCTATGGAGCGGCGATCCATCCCGATCCACGCCGCCGCAGCAAGCTGGAGCAGGGCCTCAACCGGTTGATCGGCGAGTTGATTCAGGAGCGGATCGCGCCTCTGGATGGCGTGGCGGCTGAGCAAGCGGCTGTGCTGGCGGCGCAACGACAAACGCGAGGCTGCAGCGTCGATCTGCGCGACACTCTTATTGCTGGCATTGCCCTCGCCCACGGGGCCCGGCTGGCCACGCGCAACGTGCGCCATTTCAGCGACACCACAATCAGCCTGATCAACCCTTTCCCCCCAGATCCAAGCCGCGAGCCCTGAAACCAGCGCGATCCGGCGGGGTGAACGGGTGGGAATCATCGGCCTCATCACCGAACCCAGCACGGGCCGGGAGGCCATCCCATGACCACCAACCCCCACCCCTTCAGGTTCGCCTCCATGCCCCCGAAAGCCGCCTGGCTGGCCGCCCACTCCTGAAAGCAGCGTCCGGCCTTCTGTACAGCTTGTACAAAACCCCGACACATGGGGCCGGCGCTTCCTCCAGAGCCGTCAGCTTCCCCAGCCTGACCAAACCCCTGGGCCGCCGCCGCCATGCGAGTGCCCGCCGCCATCAGCCTCCTCACGAGCTCCAGCCCAAAGCAACATCCCCTTAATCCCCCCACGCGTGTACGCATTTGGCCCCGCGACCGCTGTTCCAAAGATCCGCAGAACGCGCTCACCTCAGCGGAGCTGAACCGCCGTGGGATCGCAGCGATTGAGCAGGCGCTGCAGCATGGCCTGGTGTATCTGTTGAAGCGCAACCGATCTGCCGCTGTGGTGCTGAGTGAGCAGCACTACCGCCAGCTGCAGTTGCAGGCATCACGAGCTCCTGGGGCCGCAGCATCGGCGTTGCAGTGGCTGCTGACCCTGCCGCCTTCCACGAGCCCGCGCCGTAAGGCTGAGATCGATGCGGATCTGGCGGCTGAGCGCGACTGGTGATTGCCTGCCTGGATGCCAGTGCCCTGATCTATTTGGTGGATGGTGAGGCCCCATGGGGATCTCGCACTGGCCGTGATGCCGCCTCAGCGTTCTGGAGTGTCGTGTGGCTCCGTTGTGGCGGGGCGATCAAGCCAGCCTGGACCGTTTTCAGGCGTTGTTTGCCTAGCCGGATCTGCTGGTTGTGGAGCTCAGTGCTTCTGTGGTGGAGCTGGCTGCGCCCACCCGATGCCGTGATGATCACGGGTGATGCCGGCTTTCAGCGCCTGCAGGCGTTGCAGGTGCGCCTGATTGCCTGCTCCTGCCGCTCGATCGCGGGGCTTGTCGCTGATCGCCGGAGCCCGAAGTTTCAAACCCAAACGTCAGCGGCAGGGGTCCGTACAGCCTGTACGGAATCTGGACGGGGCTGATGCCCCAGTCGCCGGCGTTCAGCAGCCAGGCTCTTCAGATGGAACGGAATGGCGCTGCGGATCTCGGCCAACACGACCTCTCGGCTCGCAGAGCGGGCCCCGTCCTGCAGCAAGCGCTTGATCACCACTCCAACTTTCACGATCCAGGTTTGCCATCCCGATGGCTTCAGCCGCCCACACCGAGAGATCTACTTCACCAGGGCATGGGGGATGTTTGGACTGCGGGGATCGGGCTCCAGTCGCTGGCGGCTGGGGTTGATCGTGAGGTCCATGTCTTCCATGGGCACGGCACCGAGCAGCACGGTGTCACCCAGCACCAGGGCCCCAACGAAGCAGATCCGATCCTGGAAGGCCACTTTTACGGGCCCCACATAGGGGACTTTCATTGAGCGGCCATCGGCAACGGTGACTTCACGCTCTGATTCCTGTTGCAGGTTGAGCTGCAAGGCCAGATGTTCAGGAATACAGAGCATCAGCGCACCGCTATCAGCCAAGGCCTGAGCTGAGATCGGCTGTAGATCTGGCTCCCTGGGGTTGCTCAGTTCAATGGTGGCGTGCACGTAGCCCATCGATCACGCATGGGGGTGGGGTCTCGATCAACCCTATCGGCGATCCCACATCCTGAAATCCGTGGGATCACGGAAGAGCCTCCAAGGGGAAGCTCCCCCCTGAGCCGCCAGGCTCCCCCGCCCGAACAAACCACTCAGCCTCTTGCTGCCCGCAAAGCCCGCTTCCACCAAGCACTGCAGGAACTGCAGCCTAAAGAACCCTTGTCCAGAAGGACCAACCCTGAGCACCCGCTCGGCCTCGGCAGCGGCGATCCCAAGAATCGCCAACCAGCACATTCGTTGGCATTATTGGGCTTGATTGGCATTGGGCTTGGCATTGGCTGCCTATCAAGGTTTTGCGTCTGCGCTGGAGCGCCTGCGGCTCACGGCAGCCGATGGCGCCATGTTGGTAGCCCTGGCCAGCCACCAGGGCCGGCAGGAGTTGTTTTTGCGGCGGCGCCCAGAGGCCCTGGATGCCCTGCGCACCGTGGCTCTCGTGGAGAGCAGCGAGAGCTCGAATCGCCTTGAGGGCATCGCTGTGCCCCGGGCGCGGGTGGAGCGGCTGGTGCTCAAGGGTGCCGAGATGCGCAACCGCTCGGAGCAGGAGGTGGCTGGTTATCGCGACGCTCTGGCCCTGATCCATGAGAACGCCGCGGAGATGCCCCTGGAGCCGCGCTTGCTGTTGCAGCTGCATCAACGGCTCACCAGCTATTCGACCGGCCGGGGCGGGGTGTGGAAGAGCACCAACAATGAAATCCAGGAGCGCGACGCCAACGGACAGGTGTTGCGGGTGCGGTTTCGCTGCCTCGATGCAGTGGCTGTGCCGCAGGCGATGGATCTCCTCATGGCCGAGATCAGATCGGCCCTGGTGCGACGCGGCAACGACGAACTGCTCTGGATCCCGCTCGCCCTGCTCGACTTCCTCTGCATTCATCCGTTCACGGATGGCAATGGGCGCGTTGGCCGGTTGCTCACCCTGCTGCTGCTCTACCGCAGCGGCTGGATTCTGGGCCGCTACATCAGCCTGGAGCGGTTGGTGGAAGACGCCCGCGCCGGCTACTACGAAAGCCTGGAGGCCTCGTCCATCGGTTGGCATGGACAGCAGCATGACCCGCTGCCGTGGTGCCGCTACCTGTGGGGCGTGCTGCTGCGGGGCTACCGGGAGTTTGAGCAGCGCATCGATGCATTGGCGCATGTTCGCCAGAGCGAGGGCCTGGCGGTGCCACGGGCTGAGAAGCGTCAGCTGGTGCGCGAGGCCTGCCTGCGCCAACTGCTGCCCTTCCCCGTGAGCTCCATTGAGCAGGACTGTCCTGGCATCAGCCGCGAATTGATCCGCCAGGTGCTGCAGAAGCTGGCGGATGAAGGCCTGATGCAACTGGAGGGCCGCGGCCGGGCGGCGCGCTGGGTGCCGCTGATGGCTGCCGAGAGCGAATGACCACGAAGCCGCCGGGCTGGCCGCCCACTCCTGAAAGCAGCGTCCGGCCTTCTGTACAGCTTGTAGTGAACCTTGACAGCTGTTTGCACCGCTTTCGACGTTGAGCAGCGCAGCCACCGTTGGGGCTCCCCCCTGAGCCACCTGGCGCCCCAGCCCCGAAGGTGCCAGTCTTCAATCAGCTCGATTAGCCTGACGAGAGCAATTCACGAGGCCATGTGACCACTTCGGTCAACCTGGACCCAGCAGTGGTGGCACGGTTGGACCACCTTGCTCAGGTCACGGGCCCGGGCCAAGGCCACTGTTCTTCATAAGCTGATCGAGCAGGGCCTCGACGACCTTGAAGATGCCGTTCTGGGCGCTGAGGCTCTGAACCGCATCCGCGAGGGCAAAGAGAAGACCTACAGCCTCAATGAGGTGATCACAGAGATTGGCCTGGACGCTTCGGATCTCTGACACTTCCAAGCGGCAGCTCCATGAGCAGCAATCTGGGCTTCAGCGCTCGGGAGCTCCGCGAGATCCAGCGGCTGGTTCAGCTCAACAGCGTTACGCTGCTTAAAGCATGTCGGGAGTTCCTTGGCTAACCCCGGCGAACGCATCACCCACGTGCACTGCACGGACGACGCGCTGGTGGTTTCGCTGGCGGCCGGGCGCTCGATTTCCGACCCCCTGGCCTGGTATCCCCGCCTGCTGCATGCCACGGCGGCAGAGCGTGACGCCTGGACACTCGCGGGCGCTGGCTACGGCATCAACTGGCCCAGCCTCGATGAGGACCTGAGCGTGGCCGGCCTGCTGCGCGGCGCTCCAGCACCCCGTCAGGCCTTGCCGCTCGCTTGAGCCACCAACAACCCTCTGCACCACCAGCCCGGACGCACCACCACACCAAATCTGGGGTCTCCACCTCCTCAATCCGTAAGCCACTTGGAGGGGCGATCCTGCAGATCGTCGATCCCAAGGTGAGTGAGCGGCAGATGGCGCTCGACCTCGGCCAGCACTGCCCAAGCTGCCCACCGAGGGGGATGCGCCCTGCGCGATTTTGGTGTTTGCGGCGATGCTGCCCTGGCAATTTTTCTCCGCAGCGCTGAGCAGCTGCTCCGACCGCCTGATCGCCAACAGCAACCTGCTCACCTAGCCGAAGGCTGATCGTGCCGGCATCGGCGGTGATCACCAGCTTTGTGGATTTTCTGATCTCGTTTGTGATCCTGGCCGGGTTGATGCTCTGGTATCAAACCGGCCCATAGCTGGTCAGCCTGAATGTGCAATACCGGGATTTTCGCTATGTGGTGCCGTTTCTGGTGCAGTTCGGGTTGTATGCGAGCCCGGTGGGCTTTTCCAGCCCGATCGTGCCCGAGAAATGGCAGCTGCTCTATGCGCTCAACCCGATGGTGGGCGTGATCGAGGGGTTCCGCTGGGCGATCATCGGGCAAGGGGCCTTCATCAACCCCATGGGCTTCTGGCTGTCGATGGCGATCGTGGCGCTGCTGGCGATCACCGGTGTGCGCCAGTTCCGGCGCATGGAGAAGCGCTTTGCAGACGTGATCTGAGCGGTCGCGACCCGACCGACTCCCACCGAGGTGCGTCAATTGAGGCTAGCATCGCTTCAAATGATCCCGCCTGAGCGCTACGGCCATGGCTCCTGCGATCCCCGCCCCAGCGCGCGACGCGGCCCAAGAGGCAGACCTGGGCCAATCCTTCTGGCAAAGAGCGACCGAGCTCGGCGGCCTGGATGAGCAGCAGCGCCTGGCTGCGATTGAGCAGGGCTGGAGCAGCAGCTGGCTGGCGGCCTTGCGCCAGAACCTGCACCTCAAGCCTTCGGAGTTAGAGCCACTGGTGGCTCTTTCGGAAGCCACGATGGCGCGCCGCACTCGCGAGCAGGCGGCCCTGGATCTGGTGGCCTCCGAGCGTCTGGACCGACTGATGCAGGTAGTGAGCCAAGCCTATGGCGTGTTTGAGCAGCCAGGCAGCACGGAGGCCTGGCTGAAGGCGCCCCACCCGCTGCTGCATCAAGCCAGCCCACTGCGGCATTGCCGCACGGCGATCGGCGCTGGCCAGGTGCGGCGCCTGCTGCAGGCGCTGGAGCAGGGCGCCCCGGTGTGAACCAGGGTGTGATTCGTGCCTGGCGGCTGAGCAAGGCACGCTACGCCGGTGATCTCACGGGCCAGGGAGCGGCGCGCGAAGGCCAGCGCTGGAACCAGCCGGGCCAGCGGGCGGTGTACTTGGGACTGACACCCGAAATCACCGTGCTGGAGGTGCTGGTGCATCTCAACGGGGTGCTCACCGCCCCTCTGGTGTTGAGTGCCTATGAGGTGCCCGATCGTTCAGACCTGATCACCAAAGCCGATCCCGCAGCATTGCCTGAGGGCTGGGACGCCATCCCCCATGGCCAGGCCAGCGCCGCCTTTGGTGGCGACTGGCTGCGGGAGGGCCAGCAGCTGGGCTTGGTGCTGCCCTCGGTGGTGGTGCCGCAGGCGCGCAACCTGCTGCTCAATCCCCTGCACCCAGCCATGGAGCAGGTGGCACTGGTGCACCAGGAGCCCTTCCAGCTGGATACAAGGCTGGCCTGAAAACGGATGACGCTCCACCCTGGGCCGTCAGGTTGCCCAGCCGGAACAACCCCCTGGGCCGCCGCCGCCAAGCGAGTGCCCAGCTCCACCAGCCCCCGCACGACCTTCAGCCCCCAGATTCTCGCCCCCGCGGGCAGGGAGGCAAACAACCGCGGCTGCTGGTACAACAGGCCGTTGGCGCGGCTTCACCCTGAGCCACCGCACCACCTCCACCCCCAACCCTTGACCTCCCCACCCCTTCAGGTTCGCCACTACACCCCCGAAAGTCCCCTGGCGCATCCCGCCATGCTCTGGGCCGGCCGCGAACTGGCCTGGCGGCGGGGGTGGCGGTGCTGTGGCTGTTCCTCACCGGCAGCAAGGTGGTGCAGGTGGCACCCACGCCGGTGCCCTATCCGGTGTTTGTGTTCACCGGCACGCTGCTGTGGTCGACCCTGATCGATGCGCTCAATGCGCCGCTGCAGGTGGTGAGCGTCAATAAGGCACTGCTGGCCAAGATCAACTTCCCCCGGGAAGCGCTGATCGTGAGCGGCGTCTACCAGACGCTGTACGACGCCGCCATCAAGCTCCGCATCCCGCTGATCACCCAGTTCTGATGGTTGTGAGCCCGGTGGTTTTTCCGCTGGCGGCCCCAACAAGCTGCCCGTTCTGGAATGCCGAACCTTCGCATCGAGCTGGCCGGCCGCAGAGCAGCGCGGATGTGGAAATCAGGAATGATGAGCTCTGGGTGGTGAAGGCTATGAGCATTGATTGCGCGGCGGGGCTTGCCATGAGATACGAAGCCTGACATGAAGGTCTGATAAGTTTGACAGGAAGAGTGTGGGCAGTAGTTTTATAAAGCGACTGATTTTTCATGTTGGGTGGCCTGAAACTGGAATGACATCAATTCAGTCGACTTTGTTTTGGAGTCCACCGAAGAAGAGCTTTTGGTTGGTGACGTTGGATATAAATTGCGGTAATCAATTGACCCTGGCGGCTTTTGTGGATCGCCTTGGAAGTGCTGACAGTTACTTCGAGTGGATCATGTTTAAGAGTCAGATGCGGAAGTTGATAGCGCAGTGGTGGAGAGCATCTCCTATGCCCTCAAGCACGAACTGGACCCCCAGGATGATGTCGTTCCTCAACCTTTGACTGTCTCGGCGGGAACCAGGCCTCAGCCCGCCAGCTCGGTGGCTATGTAGGCGAGGAATCGCCGGTGGAGGATGGTGGGTTCGAGGAGGAAAAGAGCTCCTGCTCGAAGCGCGCGATTCTGGCGTCGCTCTCTTGCAACTGCTTCAAGCGCTTCTCGCTCTCGAGTAGCCGCTTCTCGTTCTCGAGCAACCGTTTCTCGCTTTCGAGCGAGCTGATCCTCAAGCGCTCGGTTTCTTGCTCGATGTCGTAGACGGGTCGCCAGTTCAACATCGCCAGTAAGCGCCGCCAGGGCGGCAAGGTGGAGACATAGTCCGATCTGGTCAGCTGTTTTGAGGCGGCTGAAGCGGAGGAGGTTTTCATCGCCGAAGTTCGATGTGAACGAGATCAGCAGGAGTAGCGCACCGGCCAGAAGGGTTGACCAGCCCTGACGATCCAACAGCCGGGGCCGCGGCGTCAAACCAGTCAGCGCTGGGGAGGTTTCAGATTGCATCAGCGTAACGAGGGCGCGCCAGGTGCGATCTCTCGATAGTACGTCAGTATTGCAGGCGAGACCTCCGTGTTTCCACGGTTTCTGCAATCTGCAGCGCAGCAAGTGCCCTGGAGTCTGCGCCCGTAGTGATGGCAACGACGTTGCCTGGAGGTCCCCTTGGGGCTGGCCCGGCAACACGGGAGGGCAACTGGATCCAGCTAGGCCAGGCCCACGCGTTACTGCCGTTCGCCCGAGGGAGCATCGCCCAGAGGGCTTGTGAACCAATAGCAGTTGGTCTCAGCCTGAATATCTCAACTGAGCTACTCAGCTCTGGAACCTGCCCAGGCCCCAGGGTTCCAGCAGGGCCTTGTTTTCCGCCTTGGCTGATCCGCTGATCACTCCTGCCAGCAGCTGGGCGGTGATCGCCGCCAGCAACACGCCGTTGCGGTGGTGGCCGGTGGCCAGCCATAGCCCCGGGATGCCGCTTTCACCCAGCAGCGGCCCCTGGTCTGGGGTGCAGGGCCGGAAGCCCCACCAGCGTTCCATCGGCGGCCAGTGGGCTGCTTCCGGCAGCAGGGCTTCGAGGCCCTCCTGCAGCTGGCGTTGGCCAGCGGGCGTCAGCCCCTCGCTGAAGCCCGCCTCCGGTTCACTGGTGGCGCCCACCACCAGTAGGCCATCGGTCCGGGGCACCAGGTAGGTGCCGGGGCCAAAGATCACCCGTTGCAGGGCCTGGCGTGGCGCCTGCAGCGACAGCATCTGGCCCTTCACCGGAAACACCGGCAGCTCGCCCAGTAGCCGGGCACTCCAGGCGCCGCAGGCCAACACCGCCTGCTCGGCCGGCAGCCGCTGCTCTTCGCCTGCGGCCGTGCGCAGCCGCACCCCGGCCAGGGCGCCGTGGCCGCTGCGCTCGAGGGCCAGCACCTCGGCCCCCTCCTGGAAGCCCACCCCCATCCCCACGCAGGCCCGCTCCAGGGCCCGCATCAGTTGGCGGCGGTTGTCGATCTGGCCGTCCTGGCTAAACAGCAGCCCGGCTTGCCAGCTTGGGCCGATGCCCGGCACCTGCCGCTCCAGGCTCGCCCGCCCCAGGGGTTCGCCCCAGGCGGCGGTGGGGTAGGCATCCCGTTCGGCGCTGCTGCGGAAGGGCACCACGATTCCGCAGGGACGCAGGCCACAGGCCAGGCCGCTGTCGGCCTCGATCTGCCCCACCCAGGCGGGGATGCGCGCCAGGCTGGCCTGGCCCAGGGCGAGCAGGGCGCCGCCGAGCCCCTCGGCGTGGGGCGCCAGCATGCCGGCGGCCACAAAGCCGGCCGCCTCGCTGCGGCGCCGGCTGAGCACCTGCACGCGGCGGCCGCGCCGGGCCAGTTGGTGGGCAATGGCCAACCCGATCAGCCCACCGCCCAATACCAGCACCCGCACCGGCTCGCGGCTTGGCG
>Ga0213866_10003871_pt1 | contig 10033 bp, 8 predicted proteins | sample PICome_11_FD_160079 | JGI IMG/M metagenome (GOLD analysis project Ga0213866, IMG submission 160079) | Coastal seawater microbial communities near Pivers Island, North Carolina, United States - PICO284 | ecosystem: Environmental > Aquatic > Marine > Coastal | place: USA: North Carolina... | reverse complement strand
AATAAAGTTAATAACATCAATAAGCTATACCCTACTATATGGAACTTGTTTTCCAAAGACTGACTAACTGGAGATTTTTTAATCCACTCTATAATTACAAACACTATTCTCCCCCCATCAAGAGCCGGGATTGGCAAAATATTAAATAAAGCTAAACTTGTACTAATCAAGCCAATAAAAGTAATTATATACCCAATACCTAAATCTCTAACATCTCCTACAACCTGCACCAAACCAATTGGACCGGTAACATCTGCTTCAGCTGGTAAAGGTGCTTGAGTAAATAAACTCATAATCATCTGCCCGAGTATGTATAGAGTTGTACTTATAATTACATATATACGAACAAAAGCTATTTTGAATGATTCAAATAGAGAAAATTTTTGCATTCCTGTCAGTTGTGTTGAAATACCAATGGCACCTTGTCCTTCAGGTGGATTCTCACGAGGTTCAACAGTTTTTGTCAAAGTCTCACTCCCCCTTTTTACTACTATATCTACTGGCTTACCTATATTGTCTTTGATTTTATTTATCACTTCATCTTGTGTGATTACCTTTACTCCATCTATACTTTGTATCTCATCTCCAAATCTCAAGTCAGATTTTTCCGCTGGAGAATCTTTAGATACCATAGCAATGATAGTTGTAATATTAGTATATTTATTTGAATTTATATCAGCATCATCAATGCCTACTTGTGAACCCATCATACCGACTACAGTAAAAGCTATCACAGCAATTATAATATTCATAATTACTCCGGCTGAGAGAATAGCAATTCTTTGCCATGGTTTTTTTGAAGCAAATGATCTTGGGTTGTCCCTATCATCACCCTCCTCACCAAGTAATTTCACATATCCCCCTATTGGAAGAGCATTAATATTGTATTCAGTCTCACTACCTTTGGGTTTGAATCCCCAGATTTTAGGAGGAAGTCCAAAACCAAACTCTTCTACCTTCACTCCATTCCATTTAGCTACTATAAAGTGACCAAATTCATGTCCAATAACAACAATTACCAATATACCTATAAATAGTAAAATAGTAGTCAACATATTATATAGTTAAAATTTGCTGCTCTTTTTTCTTAGATATAAGATCTAATTCACTTTGATATTCTTTGGTCAATAAATCAATCTGATCAAAATCTTTATGCTGCTCATCCTCTGAAATTTCTTTATTCTTGAGTTGAGTTTTGATATTACTTCTTGCATCATCTCTGACTTGTCTTAATTCAACTTTGAAGTCTTCTACTTTATGGTTCAAGCTTTTTACAAGAGCAATTCTTCGTTCTTCGGTTGGAACAGGTATTACTAATCTCACTCCTGCACTCTCAGAAATTGGATTTAATCCTAAATGAGTAGCTTGTTGTATAGCTCTATCTATATTAGCAATACTAGATTTATCCCAAGGGCTAATCATTATTACTCTAGGTTCTGGAATGCTAATAGCTGCAATTTGTTTCAGTGGAGTTGGAGTTCCATAATACTCTACTAATAAGTCTGCTACTAAGTCTATATTGGCTTCTCCCGTCCTTAGTGATTGAATATCTTTTTTAAAAGCCTCTATTATTTTATTAAACTTATCTTTAATTTCACCTGTATTTAACATATACTATAAATTAATTACTACTGATATATATTATATCACTTTTTTCTCTATCTATTAAGAGGTCCGAGATATTCTTTATTGTTGAGGATAAATCACTAGTATTCCAAGTCTCTCCTTTATTAGATGAAGTATATAGAATTGTTCCTACATTATAATAAATAACATTTGGATTAGATTCACTAATTCTAATATTAGTTATTGGCAAAGATAAATTAGGTGTTAGTATACGAACATTATCCCAAGTTTGGCCTCCATCTGCTGTACTTAATAATTCACCTGTACTTCCAATATATATTTCATTAAAGTTATTAGGATTAACCGCAAAAGCTGTAATTTGTGATCCCGTAACTGGATTAGATCTCAATTTTGGAGTAAATTCCTTAAAAGTAAAACCTCCGTCTGTACTATTAAAGATATTAGTAGTAGCAAACACTAGTATATTCTCTGAGTTTTGAGTATCTATTTCTAAACCAATAACCGTACTCTTAAGATTATTAGCTAGAACCCAGTCTAAACCTTTATTATATGATTTTAATAATACTCCACTAGATAATAATCCATATATATTACTAGCATTTTTGGGGTCTACTTTAATTGAGACAAAAAAGGGTCCATTTTTAGGTTCTGTATATACTTCTTGTAAATTATTTTCTTTTTCTAAGCTAACTGTCCTATATAAACGAGCTCTTTTCGACTCTAGAGCTCCTATATATATTTCATTAGTGTTGGTGGGATTAATACCAACTGCAGTAGGTATAAGAGTTAAGTTCAATAGCAAGTCCCATTCATCACCCCAATTAGAAGTTTTAAATACACCTCCCTTACCTGTGACAGCTATAATATCTTTATCTGCTCCTTTAGATAAGGATACTACATTTTGACTTAAGTCAATACTAGAAGTAGACGATACTTTAGACTTAGGTTCTAAAGTACGTCCTGCATCTGTAGATTTCCAAATAGAGCCTTTAACATCATTGGTTTTATTATCTTTATTGCCACCAAATGGTATAGAAATTGGATTATAATTATTCAGAATAATAGCTGAAATAATAAGGATCCCAATTAATATAGTTATTGGTAAAAGAAATGTTTTCATATATTTGGTTTGTTATTTAGTAAAAATTGTTCTATAGCTAATGTATTTTTACGATTACTAAAGAGAATAGTTTTTTTCAAATGTTGCAGACTAATCAATGTATTATAGTTCCATTTTGAATTAGTTTTACTTACTATATTATTAAGCTGTTGATTTAAACTGTTTGATAATCTAATATTAGTATAACTTGTCTTATCAGTATGTGCAAGAGTAATCATAAAATGTATACTCTCAAAAATAAATAATAATAGCTCTATTGGATACGTAGCGAATATCTGAATATTAGTAAATATTTCAATCTCATCAGCCTCTAATATATGCAAATAATTTGCCCACATTTCTTCTATTGTTATTAATAAATCTGGGCTTGCTTCAATAGCAATCTGTAAGTCATCACGCCCTAAACTTATATCTGTAGCTGGTTTAGGGTCTAAATATAAGCTCATACATCTTGAATATATAGTGGGTAATAACTGATGATATGTACCTAAAAGTAAAATAATACTGTGTTTTGATGGCTCTTCAATGATTTTTAACAAAGCATTTTGAGATTCTCTAGTCAAAAAATCAGCATCTTCAATCACAATAAATGTATATGGACTATATAGTGGGGTGTGATTTATATTGTGTTTGATAATATCAATCACAGATATTCCAATCCTAGATTTATCTATGTCTTTCTTTATCCAGATTATATCATTATTATTTGAATTAGTTTGAGTAAAACAATTAATAATTTCTTTAGCTAAAGATACTTGTCCAACTTGATATGACCCTTCGATTAAAAATGTTTGGCTTTTTTTATTATTAATTTGATCTAAAATAATAGTTTTAGCTTGCTTACTTGTCATTGTTATTATTTGTAATAATTTTATTAATATATTTCTCTATATTATTTATAAATATATTTGTACTAAATTGTTCGGAATGTTTACGAATAAATTTATAATCATAAGTATTCTCGGTAATTCTTCTTACACCATCGGCTAATAGTTCTATAATTGGAGCATCAAAAAACTCTCCTGTCTTACCCTCAATAATAGTTTCTAAAGCACCTCCATCTCTCAAAGCTAATACTGGTTTCCCAGCGGCCATAGCTTCTACCGGAGCAATTCCAAAATCATCACTCCCAGCAAATATAAAGGCTCTACAATTCTGATAATACTTCACTGTAGTCTCATCATCTAGAAAACCTTTGATCTCAATATTTGGGCCTGCTAACCGTTGTAATCTTTTTCTCTCTGGCCCATCTCCAATAATTACCAATGGTAAACCTAATTTATTAAAAGCTTCTATTACAATATCAATATTTTTATATTGAGTTAATTGGGATACTATTAAAAAATAGTTCTCATGATGTTTAGTTGCTTTTAATCTGTCTACATCTACTGGTGGATAAATTACTATTGAATCTTTACGATAATATTTCTTGATTCTAGTTTGAGTGAGCCTGGAGTTAGCAATAAAATAATCTACCCTATCAGCTGCTTGCCTATCCCATTGTCTAAGATAATGAGTCAATAATAAAATCATCAAATTTCCAAATCCTCCTTTGCGCTGTTGCCTACGATAAGAATGGAAAGAATTCCATAAAAATGTAGCAGGTGCATGACAATAAGAGATATGTATAGCTTTAGGTTTAGTGATCACACCCTTAGCAAAAGAGTTAGAACTAGAAATGACTAAGTCATATTTAGATAAATCAAATGATTCTATTGCTGAAGGAAAAATTGGAGCTAAGAATTTAACTCTAGATTTAAGCCATTTAGGAAAAGTATTGACAAAACTAGCTTTAATTTTATTATCTGGAAAGACATTAGATACTTTAGATTGGTTATATAGAAGAGTAAACATATCAGCTTGTGGATATATATTTGATAAATATTTCAATACTCTCTCTGCTCCCCCAAGTCGAGTTAGATATTCATGTACTAAAGCTACTTTCATAGATTCTTTCATAGATTTTATTTACCTCTTTTCATCAATGGGAATGCGGTCGTTTCTCGAATTGGCTTTTGCATCAAAACACTAAATAATCTCTCAGAATAAGCAAAACCACAAGTTGGAGGTAGCCCGTATTCTAAAGCTTCAACAAAGTCATTATCTATCATCATAGCTTCATCGTCTCCTTGGTCTCTGAGAGATTGTTGTTCTTCAAATCTTGCTAATTGATCTACTGGATCATTTAGTTCCGCAAAGCCATTAGTTAATTCTGACCCATAAGCTATAAGCTGGGATCGGAGTGTAGATTCTAAATTATGCGGATTTCTTTTGGCCAGAGGTGAGATTGAAACAGGATGATCAACTAACCATACTGGCTCTATACATTTTGGACGAGCAGTTTTTTTATAAATTAGGTCTAACATACGCCCATACCCATCACTTTTATTGTATTTAAGGCTAAGGCTATCGGCTAAAGATTTTAACTTTTCTACTGTATCATATTCTTTTAGAGAAATTCCTGCAAATTTTTCTATAAATTCATAATAAGATAGTCTTGGCCAATTTACACTCCAATCAATAATTCTATCCTGATATTTTAATTCTAAAGTGTTAAAGGTATTTTGAATGACATATTTTATAAGATCCTCAGAAAAATTTAACATTTGCTCGAATTCAGAGTATGCCCAATAAAATTCAAATTGAATATATTCTTGTAAATGCTCGTCATCAATACCCTCATTACGATAGTTTTTGTCTATATCAAAGACTTTCTCAAATCCTCCCGCAATATATCGCTTTAAGAATAATTCTGAGCTAATTCTAAGATAAAAATCTTCATCTAAAGCATTATGATGAGTTGAGAATGGCTTTGCTTCAGCTCCCCCAGTAGTATGCTCCAATGTTGGTGCTTGCAATTCTAAAAAGTCATATTTGAGCATATATTCTCTAGTTGCTTGCCAGAATTTACTTTTCATCCGAAATATCTCTCTAACTTCTGGATGTAATTTCATATCTACATATCTTTTGCGATACTTGAGTTCAATATCATCTAACTTTTCTGGCAATGACCTTAATGATTTGGTCAAAACAGTATATGAATTCACAAAAACACTTGGTTCACCTCTTTGAGATAAATCTAATGTCCCTGTTACCTGAATATAATCACCCCTATCCACCAATTCTTTGAAGTCTTGGAATGTCAGTGAACTTGATTCTAATAAATCTGATTTGAATATAAATTGAAACCCATCTGAAAGAGAGTAATCTTCTACCGTCGTAAAACCAATTTTACCAGATAATCTAAGTGACTTTATATAGCCAGCAACTGTTACAATCTCACCCTTACGAGTATTAAACTGCTGGGTTAATTCTTGCAAAGTCATATCTTTTTTGACCTGTTCAGTATATGGATTATTACCTTTAGATTGTAATAATTTAGCTTTTTCTATGCGATGATTGCGCTCAATCTCAATAGCTGTAAGTGTAGAATTTGTCATATTATAATTGTGTTAATATTTCTGCACCCTTATCAGTTACTAAAATTGTATGCTCAAAATGGGCGGCTAGGGAACCATCATCAGTATAGACAGTCCAGTCATCATCAGCATCTGTAAAAACATCTTCAGATCCCAGTGTAATCATAGGCTCGACAGCAATAGTCAGTCCAGAGATTAATTTAACCCCAGTACCTGACTGGCCATAATTAGGTATATTAGGCTCTTCATGTAATTGATGTCCAACGCCATGACCAGCATAATCTCTAATTATTCCATATCCAAACTGGTCAATATATGACTCAACAGCATATCCAATATCACCAGTAGTGGCTCCTACTTTTATTACTTTAATAGCTTTATTGAGGGATTTTTGAGTTCTTTCTAACAACAATCTAGCCTCCTCTGAAATCAACCCTACCCCAAAAGAAATAGCACTATCTACAATCATATTCTTATGGAAAACTCCACAATCCAAAGAGACAATATCACCTTCTTTAACTATAGTTTTAGCGTTTGGCACTCCATGAATCACAGCATCATTAATAGAAGTACAAATAACCGCTGGGAATCCATAATAACCCAAGAAAACTGGTTTTACTTTTTTCTTTTCAAAAAACTCTCTAGTATAAATATCTATTTCCTGAGTACTGATACCTTCCTTAATCTTATCTTCTCTCAACCAAATTAAAGTCTCAGCTAAGATTTTACCACCCTCTCGCATAGCTTGAATTTCATCTTTCGACTTTACTTTATATTGAGACATAGATTAGTTTATAATGCTTCTAGTATATCTGTTGATACCTTTTCCATTGGCTGGGCTCCATTAATCGTAATAAGTTTTCCTTTTTCTCTAAAATACTCAATAGATGGGATAACTGATTTATTATAAGTAGTAATACGATTTTTAATATGTTCTGGTCTATCATCCTCTCTCTCTAGTAAATGCAACCTCTCAGACAACCTATCAATTACTACCTCATCTGGAACATCAATATATATTACCTTATATTCTCTTTCGAACCAAGTTAGAACTTTATGCACAATAATTGATTCTTCTTTTGACCTCGCTGCCCCATCCAAAATAATTCCAGTTTTATTATTATGATTTTTGACTAAATAGTCAATCAAAACATAACTAGGCATCCAATAAGGTAAAAAGTCTCCCTTATTGATTGAAGTTGCCACTTTATTAGCTAAAAATCCTTGATCAGTAGCTATATTACGGAAAAAATCTCCGTAAGGGATAGCATCCATACGAAATTTTTGTTTCAAAATTCCACTTTGAGTACCCTTCCCAGATCCTGGTTTACCGACTAAAATTAAAGCATCAATCTTTTTCATAAAAATATTAAATTATTTACTATATTTTAACATACTAATAAAATAATTTCCAATTTTAGGAATAAGTGTAATAAGGATTTGTAAAATTCATAACATAGAGACAGTTGCACCTAAAAGCATACCCAAACCGGACTACCATAAAACACAGCAGGAGATAAAATAGAAATAGATACCAAGAGTGGCATTATTTAGAAATAGAGTCAATAATGTCGTACTAGTATCACAAGATAAAAAGACACCTAGTCATTTTTTATGAAATACATTCTATGGATGTCTGATTAAATTTATCATAATACTGATTAAGGTGTTGGAATTATATATCTAACTATTACTATACCAGATCCTCCAGGGCCTTCAGAACCACCACCTCCACCACCTCCAGCAGCATTACCACCATTACCAGTGTTAGCATTAACAGCAGCAGGAGTTCCTGTAGTGTTCGTTGCTGATTGACCCATCCCACCTGCTGCATATGTAACTTCATTCCCAGAAATACTGGAGGTTAACCCCGGGCCACCTGCACCGGTACCATTCGCATTGCCGGGACTCGGGAGTTGCCCCGGTCCTCCAGCACCACCGCCACCACCTCCAGATCCTGTCGTAAAACCTATGTTACCATAACCTCTTGCACCGTTCGAGCCTTGTCCAGCGGTACCAATACCACCGACGACACCACGACCACTTTTGAATTCTCCAGATCCTCCGCCACCAGATCCACCGTTGCCTCCACTGTCGTATGGACCGCCATATCCACCCCCAAGAGATATTACACTACTAAAGGACGAATTTTCTCCGTTCACACCTACAGTGCTGCTACCAGAACCAACAGTCACAGGATACGTTCCAGCAATTACCGCAAATCCTGTTGCAGTTCTAAACCCACCTGCACCACCTCCGCCACCTCCAACACCGGCCCCACCTTGGCCACCTGGGCCACCACCTCCAACAACAAGGTATTCCACTTCACCACCAGTTGTAACTGTAAATGTCCCGTTTGTGAGAAATGTATGAACTTTATACCAAACCCCATTTTGATTAATTGTTGTAATATTACCTCCTGTTGCTGTAACTACTATTGGATTCACTACTATACTCTGTCCTAATTCTGCTCCTGGAGCTTCTACTCCTATTCTATTATTTTCTGAGTTTTTATATACCTTATATGCTCCTCCACTTGGGTCGGTTGGTATGGATGACAGATATGTTGTTACTAGTACTCCTAAGTTTACACAGTTACTTGTATTCCCGTTTATACATACATCTCTTTTTGTACCATCTATTCCTGGTGGATAGTCTTTATTATCTATTAGATATTGTTCTAATGCTTTATATATTGTATTTATATCTGATCTTCTTTGTGCATTCCTTGCTTGTGCTATCTGTCTATTTGGATTTATTGCTACTAATACTATTGCTGCTAATATTCCTATTGCTGCTATTACTAATAGTATCTCTAATAAGGTAAATCCTTTCTTTTGTTTGATGGTCATAGATATTTGTTATTTTATAATTTTTATTATAGCATATTATTTATTTAATAGTATACCCCCCCATTTTGCCAAGTGTTCATCATGTAGATAAGTTTGTAATAGAGAGTTTATATTTATAGTTGATACTAACTTTAGTAACAATTTACTTTCTGAATGTACTAACTCCTTAGCGAAGTACACAGCGAAAACCAATATGATCAGCTATAGCGGATGGAGCGTTATACATGAATAGAGCAAATATACCTGCAGCAGCACCATTACCCCAAGTACCACCTCGTACAAAAGCAAAGGGTCCTCCTGTTAATTCTCCTTCAAAATATCGTCCCATAGCCTGGTCGCTATCCCATGTATTATTGCTAGGGCTTATTAAATCATAGTTTAAATTTCCATAATTGTTTATAGTTGGATATTCAAAACCTCCTGTAGGTTTATTTACTCCCATTATGGTATCATTTGTCCATTCAGAAACATTCCCACTTAAATCCCAGATTATCTCTCCATTACTGAGGGTATGGGTTCTTCTCTCGAAACTAAATCCACTATTTCCTGTCTCTTTATACCCATCATTATCAGGTCCTGCTGCTAGTGCATAGGCTCCTCCCCAATCTGTAAACCCATCACTATGACCTCTATACAAAGCTCCTGTACCTATTGCTGTGGAGGCTGCAGTACCTATAGTCCAATTACTTAATTGCGCCTCTATATTACGAGCTAATGTCATCCATTCTGCATTACTTATTAGTCCATAGCCTGATCCATTGAGGCTACATGCTGTGATGGCATTAGGTTGAGTTATGACTGCTTGAGGTGCCCCTGCAGCTTGAGTGGTGGCGGGCACTGTACTTGATCCTGTTTTTGCTTCATATTTCATTACACAAAATTCACTAGTTCCATACATACTATTACCTGGCACTGCTATATATCCTGATGGACAAGTTCTTGTTGTTGTTGCCTTATCTATATAGGTCTGTGTCCCTGCATTATTGGTATATACTAATCTTTCATATTTGAGTTGTTGTGTACCTGTCGGTACTAATGTTCCTGCTGCTATTTCT
>Ga0213866_10003867_pt1 | contig 10037 bp, 8 predicted proteins | sample PICome_11_FD_160079 | JGI IMG/M metagenome (GOLD analysis project Ga0213866, IMG submission 160079) | Coastal seawater microbial communities near Pivers Island, North Carolina, United States - PICO284 | ecosystem: Environmental > Aquatic > Marine > Coastal | place: USA: North Carolina... | reverse complement strand
AAAATATGGTCATTCATTAATTATATATTCTGGAGCTTTTATTTATTTAATTTGTATTTTTTTAAGTTTCTATGATCAAACTTTCATAAATTATTTAATTGCATTAGTATTACTGGGTATTGGGTGGAATTTCTTATTTATCGGAGGAACAAGTTTATTAGTGCTTTGTTATAAAGAAAGTGAGAAATTTAAAGTACAAGGTTTTAATGATGTATTGGTTTTTTCAATACAATCCATTGCAAGCCTTACTGCAGGATATTCTATCTTAAAATTTAGTTGGAATGAAATTAACTTGGCATGCATTCCTTTAGTTTTATTGATTATACTCGTGTCAATCAGAGCTGATATTTATAAAAAAAAATTAGCTTTTAAATCTTAAGTAAATTTTATTTAAATAATAAAAGAGAGAAAGAGCCCTTAAGATCATAAAGATACAAAGAGAAATCCAAATTCCGTTGTTTAAAAGTAATTTTGTTAAAACTATTGAAATTATTAAATAACTCAAAACAGAAAATATCATTGCATTTCTTAATTCTTTTGTTTGAGAGGCACCAATAAAGATGCCATCAAATTGATAACAAAATGAGGAAATTAAAGGCAATATGATTAACCAAATTACATAAGATGAACTAAGTTTTCTAATCTCTTCCAAGTCAGACATAAGATTAATTACATGTTCATGTGAAAAAAAGTAGATTATTGAAATTATTAATCCAGATATTGAACTTAATATAAATGAATTTTTAACAATGTTTTTAAAAAGATTTAGATCTTTTTTTCCCAATGAATATCCAACTATTCCTTCAGTAGAAAACGCATATGCATCCAGTATAAAAGCAGATAGAAAAACAAGATTGATTAATATGGCATTTGCTGAAACATAGTACTCACCAATTTGGGTTCCAAGATAAGTAAACCACAAAAAAGAAAAAGTTAATAAAATTGTTCTAATAAAAATATTTAAATTAATATTAAAAATATCTTTAATTTTATTTAGATTTAATATTTGCCCAAAATCAATTTTGATTTTTGTAAGTTTAGACAAATAAAAGAAGGTATAAAATAAAAAAATTGATGAGGTAATTAAGGCTGAAAATAAGGTTCCATATGCAACCCCTTTAATATTCAGATCAAATATAGCAACAAGAACAATGCTTAATAGAATATTCAGTAAAGAGAAAAATCCAACAGCTAAGCTAGAAGTCTTAGTTTTTTGTAATCCAACGAACAATCCAGTTATGATGTATAATGTTAATTCTCCTGGTGCTGAATAAACTCTAATTCTAAAATATTGTTCATAAAGGTCTTTAGTAGTTTCAGATAAATCAAAAATCTTTAAGCTTAAATTTAATATTAAATTTTGAAGTAAAATTATTATTATTGAAATTAAGGCAACAAATAAAAGATTTCGAATAACAATATTCAAGATTTCTGAATAATCATTTCTTCCATTTGCCTGAGATACCATTCCAACTGTCCCCATTCTTAAAAATCCAAAACTCCAAAAAATCATTGAAAATAGATTTGCCGCTACAGATGCTGCTGAGAGGTAAGAAAGATTTCCTAAATTTCCCATTAATGCAGTGTCTATAATGCCAACCATAGGGACTGCTAGATTGGCAAAAAATATGGGTATCGATAACTTCAAGATGTATTTGATTGAAGATTTTTGCATAGATTAACTTTAATACTTTATTTAAATAAATTTACTAATGAATTAAATAGACTGTATGAGTCCTTTAAAAAACTGGGATAATAAAACTTGGTTGTCATCACAAAAATACATTAAATCTTTCAATAGATTTATACTAAAGCAAGTAAAGCTAAATAGAAATTCTAGGATTTTAGATATAGGTTGCGGTAGAGGAAAAATTTTAGCAAATTTATCTAATAGATTAAGACTATTCAATAAACCTATTGGTTTAGATATAGAAAATCATAAAGACAAAAGTAAAAAGATAATTTTTAAAAAGATTGATGCATTATCTTATGTATCAAAAACAAAAATTACTTTTGATTTAATCTTGATAAAACAAACAATTCACTTACTTAAAAAAAAACAAGCCATAAAACTGTTATCTATCTGTAAAAATAAACTTAGTCCCAATGGAAAAATTGTCATTTTAAGTTTAGATCCTAAGAAAAATGAAATACCGACATTTCAATTAATGAACAAAAAACTGAATATTTCCTTAAAAAAAGATGAAAAACTCTTCAATTTGATTTTCAAAAATCAGAACAAGATTGTTACAAAAAAATTTGTTTTTCATGTACAGATTTTGAAAACAAAATACCTTCAAATGATTAAAAATAGATATATTTCCACTCTTCTTAATCTCTCTAATAATCAAATAAATAATGGAATAAATGAAATTCAAAAAAATTACAAAAAAGTATTAAAATTCAAAGATAGGTTGATCTGTTTTATAATTAAAAATAATTAAAGCATTTTCTTTAATAAATTATCATCAAAAAATAATTTATGAACAATTACGGCAAATATATGGATTATAATCAGACCTATTAACACATAGTTTGAAATAACATGAATGTCATAAAATAATTCACCTAACTCAAAATTATCTTGAATTTGAATTTTTTGATAAACGATTGTCAATGTCTCACCATTAAATAATTTTTTTAAAATTCCTGAAATTGTGATTGATAGAATTGTCACATACAATAACATATGATTTAGTTTGGCTAAAAATATTTGACCGGTAAATACACGGGGTCCAAGTTTAGGAGTTGGATTAAACATTTTATAAAGTAACCTTAAAATCACTAAGTAAAATATAGATAAACCCATAGTCACATGGATATCCTCTAAATTTATTCTTTCAGTTCCAAAATCTAGATCGACTAAATAAAATCCAAGTGGAATTTGTATAAAAAGTAGCAATGCGCTTACCCAATGCAATAATTTTGAAATTAAACCATACTCTGTTAATGTATTTCTAATATGCATTACTCAATTAAACATATTGTAAAGAATATTGGTATTAGTTTGTATTTAATGATTTCAATACTTATTGTCACAAACGCTCATTCTGAGCAGTCAGTTGAAGAGATCATTAAAAATAGAAAAGCTTTATTTAGCAAAAATTATAGTACCGCTAAAAAAGTTCAATCTTTGTCAGCTGGAGGTAAATTTGAAGATGCAAAAAAACTAATGTTAGAAATGAGTGAAAATTATAAAACTTTAATCGAATTATTTCCTGAAAATACAAAAGAAGGATTTAAAACTGAAGTAACCCCCTTAATATGGGAAGAGAAAGATAAATTTAATTCGTTAATGAAAAAATCTTCTACTGATATGATTGAACTTGCATCGGTTATTGAAGAGTCGGATAATGTTAGAGGCGTAATTGGACAATTAATGTGGAGTAATTGTAAAGCTTGCCATTCAAAGTATAGAGTAGAACATTAATTTTTTTTACAAAAATAAAAAAGACTCAACAAGAATTCACTATCAATTATATCTTTAATTATGATGTATATATTATAATTTGAACTAAATTATATGGACAAAATTCAATCTCACGCAAAATTAGTTATTGTTGGTGGAGGTATAATGGGTGTTAGCTTATTATATCATTTAACCAAAGAGGGTTGGAGTGATGTAGTTTTAATAGAAAAAAGTGAATTGACATCTGGTTCCACATGGCATGCAGCAGGACAATGTCCTCATATGTTAAGTAGTTTAAATCTTGCAAAAATACATTTACATTCAACTAATCTATATAAGTCTTTAGAGAAAGAAACTGGTCAGCCAACCGGTTTTCATGAAACTGGAAGCTTAAGACTTGCGTATAAAAAAGAGGATCTTGAATGGTTTGATTATACAAAGGGATTATTAGATGTTGTTGGCTCTCCCTCATCAATAATATCAACAGATGAAATTCATAAGTATCACCCGTTTATAAAACTGGATGGAATACTTGGAGCCTTTTATACACCTGAAGATGGGTACACTGATCCAACAAGTACTACGAACGCTATGGCAAAAGGTGCAAGAGATAGTGGTGCAAAAATATATAGAAAAAATCGTGTAACAAATATTGAACAACTAAACTCAGGAGAATGGAAAGTTATAACTGAAAAAGGAGATATTATTTGTGAACATGTAGTTAATGCTGCCGGAAGTTTTTGTCCGGAGGTTGCGCAGATGGTTGGGCTTAAAAATGTTCCGAGTATAAATATGGTTCATCAATATTTAGTAACTGAGTCTCATCCAGAAATTGAAAAACTTGATAAAGAATTACCAGTTGTAAGAGACCCTGACTCCTCTTCTTACTTAAGACAAGAAGGAAAAGGATTATTAATTGGTCCATATGAAAAAGATGTAGCTGCTTGGGCTTTAGATGGAATGGATTGGAAGTTTGATATGGAATTATTAGAGCCTGATTTAGATAGAATAGAACATCACTTAGAAAAAGGAATGGATCGAATTCCTCAGTTTAAAGATGTTGGAATTAAAAGAATAATCTGTGGACCTATCACACATACACCGGATGATAATTTTTTAGCAGGTCCAGCACCAGGTCTTAAAAATTTTTGGATGTTTTGTGCAGCAAGTATTGGCATAGCCCATGGAGGAGGTGCTGGTAAGTATATGGCACAATGGATTGTACATGGTGATAGTGAAATTAATATGATGGAGTTTGAACCCAGAAGATATATGAGTTGGGTCAATAAAGAGTATTCAATTGAAAAATCTAAAGAACAGTATCGAAGAATGTATGTAACACCAATGCCTCATGAAAAAGTTGAAGCTGGCAGACCGATGAAAATGTCTGGGGTTTATCAATCATTAAAAGATAAGGGTGCAGAATACTATGATTTATATGGTTGGGAAAAACCAGATTGGTTTAATTCCAATAAAGTTAAAGAGGAATTGAGTTATAGTAGAAATAATGTTTTTCCCTATATCCAAAAAGAATGTGAGCATGTTCATAAACATGTTGGAGTTTTAGATTTAAGTACCTTTTCAAAATATGAAATAACGGGAGAAGATAGTTATCAATTTTTAGATAGAGTATGTGTTAACAAAATTCCCAAAAAAGATGGAAGCATCATATTAACTCACACATTAAATAATATTGGTAGAATTCAGAGTGAATTTACAATCACAAAAGTTAAAGAAAATTGTTATTACGCATTATCAGCAGCAGTTTCTGAAATAAGAGATTTAGATTGGTTTAATCAAAACAAGCGAGATAATGAAAAAGTAGTAATTAAAAATGTTTCTTTAGAAAAAGGGGTGCTTGGTGTAATTGGTCCAAAATCAAGAAATGTTTTAACTAAAATTACAAACACTGATTTATCAAATGAAAATTTCCCGTGGTTAAAATCAAAAGAGATAAAGATTAATGATATTGAAGTTTTAGCACTAAGAGTAAATTACGCCGGTGAACTTGGATGGGAGCTTCATATGCCAATGGATAAAATGAGTGAGGTTTATGATTTATTATTTAAAGAAGGACAAAGTGAAAATATAAAAGATTTTGGCTCAAGAGCTCTAAATTCTATGAGAATGGAAAAGGGCTATAGAGGTTGGGGGTCAGAATTAACACCAGAAATAAGTGTGGTTGAGGCAAGTTTAGATAAATTTTTTAATTTAGATAAAAAAGATAATTTTATTGGATCAGATGCAGTTAAAGAAAGATTAAAAAAAGGCATTGATACAAAATTAGTTTATTTAGAAGTTTATGCAAAAAATGCAGATGCTCATGGCAATGAACCTGTATATTTCAATAATGAAAGAGTGGGGCTCACAACATCTGGTGGATATGGTTTTAGAGTTAAGAAAAGTTTAGCTTTCGCTTATGTGAAACCAGAAACCGCAAAGTTAGGAAATGAATTTTTAATTGATATTCAGGGTAAAAAAATCAAAGCAAATATCATAGAAGAACCAGCGTTTGATCCAACAAATCAAAGATTAAAAGCATAGTAAATATTATTAATGATACCTCCAAAAATTAAAGAACACTTAGACAATTATATTCATCAAGAAGTTTATGTTCAAATAGCTGTGATTAAGGGTAAGGAAAAAGTATCTACCAAAGCAGCGATTAATAAGTATTTTAATTCAAATCATTTTAGAGATCTATCTGAAGGAAGACCTTATGATCATTTTATAGATGGTTTAAATGACAAGTGTTTGATTAAATTAATTGATTCACCCATGAAAGATAAAGAAACAGATGATGAAGTCATCAAAGAGCTTCAGAAAAAACTTAAAGAGCTGAGCAATGAAGAATTAAAAAACACTTTTTGGGAAATAGAAACAGGAGAGTTTGTAAATAGTGATCAAATTAAAGAACTTGAGCTAGAAAGAGATCAAATGATTGAAAGTTTAGATCTTAAAAATGAAGATAATGTTTATAAGGTTTTAATTGATTTTTGCAAAAAATATGAGGAATTATGTATTGTCAAATACCCAGATGCACCACTTCCTCTAGAAATATTAAAGTCTACTGGTTCCTAATTAATGGATAAACTTTAGGCGCTAGATATTTTAAATTTGTAATCATTATTAATATAAGAGTTACCAAGCCAATACTAAATCCTAAATTAAATAAAACTTTAAAATCAAAAGCCCAGACTAATTCAAAAATATTTTCCATAATAAATTTAGATGCAATGACTGCAAAAAAAGTTGCTATCAAAATTACTGAATTAAAAATGATTAAAAATTCAATTAAGGATGAAAAAATTACTTCTTTTTTAGAAAAGCCTAAAATTTTAAATACTAAATTTTGATATTCTTTCACTTTACCTTGCACCATGATAGCGCTAGAAATTACAATTAAGCCAATAATAATAGTAACTGCAGAAATAAGGGTTACCGCAATAAATACTTTATTTAAAACATCTGTTACTTTATTTAAATAATCTGCGATCTTTATCATGGATAAACTTGGAAGAACTTCTAGCATTGAGGTTTCATCGAATTTTTCTATTTTTTCAAATTTAGCGGTTGCTAGATATTCATGAGGAATATTATTTGCAAATTGAGGATTAAATAACATTGCAAAATTAATATTTAAATCACGGTAATCAACAGCTCTAAAATTAACTATTTCTCCATCAATTTCTCTACCATAAATATTAAGAGTAAACACATCACCTAATTTAATATTTAAATTTTTAGCCACTTCAGCATCTAAAGAAATTTGTAGCTGATTAGGTTTGGTAAGATCCCACCATTTACCTTCAGTTATTGGATTATCCTCTGGAACTTCATCGGCCCACGAAGATCTTCTGTCACTTTCAATTACCCAGAAACTATCATTATCAGGTTGGATATAAGTAGTTGGATTAATACCATTAATTTTAATAATTCCAGATGATACCATCGGCACTACTTCAATTTTTGCATTTGTATCCATATCCAATATATTTTTTTCAAATATTTCTTTTTCACCTTTTTGAATTCCTACAAAAAAATAGTCAGGAGCAATATCAGGTATGGATTTTGCAATTTCTCTTTGAAAATTAGTTCCAACTAATGCTAAGGTTAAAAGCAAGGTAACTCCTAACCCTAAAGACATAATTGTAATTGGGGTAATACTTTTGGTTTGTGTTATGTTTTTGATAGATACTTTTAAAGATATATTAGAAGTAGATTTAAATTTTTTTAAAAAATAAATGATTATTTTTGAAAGTAAAAAAAACACAATTAAACATACAAAAAAAGCCACAAAATACCCAAAACTATAGATAGGTCTTTCTGAGCCAAAGCTAAATAAAAGGACTAAAATAGATAATAATATAAGGCTAAAAGTTATTGATTTTTTTGAATAATAAAATTCTAAATTTTGAAAAACATTTCTAAATAAATTTGAGGCTTTGACTTGATCGATTGAACTTATGGTTGGAATTGAAAAAATGATAAGAACCAATAAGCCAACTAAAAAAATTTTAATATAGTTTACAATTGAAAATACTGGAGAAACATTAAGTCCCAATCCATAAGATAAATATTGATCTACAATAGGAACTATTAAAAAACTTGAGCCATAAGCTAATGTGGTAATCACAAAAAGCAAGATTAATAACTGAAGATAATAGAGTGTTTTGATATTTCCTGAGTAAAACCCAACTGCCTTTCTAACTGCAATAGACATATTGTTTTGATTGATAAAAGATAAAAGAGTATTTGCTATTCCAATTCCTGCAATCAACATCGCACTAATAGAGACTAACGATAAAAACTGTGAAAAATTATTGATAATTCTCTTTAATCCACTTGCAGAATTTTCAGGATACCTGAGCTGAACTTTTTGATCATCTTTAAATATATTTTCAATTCTTTTCTCTAGTTTTTTAGCATCTTCTGCTTCATTAAATTTTACTTTATATTCATAATTAAGGAAGCTTCCGATTCCATTAAGTTTTAATATCTCTAATGTTTGATCCCCTGCAAGTGCCCAGTCACCAAAAGCAACAAATCCACTGACATCGGGGACAGATTTTACAATTCCTATAATTGTAAATAATTGATTTTGAACCTTAACTTTGTCATTAATTTTAAGATTTAAATTTTTGGATAAACTTTCATTTATTAGCAAAGTGTTAGGTTCGTTGTGCATTCTATCAAACGCACCAGCAGGTTCATAATCCACTTCACCATATAAAGGATATTTAGTATCAACAGTTTTTATTCTAGTAAAAAGAGATTTATTTTTTTCTCTATCGGTTGTTGAGACCATTGTGCTGAACTCAATCATTTGCGAAATAGTTGTAAATTCTTTTACTTGATTGACAAGATCGAGATTTCCTTCATTACGATTATAATCAATTTCAAGATCTCCACCCAACAAAGCCTTAGCGTTATCGTTAAGTTCTTTTTTTAAACTATCTTCAATTGTAAAGATCGCACTTAAAATGAATAGGCTAATAAATAGTGTTATTATAATACTGGATAATTTTTTATAATTTCTGCTTAAATCTTTTAGAGCATATCTAAAAACCAAATTAAGTTCAGATGGGTTATTTGATTTTTCCATCTTTAATTTTTATTTTTCGTTTTGCTTTATTAGCTAATTTTGGATCATGAGTTACCATAATTAGTGATGACCCTTCTTCTTTTACATATTTAAATAAAATATCAGAAATCATTACTGAATTTTCAGTATCTAAATTTCCAGTTGGTTCATCTGCTAAAATTAATTCTGGTTTCATTGCAATGGCACGAGCTATAGCAACTCTTTGTTGTTCTCCTCCTGATAACTGGCTTGGTAAATTATTAAATCGATGACTTAATCCAAAACGATCTAATAATTGTTTTGCTTCTTTTTCTGGGTTTTTGAATTTATTTAGCTCAAGTGTTAATGCTACGTTTTCAACTGCTGTATAATTTGGAATTAAATAAAATGACTGAAATATAATTCCAATATTTTTTCTTCTTATTTCTGAGACTTCATCTTCGCTCAATTTTGTAATTTCATGATTTTGAAAAAAAATTTTTCCAGAAGTAGCTTTTTCTAAACCTCCAATTAACATTATAAGACTAGTTTTTCCTGAACCACTTTCTCCAACAATAGAAATAGTCTCTTTTTTCTTGGTAGTTAAGTTAATATCTTTTAAAACTCTGATATTATCTTTACCAGTTTGGTATTTAAGATTGACCTTATTTAATTTAAGAAGAATGCTCATGAATAAAAGTTTTATTATTAAAATAATTGTACTCTGTCTAGTCACCATAAAGGTTAGTGCAATAGAAAAAGTAATATTATTTGGAGATAGTTTGATGGCAGGCTATGGATTACCTAAGGAACAACATTTGTCAGTAGTTTTACAAAAAAACTTAGAGATAGAGGGACACAATATAGAAATTGTGAATGGAAGTGTTTCAGGGAGTACTTCTGCAGGAGGATTAAATATAGCTGAGTGGACTTTATCTGAGGCTGATATTGATCTTATGATTTTATGTCTTGGAGCTAATGATATGTTGAGAGGCATTAATCCAGATGAAACTAAAAATAATTTAGAAGAAATAATTCAAATTGCAAAAAACAAAAATATAAAAA
>Ga0213866_10003865_pt1 | contig 10039 bp, 8 predicted proteins | sample PICome_11_FD_160079 | JGI IMG/M metagenome (GOLD analysis project Ga0213866, IMG submission 160079) | Coastal seawater microbial communities near Pivers Island, North Carolina, United States - PICO284 | ecosystem: Environmental > Aquatic > Marine > Coastal | place: USA: North Carolina... | reverse complement strand
AGTGGAGCTCATAAAAAAAGGTATGAAAAACTAATTACATGTGACACAAAAGCCACACATTTCACAGACACCATCGAGAACTTTATGCTGTGCCTTTAAAGAAGCCTGTGTAATTGTCTTTGCTCGAGTTGGATCTACTTCCACCTTTCTCCATACAGAGAAGTGTTCTTCCTCATTAAGGTGTTCATCGAAGTACACATGTGCATCCTCACTAGTTAGATTGTAATGCTTAGAGAGTCCCTCTTTCTTTGTTTGAGAAATCTCTGGCAATGTAAGTTCCATTGCATACATTGCAGTAACGCCATCTTCGAAGGATCCTTTTGAGAGCTCTTCAAGTTCGTTTACTGCCTCCTGTGTTAGAGCATGTGGTACGTGGTTTTCGAGGTCATCTTCACTTACACCAAGAGTGCTTGAAAATCGCTTCCAAAGATCGATGTGTGCTGTCTCTTCTTCAATGTTTTTTTCAATCTCTGCAAGTAGAGAGCTATCTCCCCGCGCAATTGCTCTATCACGAACATTGCTCACAATAACTGGTACACGCTTTGCGAGGTGAAAATATTCTTTAGCATAAAGCGCAAGCTCATCCTTTGTTAGCTCACCGTTGTTCCATTTTTGTTCATAAAAGTAATGTGTCAAAAGACCATTGCTACGGATGAATTCATCGAGCTGTTGTAAAGATTTTGTCATCATGAAGTTGAGTGGAAAAGATGAACCTAAAGTAGAGTGAGTTTGAAGAGTTCGCAAGAAGGATCAGTGTAACTTTTCAAAAGCCCAACCATATAAATATCGAGAGCCATCTACAAGTCGTGGACCTGGTCTTTTGAGTAATGACATATCAATATTTCGTGCACCCTTTGCAACAACAATATCTGCAGTATCTTCACCTGTAACTTGTTCAAGTCCTGCAATATGCGCAACCTCTTTTATCCAAGGGTTATCACCATGTTCAATGTACACACACAAACGTTTTTGAAGCAGGCTCGATTTCCTTTTGATGTCTTTAAATCCCTGTTGCATGCGCAGTACCAATGCTTCTGATTTGTCTTCACACTGCATCATCATTCCAATAGAACGGATCATCTCATATACCTCATTGATCGACTGAGGATTATGAACAGATACACTAAACTCCCCTCTCTTAAGATTCTCTGACACCTTAGAGGTAAAAACTATATTTACATCGTAATCATACAACTCTCGAATATCATCATAAATACTATCCGGCACATGTGGGATGCACTGTGCGTCATCTGGATAATCAGAAAACTGATCGGTACACACAAGTTTATCTTGCAACTGCAATGCAAACAGAATTTCTGTAATTGCCGGGGACAAAGATGCTATACGCATAAAAATAGTGTAGCTGCTACAGGTAATGCATTCTAGCAACTTGCATTAACAGTTTATTAAGAGTAAAAAAGATCCCTATGAAAAATTCTCCAGAACGTTTCTTTCCAGGCCCTCAAGGATCAGAAGGCCTAGTTGTTGTACCTATGACAGATTTTACACTTCGAGATCCACACAGAACATTTCTTCCAAAAGCAGTGATCGACGTACTGATGGAAAATACAGGAAGAGCACGTCAGCGTTTGCAATCTCAACATTTTGCAGGTGGAGATAAAATTGCAACTGAAATCGATATTGAAGAAGTTGTAAAAGCAGGAATTGCACTAAGGCTTCATGGAGGACCAACCTTGCAAGATGACTTTTCATACAAAATCATGCACCCTCATACGCCACACACCAGAAGGAATAACCCCGAAACATTTGAAGAGCTGCTCGAGAGTACAACTATCAATAGAATGGGAGGCAACATTGCAAATATGTTTCGCTCTAAGATCCAACTAGCGCTTGCTGGCCTTGGTGCAGAGAACCAGCATGCTTTTATGCCTGCAGATAAATTTTTACAAGAATGGCTAGAAAAAAAATTAAACAAACTTCCTGATAACACCGTTAACATTACAACCCTCGAAAACATGTCCTCTCGTATTGGGGTTGCATATCCTTACATGGGAGAAAAAGGGCCCCAGCCATTTTCATTCAACAAGCCACAGCCAGGAACAATCGACCCGATGAGACCTCACGTAAGAGAGTTAAAGGAGCTTGACTATGTTATTGCTTCAGAAGGGTTGGGAGAAATTCTCAAGACAGCAAGAGTAAATATTAAACAGCTCTTTAATCCAACCAGTGCTTTACATAATGAGTCTGCACTAGAACTTATTCGAAGAAGAAGTGAAGGAGAAATTCAAGATCGGACCATGGTGAATTCAAAGGAAATGAACGACTGGATTCGTGTAATGGAAAACAGATTATACGAGATTCCTACAAGCGAAATTCCTGATGCTCACTTCCCAGATGTTTTCCAAAATGGCAAGATTGATACGGATGCGGTGCATCTCATACGAGAAAGTCATGCACGAATTGGTCGTATCATGCGTGTTCCAGAAACAGAATATGTAGATTTCGTTGCAGGTATTGGATGTGGTCCAGATGGTGGACAAAATCAATTCCAAGCAGAAGGACGACATTATGCCGCCTGTTCAACAGCGCTTAACAAAACAGGTGCACAAAACCTTATCGAACTGTGCGGTAAAGGATGTGGACTTGATATAAACATTGGAGACGCAGTAGGAGCAGGAGATGCTGCCTATACTGCAGCAACAATGGGGATTTTGTATGGACCAGAGATGGATAGCATCTTAGAGAAAAAATGCCCAAACATGAGCAAGGAACGAAAGCGTATCGCATCAATGGCATTTACCACAATATTACAACGAGTCTTTGGAGAATTGGCATTTCGGTCACATAACCGAGATCTTTCGCAAATAAAACCTGCTGCATTCGTGAGAATATTTGATGCAACACTTGAAAAGGCAATTGCAGCAGCTCAAAAAATTGTACAAGTATCTCGTATGCCAGAAGAGGTATATTCAGATAAAGAATGGGGTATCGATTTTGCAATAATGGAACTAGACAATTAACACTTTTCTCAGAAAAAATGTCAATTGGAAAATTCTCAACAAAAAGCGCATACTTGAATGCACATTTTCCCCTTTCTTACAATGAAACGTCCAAATGCAGCGTCGCTAGTCGTCCTTGGTTTCTCGCTCGGTATTTTTGCCTCAGCCAATGCAGCAGCACTTGGTAGTACTATATTCCCAGATGTACCAAATGGTACGTATTACGATAGTGCAGTAGGAGACATGTACTCGGCAGGGATTATTACAGGGTATGCAAACGGAAAATTTGGACCGAATGATTATGTCACACGTGGACAGGTCGCAGTTATGATGCAGAGACTAAAGGCAAATCTTACAGGACAAAGTATTAATACAAGCTCTAGTTCTTCTAGCTCACGCAGAAGCACGACTAGTTCATCATCAAGCTCAAGCTCTGAGATAAGTACGACATCACATCCTGCAGGATCCTTCCGGTTTACAACAGGAAGCTACAAAGTAGATGAAGATGAAGGAACTGTACTTATTAATATTATTCGATACGGAGGAACTGAAGGGGTAGTAACCGTAGGATACGAAACATCAGATGGAACAGCAGATAAAGGAAACGACTATGACGCTACATCCGGTCGTATCACTATTGCAGACGGAAAAACAACAGGATCATTTACAGTGCCTATCATTGATGACAATGAATCTGAAGGTAATGAAACTGTGACACTAAAGCTCAAAGACCCAACAGGCAACGCACAGCTTGGCTCTCCAGATACAGCAACGCTCACTATCGTTGATAATGATGCTGGGGATGGATCCACAACAGATGCCACTAATCCTAAGGGCGTATTTGTATTTAGCGCACCAGAATATGAAGTGGCAGAAAATGGAGAGAGCATCGACATTACTATCGAGCGGACAGGAACAAGCGGTAGCGCATCTGTAAAATACCAAACATCAAATGGAACTGCAGATGGTAATAACTACGATTCAGAAACTGCGACACTAACATTCGGGGATGGAGAATCTACAAGAACATTTACTATTGATATTACAGATAATGAAGAGAAAAAAGGAAACAAGACTGTGAACCTTAAGATTAGCAATCCATCAGACGGGTCTGAGCTCGGGAGTCTAAGCACAGCAACACTCGTCATTGTTGACGATGAGCTATCATCATTTGGTAATGGAAATATTCGCCTCAAAGAAGATGAGTACTCTGTATCTGAAGGAGATACTGTTAAAATTCTCGTCGATCGCCTAAAGGGATCAGATGGACAAGTTACAGTAAAATATGAGACCACAAACGGACTTGCAAAATCTGGTAGTGACTACACAGAAACTACTGGAACTCTCACATTTAGATCTGGAGAGTCACAGAAGTACATTCTCATTCCAACTCTAACAGATAGCCTAAATGACCCACGGGAAACCTTCTCGTTCACAATTTCTGATCCTACAGGAGGTGCGACGCTCGATACGGTCAAAAAGGCCACTATTACAATTGAGTAGAAAAAGGCTCCACACAAGGGTATTGCTCATATACGATACCCTCGTGCCGGGGTGGCGGAATTGGTAGACGCGCACGACTCAAAATCGTGTTCCGCAAGGAGTGAGGGTTCGATTCCCTCCCTCGGCACCATTCATCTATGAAAGACTTTAAAACCTTCATTTTCGACTCGTACGATTTCGACGCACCTAGCGGAGAAGTAAGGCTTCGATATAGCCTTGATGATGAGATATTTTTCACGGAAATCATAGAAATACCACGTGGAAACAGGAATAAAGAGAATCTAGATAACACCCTCTTTGCCTTGCACCTTGCCGCAGGAACCAGTTACTTTAAAACATGCTGCCCAAAGAACATCGAAATTCGTTCTGGAAAGCTCAACGCAGACCAAGCAACATTCTGGAATAGTGTGTATGAAAATGGACTTGGGGAATTCTTTTACGAAAATTCAATCGATTTCAGAGATCTTATACATTTCCCTGCCCTCGGAAATACTGCAACACCAATAGAAAAGCCAAGTACCGGACGGGTTCTTGTGCCCATTGGCGGAGGAAAAGATAGTGTCGTGACAGTTGAAAAGCTAAAAGCAGAAGGTCGGGACATCACGCTTCTACGCATGGGAGGACATCCGCTTATCGATAATATGGTGAGCGTTATGAATCTTCACTGCATTACTGTAAAACGAAAACTTCCCCGAAAGCTTTTTGAAATGAATGAACAAGGAGCCATGAATGGACATGTGCCAATTACCGCACTCCTCTCTACTCTGAGTGTATTTATTGCTGAAATGTTCAACTTCGATGAGATTGCAATGAGCAATGAAAAAAGTGCTAACGAAGGTAATATTGAATATCTAGGAAAAGAAATTAACCATCAATGGAGTAAGTCAGCAGAATTCGAAAATGCATTTGCAGCATATGTAAAGACATACATTAACCCAAACCTTCTATATCACAGCAAACTCAGAAATATGACAGAACTAGAGATTGCAGGAGAATTTGTAAAACATCCTCAATACTTCGACTGCACAACAAGCTGCAACAAAAACTGGAAGATCTCTGGAAAACTCGAAGGAAAGCGTTGGTGTGGGACATGTCCAAAATGCGCATTTGTATTTGCACTTATGGCAGCTCATATAAAGAAGGATGCTGTCCTGAGTATATTCAACCAAAATATTTTTGATAACAGTGATACTATTCCCCTCTTTAAGCAGCTTCTTGGCAAAGAAGGCTTTAAGCCATTTGAGTGTGTAGGAACACCAGATGAAACCATTCAAGCTTTTAAAATGATCAAAGAACGTGGCGACTTTGAAGACACAGCTATCATGAAGATGTTTACTGAAAACATATGAATATAAGAGATCTCAATGGCAAAAAGGTTGCAATCGTTGGCGCATACGGTAGAGAAGGAAGAGCAACACAGGAGGCACTGGAAACATACGCACCTAAAGCAGTAATAACCTTACGAGACAGAAAAGATAATGCAGGATATCTAGAAGACCTACAGGATTTTGACGTTGTCATAAAAGCACCTGGTATACCACCATACCAAGAACTAAAAGACATTGAAGATACTCTTACAAATGCGACCCAGATATTTCTCGATTCCATTCCGAGCGAAACTCTTGTTATTGGAGTGACAGGGTCAAAAGGGAAAAGTACAACCGCAAGCTTGATCCATGCAATTCTCAAAGAGGCAGGCAAAGAATCTCTTCTCGTGGGGAATATTGGTGAACCAGCCATCTCCCATATCAAGGAAGTCGGCCCAGAAACAATTGTCGTCATAGAGCTTAGTAGTTATCAACTACTACAAGTTACTCGGAGTCCACACATTGCACTCATTACATCATTCTTCCCAGAGCATTTGGATTATCACGGATCACTTAATGCGTACAAAGATGCAAAGAAAGCAATCTGTAAGCATCAAAAAGAAAACGACACGGTATTTTATTTTGAGGGATCTGCAGATGCCAAAGACATTGCTTCTACCTCAGCAGGGAAGAAATCACCCTACTCACTACGTGATGCAACCGTCACTATAGATGAGACCAAATTAATTGGTGAACATAACCTGAGAAACATTGCAGGGGCAACTGCAATTGCTCGAAGCTTAAACGTAAACGATAGTATTACAACAGCTGCAGTAAAAAACTTTATAGGACTTCCTCATAGGCTATATAGCGTTGGCAACTATCAAGACACCCTTTGGATAGATGACGCTATCTCAACAACACCAGACTCCACAATTGCTGCCATAAACACTGTATCACCAACAACGCTTATTGTAGGAGGAAAGGACCGTGGTCTAAACTTTCAGGAACTTGGAAAAACAATAGATAGCTCCTCAATTGCAAATGTCATTACAATGGGAGAAAGTGGTCCTCTTATAGAGAAATGTATCACAAATCCAGATATTACAATTCACACTAATGCCTCAATGAAAGAGGCTGTGATTATCGCTAAAGAAACAAAGGGAATATGCCTTCTTTCGCCTGCCAGCCCTAGTTATGACATGTATAACAGCTATGAAGATAAGGGTGATGACTTTGCCAGAGAGATAAAAAATAGCTTGCAGTAGCCATTTTGGAAGAGTAGCCTTGGACAATCCTGGTCAATTTCTGGACCTGTTTCCTTGGGTTTACGATGTCGATAAGAGAAATGCGAGATGTAGCGCAAAATTACACACTAATAGCCATTATGTTGGCTCTTAGCTGGTTTTTATCTAGTCATTTCACCAGTGCTATCAATGGAGCATTTCGTGGTGTAAACGAGCTTGGGGGAACACTATTTGTCCTCTGCGGCATCGTTATTGTCCTTATGCTTGGATTTATTATCTACGAACTTGCAAAACCTACTGCTATACCCTCATTTGTCCTCGCAATATTTTTTGGAATCGGTGCAAAGGAGATACTCTCAATTATCACAAAAAATCCTGTCACATTAACGACATTGATTGTCATTGGTGCAGTACTTATCTTATTTGAAGGAGGGCTAGAAACACCATTTAGGAAGTTTAAAACTCTCATTGGGCCAATTCTTGCACTTGCTTGTATAGGGACAATTATCAACGCCTTTCTCTTTGCTCAAATGCTTCCAATTCTCGGAGAAGTTTTTGGCGTACAAATACCTATTGCCGCAGCTATTTTACTTGGAGCTGCAATTGCATCAACAGATCCAGCAGCGATTATCCCCAGTCTACAAACATTAATTTTCAAAAAAACACGAGTGAAACACATCGCAATAAGCGAAAGTGCAATTAATGATGTCGTAGGCGCTGTACTCGTTGGTATATTCCTTACTCTTTTCATTGAGAATGGCGAGCCAGTGTATGTAAGCGATGCATATCGCCTGCTTGTCACTGCAGAGAATTTTAGTCGTATCATTCGGACTATTGTTATTGGAACAGCAGTAGGTTTTATTGGGTACTTTATCCTTCATATTTGGAATTACTGGAAAGCACGCGTGCAGACAGAAGACGGAACCGATGCTGCACTATTTATTGCGATTCCAATTTTCTGCTACATGATGGCAACTCTCTTTGGTGGTAGCGGTTTCCTTGCAGTGTTCCTTTGTGGACTTCTGTTCCATATGAGGTCTCACTTCCGCCATGTCGAACACTACTTCAGCCAAACTATTGAAGGCTTTATGAAGCCAATGATCTTTATGCTTCTTGGGGCAATGGTCGATGTAAATATCCTCATAGAATACGCAGGGATAGGAATCGTAGCTGGTCTTATTTTTATGTTTGTACTGCGTCCATTGATCGTATTTGCCATGCTTCTTCCATTTGCAAAAACTAAACAAAAGTTCTCTATCTGCGAAATGATATTCCTATCCTTTGTACGAGAAACAGGAGTTATTCCCGCTGTGTTACTTATTACTATTCAGGTTAGCGGATTACCGGGTACTGAACTTATTATGCCTATAGGGCTTTGGATTATACTTCTCACACTCATTATTGAACCACCACTGACCCCTCTACTGGCATGTAAGCTCGGGATAGCAAAAGAAATGTCCAACTCTCCACAACGAAAACATAGTGGACCCGTTGCCGTCCTCTGTTCACGTGGATACTCATTCCCAGAACGCATGGATACTGTTGTTAAATGGGCTGACAACCACCACGTAGAAAACATTGCCCTCCTTCATTGCCCAGAGGAAAAATACTCAGGTGATTTCACAAGTGACGTGAAAAAGAGAGCAATGACACTCTTTAAAAGCATTAATCAAAACCGAAGAAACAACGAAAAAAAGGAAGTGAACTTCGAATTCCTCTGTGGAAAAGGTCTCCTTCAAGATAACATTGAATCAATGATTGAGGGTGGAGATGTCTCTATCATCTTTGTAGGAAGCAAAATGCTTGATTACCGAATGGAGGATGTCAAAAGGCTAGAGACGCCATTCTTCTTTATGCCATAGGGATTACCCCTGACCAACAACAACCTTCGCTGCACGGATTACTTTCCCATTAAGGGAATATCCATCTTCAAGCACCTGTACAACAATATCTTTTTCACCTTCAGTAGCCTGAAGTATTTCATGCATTTCTGGATCAACTGGCTTTCCTAAAGAATCTATCTTCTTGAGTCCTACAGATTCCAAATCACTCATAAGCTTCTGCTCTGTTGCCTGCAAACCCTTTACCCAATCGTGACCCTTTAAATCTTCCGGAAGATGCTCAAATGCGCGCTGAAAATTATCAACTGTAGGGAGGAGCTTCTCAATCATCCCCTGCATTGCATACATTCGTATATCGACTGCTTCCTTCTCCATACGTGCTTTTGCATTTTGCAAATCTGCCTGGGCCCTTGCAGCCATGTCCTTTGCACGTGCTAGTTCTTCGCTTTCATCTGCTGGTGTAGCGATATCATCAGCCGGTTGTATATCATCTTGTTGTGTCATAACAGCAGTTATTCTGCTGAATCAAGCAATAAACCGCAAGCGTATACTACATAATCTTTTTCTTTTTGCAGTATGGTCTTGTACACTTTACGCAATGCTTCTCGCAATTGTTTCACTTCTTGGCGGCTTTGTTCTACTTATCAAGGGTGCTGACTGGCTTGTTGAAGGTGCTTCATCAATTGCACATAGGCTAGGACTAAGCGATTTGATGATTGGTCTTACCGTCGTATCTTTTGGAACCTCTGCACCAGAGCTTATCGTAAACATTATCGCTAGCTTTCAAGACAATGCAGGAATCGCTATTGGTAACGTCGTTGGATCAAATATTTCAAATACATTACTCATTCTCGGCGTCACCTCAATTATTGCACCACTTGCCGTACAGCGGTCAACGACCATTAAAGAAATTCCATTCATGCTTCTTGCATCTGTGACGCTCTTGATTATGGCCAACGATATGATCGTTGATGGATATGCGATTTCAGAGCTCAGCCGTAGTGACGGTACCGCATTCTTAGGATTCTTCATTGTCTTTATGTATTACACCTTCGGAATGAAGAATAAAGAAGTGCTCGAAAACGGACACACAAAGCCAAGCATGCCTTTATGGAAAGCATGGGGGCTCTTCGTTATTGGATTGAGTGGACTTGTTCTCGGCGGACAACGGGTCGTAGACG
>Ga0213866_10003864_pt1 | contig 10041 bp, 8 predicted proteins | sample PICome_11_FD_160079 | JGI IMG/M metagenome (GOLD analysis project Ga0213866, IMG submission 160079) | Coastal seawater microbial communities near Pivers Island, North Carolina, United States - PICO284 | ecosystem: Environmental > Aquatic > Marine > Coastal | place: USA: North Carolina... | reverse complement strand
CAGCTCATCGCCGTAGGTGTTGAAACCCGAAATCATCGGCCACGAAGCAGGCGACCACCACGCATCCCAGTAGTTGAGAAGCTGATGATCGAAGGCATCCTGTCGCACCACTTCCGGCACAAGGATCGGCATCTTCACGTTGTTCTGCATCATCCAGTTGCCGAGCTGCGAGAAGAGCCCGCCCACCTGCATCAGCAAGTCCGCGCCGTTCGCAGCCGCATACTCTTGCTCGCCCCACGCGCCGAGGCGCAGGCACACCACATCCACTCCGGCGTTCGCCATGTCCTGGAAGTGCTGCGCCGTCATGTTCGTGCCGAAGGTGCGGACGCCGAGGCCGCGCACGTGTGGCCTTGCAAGTTGGATCATCTCGATCAGTTGGGGATGGAGGAGCGGATCGCCAAACCCTCCGAGCGTCAGGTTGACGTCCGAGCGGTGCGCGCTCATCTCTTCAATCCAGCGCGCGAAATGTTCGAGCTCAAGCTCCGCGGGTTCGCGCTTCATGTCGGGCAACCAAGTCGGGAAGAGCTCGCGGCGCGTGGTCAGCTCAATCTCGATGTCTTGCGGCATTCCGCCGATCCAGCTTTCCCAATCAGCGTTCGCAGCATCCACAATTCGCTTGAGCGCATCGGGGTGAGTCGGATCAAAGTCCTTGCCCAGCTTGTAGGCCAGCGCCTCGCAAGCGTTGCGTCCGCGCACGGTGCGCAAGTCGAAGTTGCGTCGGCACGCCTTGAGCCAAGCTGGCGAGTACGCGATGTCCGGCCCCCAGAAAACGCCTCGCCCGCGAAACGCCGTGTAGGTCGCCATGCCCTGCTCGACGATCGATTCAAGCGACTCGACAGACCAGATCACCGGCGAGAGTCCGACCGGCCCTTCGCTGATGTAGAGCTGTTGCGAGAAGCCAGTCTCGACCGCCTGCTTGATCAATGACTGCACCGCAGCCGAGGTCATGAAACCTGAATGCCAAGGCACAACGACCACCGCATCTGGCTTCGGATCGGCCAGCACCTTCATGATGCGCATCGGGTTGCCGTAGGTCGCTTGCTCGAAGCTCGCGCCCATGCCGTAGGTTGTGCCCGCGTGATTCCAGGCGCGCAAGCGGTTGGCGATAGGGCGCGAAGGCAAGTCCGTGTCAGCCGGCGCTTCTACAAAGTAGAGGCGCTCATCCTGCACGGGCGGCGTGCCCCATGCTTCCTGCCAGGGAATCATCACCGCGCGGATGTCCGGTAGAGCGAGGAGCGAGCGCAGCATCAGCTTCAATGGCGAGTAGTTCGCATCGCCGATCACATAGTGCGCGACCTGTTCGTTGTCTGGCATCTCAAGATAGGCATCGACGACGCGACGTTGCACGGAGCCGATCAGCTTGGGCCACGCATCGCTCTTGGTCGCGTCGGTGCTGCTTGGCCTTTCAGTGCTCGCTTCGCTGGCGAGGGACTTGCCGCTAGCTGCTCGATCCATGCGGATTACCGCGCGTTCGAGAATGCTCATCCAGTTTGTTGCGGAAGCGAGAAAGCCCGTCGTGTATTCGAGATCCGCTTCAACGCTCATGCGATTGCGCACAGGCGTTGGTAGCGCATCGTTGGCGAGCTTGGCGCTCAAGCGGTTCCACTCCATCAGTTCGCCGGTGGAAAGCCAGCCGATCATGCTGGCCAGGCCTTCCCACTCTTTGAGCTTGGTGTGAATCTTTTGCTTGATGCCGCGCGGGTCGGCGCTGCGGCCCGCTTGCAGTTCTTGGTAGACGCGCGTGAGCTCCTTCTCCCCTTCGGCTAGAAGTTTTATCAGCTCGCGCGTGTAGCTTTGTGCTTTGCCCATGAGCTTTGCGCCGCGCTCCACGTCCTGCTGCAAGGCATCGTCGGTTGCGTGCGCGACTGCTGCTTCGAAGGCGCTCAAGTCAGCGGGCTTGGTGATCAACTCGCTGAAGACTTCGCTCAGCTCCATCGACTCCGCGCCAGCAATTGCGCGGCCATCGCTCGACGCATTAATCACGCGCGTGTCGGGGTACTTGCGAATCCACTGCTCGAACACCAGCGCTGCGCGATCCCACTGGATACAGCTACCGAGCGGTTTGCCGTGACGGTCTTGCGTGGTGCTTCGCGCTTTGGGCGAGGTCACGTTCATCAGCTCGATCTGCTCAAGGCTGGCATAGCGATGCACGCTGCCCATCAGCTCATCATGGATCGCCGTGCCCGGCGCGTGCGTGATGTGATGCGAGTAAGCGAGGTCCTGCCCAATCAAGATGATCGGATTACAACCTAGGTGGCGTAGCACTTGGTAGGAGTGGTGCGAGACGTTGAGCCCGCCGATTTCGCCGACTTCGCCGCGCGCTTCGAATTCGTTGCCGAGCAGATTGGAGAGCATCACGTCGTCGCTGAGAAACTTCGGCCCTGCGTAATCATCGAGCACATCGAAGTTCGCAACGACCTTGCCGAAGAGAGGCGGCGCACTCACTCCAAGGTCGCTGAAGTAGCGCTTGCTCAGATGGTGGTAGTCCACGATGTTCGTAGCGTGAACTGGCACACCCGCTCTGCGTGCGCGATGCAGCGCCGACGAAGCTGCGATGATGAAGGCCTTGTCGCCATGCTCCTTCAATAAAGGAAGGCACTTGTCGAGCGAGGGCCCGCTCGCAATCAGGACGCCGGGCACATCCTTCAGCACATCTTTGAAGGCTGCGACGCCGCGCGATTGCAGGTAGTGGGGGACGTTGTTGAGCAGGTTGGCGATCGTCATCTTGGCGTTGCCGATGCGACCGTGAATGCGCGAGGCAGTGATCGTCACGAAGGCATTGAAGTGCTCAAGCAGCGAGCTGTACTCTTGCAGTTGCGTGGTGTAGCTGTGTTTGACGAGCTGATACTTGAAGGTGCAGATGGAGAGCTCCAGCACCTCTAGCACGTCAGGCATGCTTACGCCCGCTCCTTCGAAGGGAAAGAATAGCAGGTTCTCGCTGATGGCCTGGCTGAGATCGTGAACGGAGAAGAGCACGCGCAGCAAAGGCAGCCTCGTCTCCAGCACGATCAGCGGTGACTTGGGATGCTTCGCTCGCACCTTCTGAATGCCGATGCCGGTGCCGCACCCGATCATGACGAGCGGTTGGCCGGGATCAGGCTTACTCCCGCTAAGCATGCGTTCCGCTTCAACCAAGGGAGCGCGTCGGGATGCGATCCACGCGCCGCTCGGGCCATCCGCGCGCAAGGCGTAGCCGCCCTCAAGTTCCTCCGCGTGAGGGGACCAGTCCGGCGCGTTCCTCAATGCGGGAACGAGCGTGGAGTGACGCTTGGCGAGCGCATTCAAATTGCGCTCGAAGATCGCTGCTGAAGTTTCCATGAGTTGAGGCTAGCACTCAGAGCTGGCGTGCTCAAGCGCGGTGAAGGGTGCTTAGAGCGGAGTTTCTCTTACCGCGACTGCCAGCGTGGGAGCAAGTTTGCGTTGTCAAGCGATGCCTCCGCCAGCGCGTAGGCGAAGCTCTCGTAGATCTCCTTCACATCGCGTTGGCGGTGAGTCGGAGCAGCGCCGTAGCCCTCGTCAATCAGCAAGCGTTGCGCTTCACTCAATCGCCACACTTCGAAGGTGACTTGAGCTTCGCCGCTAGTGACAACGTCGCCGGAGGCCGAGTTGATCAGCATCACCACCGCGCTCGCTCGCACGATCCCCTTCGACACCAAGTCGGATGCATCCCAGCTTTGCAGCGCAGTGTGAAGCTGCCACTGAGAGGATTCGCCCGCGCTGATCTTGCTTGCACTGGAGCTGATCGGCTGATGGCCGCTCTCCGCCACAATCGCGCTGAGCGCTGCTTCGAAAGTGCGGATGAAACTCTGCGTGCCAGCGTCGAGCATGCGATCCGTGGCGTCGTCTTGTCGCCACAAATCATTATCAAGCGTCGCGAGTGGGCGCCCGCTCAAGTTGCGCGGCTGCTGAATCTCGACAGCGCTTCCAGCATCATCGTGCAAGTAAGTATCGAGCTGAGACTTCGCGCAACCAGCTAACGCCGCGCAGATGCATAGCATCAACGCGCTCAATGCGCGTCGCATGATCGGTGAGTGAAGCACTCGCATCGCACATCCCGGCGGGGCGCGATCAGCCAGCAGCACCAGTGCCGTAGAGGCGGTCGCCCATGTCCCCAAGACCCGGCACGATATACTTTTTCTCGTTCAGGTGAGAATCCACGGCGCCCGTAACGACGTAATCCGGAGCTTGATCGCCCAAGGCTTTGAGGCGCTCGATGCCCTCAGGCGCTGAGACGACGGAAACGACGACGACGCTCTCCGGCTCGTGAGCGCGGACTTCTTGCACGCAGCTCGCCATCGTGCCGCCTGTTGCGAGCATCGGATCGAGCAGGAAGACGCGGCAGCCTTTCAGCTCCGGCAGCTTGCTGTAGTAGGAACGCGCCTCTGCGGTCTCTTCGTCGCGCTCGTAGCCGAGGTAGCCGACGTAGGCGTCAGGCAGAATCGTCAAGCCAGCACTGAGCATTCCGAGTCCAGCGCGTAGCACGGGGATGAGCGCGGTGGGGGTGAGGTGCGTGCCTTCGCAATCGGCGAGAGGCGTGGTGACCGTTGCGCGCTTGACCGGCAGGTCGCGGCAGGCGTGAAGGAAAAGCGCAAGCCCCATGCGATCGCACGCAGCGCGAAAGGCTTCTTTTTGCGTGCGTTGATCTCGCAGGACAGTGAGCGCCTCTTGCGCGACGGGGTGATTGACTTCTTCAACCTTCATGCCTGCTCCTTCAGATTTCGCTCAGCGCGAGTGGTGTGCGGGATTCTCGCGCGCATTGACGTTTGAGAAAGGGCGAGATTGTAGCAGGGAAGGCGAATCGCCCAACAGCCAGGTCGAGGCGTCCATGCAGCGTGGAAAAGCTCGGAGCGAAGCACGCGCTTAGGACGGCGGCCAGGCCGCGAAGAGTTCGGTGAGCTTCGCTTGAATCTGATCGCGAACGCTCTCGAAAGCGCTGAGCTGGTCTGTGCCGGAGATCGCTGCGGGATCTGGCATTGGCCAGTGGAGCTTGAGTACATCGCCAGGGAAGATCGGGCAGACTTCCTCTGCGCAGAGTGTGATCACCCAGCGCACGCGATCCTGGGGGATGTCGTCGAGGCCCTTTGAGGAGTGCGTGGAAGCGTCGATCCCAACATTGTTCAGCGCGGCGATTGAAGCGGGGTGAACATGCGAGGGTTTAGAGCCTGCGCTCATCACGGCGATGCTCGCAGGCGCAAATGCACGAGCGAGACCTTCCGCCATCTGGCTGCGCGCTGAGTTCGCAACACAAAGGAAGAGCAAGACTGGACGTTGGTCGTCGCTCATGGTGCGAGCCTTTCTGCCAGCGCATCGCCGACGCATTCCACAGGCGGAGCTCCAGCTTCGAGCGCTGGGAACGCTGAGCGCGTGCGATTCGCAAACCACACGAGAGAGAGCATCACCGGAACCTCAACCAGCACGCCAACGACCGTCGCCAGCGCAGCGCCGGAGCTGACTCCGTACACGCCAATGGCCACCGCGACCGCCAGCTCGAAGAAGTTTGACGTTCCAATCATCGCAGCAGGTGCTGCCACTTCGTGCGGCACGCGCCACTTCCACGCCCAAGCGTAGGCCAGCGCGAAGATGCCGTAGCTTTGCAGCAGGAGCGGGACCGCGATCAGTGCCATCACGAAGGGGTGATCGAGGATCGTCTCGGCCTGGAAGCCGAAGAGCAGCACGATCGTCAGCAGCAGGCCAACCGCGCCGACAGGTTTGAGGGGCTTCAGAAAACGCTCCATCCGCTCGCCTTCACCACCCAACAATCTGCGCGTGAGCAAACCTGCAGCTAGGGGCAGAACGACGTAAAGCCCGACGCTTAGCAGCAGCGTGTTGACCGGCACGAGCACGTCGCTCACTCCTAGTAGCAGCGCCGCTAGAGGTGCGAAGGCTACGATCATGATCAGATCGTTGATGGAAACTTGCACGAGTGTGTAGCCGGCGTCGCCGCGCGTGAGCTTGCTCCAGACGAAGACCATGGCCGTGCAAGGCGCGATGCCGAGCAGAATCATGCCGGCGATGTATTCGCTGGCTGCGGTCTCGCTGACCAGATCGGCGAAGATTATGCGGAAGAAAAGCCAGGCCAGCGCTGCCATGGTGAAGGGCTTGATCAACCAATTCACGATCAGCGTGATCGCCAAACCCTTGGGGCGGCGGCGCGCATGGGAAATCGAGCTTGGGCTGACGCGCACCATCATCGGGTAAATCATCACCCAGATCAGGATCGCTACGGGGAAGTTGACCTTGGCGTATTCAAGACCACTCAGCCACGCGAAGCTTTGCGGCGTGAATGATCCGAGTGCCACGCCCGCGATGATCGCGAGCGCAACCCAGATGCTCAGCCCTCGCTCGAAGATTCCCATGCTTAACCTCTATATCGTAGAATAACGATCTATAGCTGCGAGACGAGCACGCGCAACGAGCGCAGTGCGTTTGGCACGATGCAGTAGCAGCGCTTTGCGCCTTCAGCTTCGCCGCACACGAGGCCAGCCTCTTTGAGCACGGCGATGTGCTGGGAAACAGTGGATTGAGCAAGCCCGGAAGCCTCGACGAGATCGCCACACACGCAGCCGTCATAGGCCATGATCTGCGTCAAAATGCGGACCCTGGCGGGATGAGCGAGGGCCTTTGCGAGCTTCGCCAATTCGTCGCACTGCTCTGGGGTGAAGGCGAAGTCGGTCTCGCAGCAGGAATCTGTTGCGCATTCAGTGTCGCATGAAGCTTGCGGCGCGCAGCGGGAAGCTTGAGTAATCATGGATGCTCCTTCGTTCTGTCTCCGCCCGCACTTTTATCGTAAAAATACGATAGAATGTCGGTCGCGATGCGCAAGAGAAAAACGCGCTCGCAGGGAGCGCGTCGTTGAGAACCAAAAGGCACAACGCATCACTCGCTCTGCCAGGAACGGCAAGCGGTGCGCTGAGCATCAAGGTTGACTGGGCTTACTGCTCTGGTTCGTTCAGCCATTGAACGTAGCCGTACTCGACCAGAAACACGCGCTTTTCCGTGCCGCAAAAAGCCACTACGTTGCTGGGCTTGAAATTGCGGCCCATCGCGTGACGCACGCGTTCGAGCTCTTCGGCGTTGGCAGGGCGAGCGCGAATCTTGCCGGTGTTGAGCGGCATATCGACATAGCTGACGTCGTGCAGCACCAGCAAGAATGGCGGGCGCTTGGCGATTCGGTCCTGGCACTTGAGCGTGAGGCAGGAGCACTGATGCGTGTAGCGCCAGAGCCGCAAACTGTAGCCGTTCAGGCGCGAGACCCAGTCGCCTGCGACCTCGGCATCGTCCTGAATGGATTCTTGTGCATTCACTGGCTGCGATGGCGCCGTCATGGGGGATGCCTTTCCTGCATAGTGCGATAACAGCTTACGCTTGGCTCACTCTAGCGGACGAATTTGATAGTGAAAGGGCGAGTACGACTACTCGCCCTTTCTAGCTGCGATTGCTTCGATTGGGCGCAGTGGTGATCGCCCAAATCTGATGCTCAAGAATTGAGAGCATCGAGAATCTGTTGTGCGTGATTCTCCACGTCAACCTTTTCGATCGCGGCTTTCAGGTTGCCATCTGTGCCGATCACAAAGGTCTTGCGAGCAGGATACACCTGGCCTTCGTAGATCATGGTGGAGCCGTAGGCTTCGCCGATAGCGCGCTCGGTGTCCATCAGGATCGGGGTGGAGAGGCCGTACTTCTGGCGGAATGCCTTGTGCGCTGCCTCGTCTTCAAAACTCACGCCGTAGGCTTGGATGCCAGCTTCGTCGAGCTTTGACTGATTGTCGCGCAGGTTGCACATCTCCTTGGTGCAGCCGGGCGTGTCGTCCTTCGGGAAGAAGACCAGCGCTACGGGCTTCTTGCCCTTGAAGTCCGCGAGGTTGACGGTGTTTCCCGAGTCATCTTTGGTTGAAAAGGTGGGCGCAGGTTCGCCGACGATTGGAGTAGACATGGTGCTTCCTTGGTTGGAGTTGAGTGTGCCCGGAGTTGATGGATTGGGATGCCCTATTCGGCGAGCAGCTCAGTCGCTTCCTTTAAGACGCGCTCCGCATGCCCCTTGGCGCGAATGTTCTTCCACATTTTGATCAGCTTGCCGTTCTTGCCGATCAACGCGGTGGAGCGAATGATGCCTTCGTAGACTTTGCCGTAGTTCTTCTTCTCGCCCCAGATGCCGTACTTCTCCATCACCTTGTGGTCTTCATCGGAGAGGAGTTTGACAGTCAGAGCTTCTTTCTCTTCGAACTTCTTTTGGCGCTCGACGCTGTCTGCTGAGATGCCGAGCAGCACGCAGTCGAGCTTGTCGAAGTCCTTGACCATGCAGGAGAAGTCCTTCGATTCCACGGTGCAGCCGGGCGTCATCGCCTTGGGATAGGCGAAGAGGATCACGTTCTTCTTGTCTTTGAAATCTTTGAGCGCGACTTTCTCGCCGTTTTGATCCTTGAGCGTAAACGCCGGTGCCGCCTTGCCTTCTTCTGCTGCCATATTGAGTCCTCGCTTTGTCCCGCCCGCATTGGGCTTGCAGGCAATGTTCACATCGCTCGCTTCATGCTGAAGCTCAGCGCTAAGTCCGTACGCGCAGTATAGCGAAAGGCTGTCGACTCGCCTTTCGGGATTCTCTTGCTCGGGGGAGGAGAATCGGCCTGCGCAACCATCCCCATGCTCGCTTGAGCGAGCGAGTGAATCTAAGTTGAGGCGGAGTAACTTCCTTTTAGGTTCGACGCAGGATCGACCCTAGGGATTCAACTGAACGAGCAGCGCAGAGAGAGAAGCGTCATGAAACATCCACTGAGCACGCTTGATGATGGTAGCCGCGCAAAGATCGCGCTCGCGTTGCTTTGCCTTGTGGATGCTGCGCTTTGGTGGGGCTTTATCGCATCGCTCTCGGCTGGCTTTCAGCCTTTTGCGCTGCTCATTGCGCTTGTTGGGACGACTGCGCTCTGCGTCAGTTCATTCTCGGTGATGCAGCGCTTGGGCTGGAGTTTCGCGCTGCGCTCAGATGGAAGCGAAGAGGAAGATTCGGACGCACCCGCTGAATCTGAGCCCACGAGTCTCAGTCGAGCCGCCAAGCTTGAGCGCATCAGCGGTATCGCTGCGCTGGCAGCAGGCGCGCTCATGCTGGCGCTTTCCCACGCGATTCCCGCACTGACGATCTCAGCGCTCGCGTTGCTCTTCGGCTTGCCGCTGCTGCGTTTGATCGTGGGTATTGCTCCCGCTTACATTGAAGCTGATGAAGAGGAAAGCGAAGCCGAATCAACGCGCTACATGAGCGATCCGATCATCGAGAACATCGGCGGGCTGCTCGCTGCGGTGCTGGTCATCATGCTCAGCTATGGCTTTGCGCTCGAAGCGTTTCGCATCCCGACAGGATCGATGGAGCCCACGCTCTTCGGCAATCCTGTCAGCGGCGATCGCACGCTGGTCAACAAGCTCTCGCGCAACTTCAGCGACCCAGGTCGCGGCGACATCGCCGTGCTGCGCTTTCCACTGGGACGCGCCGCGCCTTATGTGAAGCGCGTCGTGGGCTTGCCCGGCGAGACGACGCTGGTCGCGCAAGGCGACATCTACATCCAGGGCGAGGGCGACGATTACCCGAAGATCTGGCGCAAGCAGGGCTTGGTGCGCGAGTCGCTCTGGCTGGAGTACTTCACTCACGAAGGCGGCGACATCACCTTCAAGCGCGACTTCGGCGGCTTGAGCGGTCGTGCGACTTCCAGCGAGGGCGTGATCACGCTTACTCCCGATGGCGAAACGCCGGGCCGCGTGCGCTATCCCAAGGATGGTGGCATTCGCGATCACAATCCGACTGAGGATAAGAGCCGCGCAACCGAAGCGATCTACAACAATGAAGAGGTTCACGATCTGCGCGTGCAATGCACATGGATGCCTGAAGCTGGCAGCTCGCTGGTGCTGCGTCTCGTGCGCGGCGAGGGCAGCCTGCTCGAACTCTCGCTCACGCCGAACGCTTTGCCTTGGCTGACGTTGCTGCAGCCGGGATTTGAATCAGCGAAGAAGCTGGAGCTGCGAGCTGAGAGCGGTGATGCGATTCTGCCTGAGAGCGGC
>Ga0213866_10003858_pt1 | contig 10047 bp, 23 predicted proteins | sample PICome_11_FD_160079 | JGI IMG/M metagenome (GOLD analysis project Ga0213866, IMG submission 160079) | Coastal seawater microbial communities near Pivers Island, North Carolina, United States - PICO284 | ecosystem: Environmental > Aquatic > Marine > Coastal | place: USA: North Carolina... | reverse complement strand
CTCTGTTGTAGCTTTCAGATACAGAGAGAGAAGGCGTAACCACCTCACTATCAACAAGTTACACTTATATTTTAGGGGGGAATACGATATATCATAACTAATTGATTTTCAGTAAGTTACAAACACAATTTTATTGTGCAACCGAAGGAAACAATACCAAAACAAAACCCTCAAATTATCATATTCTCAATAAATACCCCAAAAACGCCTATTTTATTGCGAAATTCTCATGAGAATAATGCAACGAAATCGCCATATCATTAAATTATTCACAACAAAAACATTGTTTTACTGAAATGTCCATAAAAATGCTATTAATATCATATTATTTTCATGTTTTGTGCCAAGCCCATAACTACCTGAAAACCAGCCACTTACAGCGATTTCAAAAAGCTAACTTGCTGATTATCAGCGTTTTCTAGTGTCAATTATACAAACTAGTTTAGCCAAAGTTCTTTGACATATCGGCACACACATACAGCCCTCGCCCTCGTGGGGTGTAACGCATGTAGGAAATTTCCTACAACCTGAGAAGTAGCGTGTATAGGTGTAGTCGAGATTGAATTATCGAAGTACAACAGAGTACGAAGTAGCAACGGAAGTTATCCCTGTCTTTACAGGTTAAACGATAGCATTCTATCAAGTTATTCAACGAGCAAAAAGTACGAAGTTTAGATAACCCCTTCCAATACGGGGGTAATAGATTGGGAACTCGAAGTAGTGAAAGCGAAACGAAGATAGGATAGCCAACTATGGGCAACAGATTGGGGCATCGTGTAAAGTGCAACGACATGTTTAAAAACATGCGTGAATTGGGGTAAAAGCCAACAAATACCAACTGCTTATTTTACGAAGTAAGTCATAGGAAAAACAAGTACAAAAACGCCATGCGTTACGAGAGAGCGTACCTGAAAAAGCGTGAAAGGTAAAAACCGAATAACCCTATCAGAGTGAAATCTGGTAGGGTAACTAATTTTTAAACACTATTATTAATCTTTAATTTTTTTATTATGAAAACTCAAAATGTAACTAAAGCAATCAGTAACGCAACGAAGAAAGCTAGAGCAAAGAAAATCAGCAAAGCTATTGAGTTGCAACGCAAATTGAAATCAGCACACGAAAAGGAAATTCGTGGACTAAATTCACTTGTAAACTATGTAACAGCCAAAGGTAAATTCAGCGAATTTACAGAGGGCAAAAAAGCAATGGAAAACTTCATTGCATACGTCAATGACCGAGATAACGTAGAGATAAAAATCACCGATATCAACGTCAAAAACGTAGTTGAAAATTTGACCGAGAGAGAACTCAACAAGAAAGACGGAACGAAGAAAACTATCTTCTCAACGTACCACACAAAACTTGCCGTTTCTCGAATGGGCAAAGGACTAAGAAAGCAGAGAATTTCAGAGAAAGTCAAAGCTAAATTAGCCAAAGCATAAACCACAACCACCCCTATCAGCGTAGTGAATATCTGGTAGGGGAACTAATTTTTAATTACATAAATCATGAAGTACACTAGAAACGATGAAGAATTGGCACACATGCCAAGCAAAGTCAAGACTGCATTCTTGAAACTGCAAAGTTTAAATGCACCTGTAAAAATATGGCACGACACAAACCCAAACTCTCAAAATTACAGAGGGTATTTTTGGATAAGTGCAGAGGAAGGTAAAGATGAATGGCTCGATTACTACTCAAACTTTTGGGGAAGTGAAAGGCTGAACGACATACTCAATAAGGCAGGACTATATTGGGAATGGTACAACCCTGCATGGGGTGAAGTATATGACTTGTAAAATTAAATCACATAAATCATGAAGCGTAGAAGGATAAGCTACAAAGTAAATGCTGGAGAATTAGGACAATTCTTGAAGCAGAAACACGAGGACACGAAGAAAAAGTGGGGAGAACTCGTGCGACATACCCTGATTGAAAGGGGACTTGAGGTTACAAGCGACAACTTCAAAAAGGTAAGTGCCGAACTCAACAAGGCACAAAGGTTTAAAACATTGGAACGTAAATTAGGAATGGCATGACACGAAATGATTTTTATTGGATATGCAGTGAGCATAACATACTCCCAAGCATAGCTTTGGAAGATGAAATGGTGCAGAAAATTTTGAAGCAAGACAAAGAAAAGTCAAGCGTAACAAATGAAATACTATTATCAACTTATTTAAGAGAGAACTTATGAGGAAGTTTATTAAAGTGGTCGAATTTCACCACTTTAAAATGAATGCATGAAATTTTAAATAGATAAATAGATATGGAACGAGAGATAAGAGGTTGTGGAAACTACTATGGTGGGTTAAACATAAAGAAGAAAAAAGGAAAGCACTATTGGTGTATAGAAGATTACAGCGGGTATCATTGGAGTAAAATACCTGAATATCTATATGATGCACTAATGAAGTACGATGATGAATATATAGCTAAACATGGAGAAAGTAAGATGTAACAACTGCATGACAGTTTATGTTGAGCATGAGTACGAGTTAGTATTCGAGTGCTCAAAATGTGATACAGAAGATTTTTTAATGGACTTAAATAAATAGATATGAGATATAAACAAGCAACATTAAAGGATAGAAGCCGACATGTGTGGGAAGGCTGGACTGTTGGGGACTTCATAGATGAACTCGAGCCAACATTCAAGATGATACGCAGAGGTTTCGAGAACCACAATCAGATAAAAGAGTGGGTAAACGACAATCAGCCCTACTACAAGAAGAACATACCTGAGGTAACACAGCACTTCGTGTGGCTGTATGAACTATACGTTTAATTAAATCAATAGATATGACTATATACGAAATAAAAGAAAGGACTGCAGAGACAAGTCCAAATTACTTTAGTAGAGACACTTTGAAATTCTTTGGGCAAACCATGAAGAGTTTTAGAGTAAGCAAATTAAACGAACACGAGTATCTTATTTCAGCACCAAGCTATTGGGGTGGAAAGCTAATGGGATATAGTGAACGTATATTTGATAGTAGAGATAACACTTTAAATAGCACAACATGAGAGTATATGTAATAGACACAACAAATCTTGATAAAGGTTTTGAGGAGATGAGTCAAGAAGAATTTATGACAGAATCTGAAAGACAAGGTAGGGTGTATTCCATTGAGGGATTTCAGAGAGCCTTCAATGAAGAAGAAGTGAATGTAAATACAGATGTAATTTTTATTAAATAGTACAACAAATGAGTAAGAAGTACTGGAGTGATACGTTTAAGTATAGAGATGCCGAGTATATATACAGAGAATGGACTACTTGGGACGGAAGGGAAGCTAGTGGGTTCTCTTGCGAAGACAAAGGTTTGCTGTTTGGATTAGACGAGGTACGAATCACTGCTCGGACAGAAAAAGAAATGTTCGACAAGATAGATGACTACATTGATAACCGATTGCACAAATTAGAAATGCAAGACCTGAGTAGGAGAGCAGCGAGTGAATTTTATGAAGCTAAATTTATCAAGTAATGGAGAAATGTATAAAGAAATAAGTAGATTATGAAAACAATTATATTAGGTTTTTTAGGTTATGTATTAACAACCTGTGGTTCTTTATTTCTGTTTATTGAGGGGCATTGGGCATTAGGATTACTTTCAGTTATAGCAGGTCTTGCTGTTATTGATTACAATAGAGGAGGTAATTAAAATTCATGCAGAATATAATTTACAAACTAAACACGAATGGACACTGATAATATAAAAGATGATGACTTTTAAATTAAGAATGTAATGGAGAATAGTATATGTATAAGATGGTCAGTTGATGACATCAGATACCTCGGGTACGAGTGTACAGACGAGGAAGGAATGGCTGTATTAGAAGCCATGAAGGGAGACCATGACGCAAATTATGGTATAAGTTGGGAGACACTAGACAACTGGTGTCATAGTTTCAACTTAAAGTTTATAGGATAATGTGCATTTAATTTGCATATTATGTTTATTATTTGTAAATTTGTAAAACTAAATTAAATTAAATCATGGAGACGATTGAAGAAAAATTAGTTACTACATACCCAAACGACAAAGAGCACGAGAAAGACGATTGTGTTTGGGCTGACTACTTAGATGCGTACATTCACAAGGAAGAAGCGTATCAATGTGAGGAGACTGGAAGTTGGTATCACGAAAACGATGTGCATGACCACATGACATGGTGCGAATATGACGGAGTGTATGTTGAGCATGAGTATGCTTGGGGGTGTATGTCCTCACGCGAATGGTATTATAACACTGATTACAAAGGTGAGCTGTATGATGGGGGGTATATTCATACCGAAGACCCTGATGGGTACGAGTATGTGGAGCTTGGTCGAGCAGGGGGTTATTGGTTGCACTCCGATGAAGCTACTTTTTGCTATGACATAGATGGGTATGTGCATGAGAATGATGCAACTTACTGTCAAGAAGATGGAGAGTACTACTATGATGAAGATGAGATGCCAAATAGACAAGATGATGAGCATATCTGTACATATCACGAATCACCTGAAGCAGAGTTTATTTTGAGTTCACACTCATCTGAAATGAGAATTGGATTTGAAATAGAGAAGACTGCATTCACAAACTTCGATGGGGATTTGGTAGAGTATAAAGGAGATTGGGTAGGCTCTCACACTCTGTTCAAAGGCTACGAGACCGATAGTTCTTGTGGAGTTGAAGCAATCACAAACATACTACCACTGGATAGCCCAAGAAGTGAAGGCAGAAACGAAGTGTTTGAATACTTAGACGAAGCAGATTGCATTATCAATTCGCCAGTGAGCAAAAAATGTGGTGGGCATATCTGTATATCTGTGGAGGGAATGAGTGGGTATGATATACTCAACAAGGTCAGAGGTAACATGGCTATACTCTACTCAATGTACAGGTACAGACTAAACAAGGAGCATTGTAGTGGAAACAAAAAGCTTGTGCGTGAACACAATACAAAGTATTCTCCAGTCAATGTAAAAGGCTTTGGAATTGAGATACGAATACCAAGTGTTGTAAAGAATGTGAGACAGCTAAAGCTACGCTATGATTTGATGTACAAAATCATGCATCACAGCATACGAACAAGGCAATCATACGACAAGCTACTTGAGAAGATTGACTACATACTAATGCGTATGTACAAAGACAGAGAGAAAGTTGATTACATCAAGCGTTTGTCTTACGACTTCAGAAAGTATCTACTTAATGATGAAACGCCAGCAACTATATATGAATTTTTAGAACGAGAAGAAGATTAAATTATGTGTGTAATTATTGTAAAACAAGACAACGACAAAGTAATCAAGCAAGACACCTTGATTGCTTCAGCAGCTAAGAACCCTCATGGACTAGGTGTTCTTTGGCTAGACAAGTGGAACATTGAATACTTTGACAGCACAGAATACGAGGTGCTACTTACAAAGAGACCATTCATTGCCCACTTCAGATACGCAACGGTTGGTAAAGTGTCAAGAGAAAACTGCCACCCGTTCAGCATCAACAAGAATGAGATTCTATTTCAGAACGGAACTATCTACAATCTTGGAGATGCAGACACGACAGACACAGAAGCTATGGCTCGGATACTCAAGGACATACCCAAGAAACATTGGAGAGATGTGCTTGAGATGAATGATTGTAGGTTTGTAACAGCAGACCTGAAGAACAAAACATTCGAGTTGTACAACGAGCAGGATTGGGTACAGCGTAATGGAATATATTACAGCAAGAAGAATGTGCTTGACCTTGTGCCTGTTGCAGTGTATGGCACACTAAAAAAAGACTATTCAAACTACTCAAGATACCTTCGCACTTCAGCTTATGTAGGTAGGGGTTACACCAAAGACAGGTATCCACTTGTCATAACTGGACTACCCTATCTACTAAACAAGAAGGGTGTAGGTTTCAATGTGGAGGTTGATGTGTTTCTAGTTGACCAATACACACTATCGCAACTTGATATTCTTGAGGGACACCCTAATTGGTACAAGCGAGAGAAGATTAAGATTGAAATGGAGAACGAGAACTTCATGACTGCATGGATATACTTCAATGACACTGAAGACACTGGAATATACCACGAGAAATACAATCAGAACATACTTCCAAGCTACGACAGGTGGAATAGTTGGGACGCATGGGAAGATGATGGGTTTGATGATGGCTTTGGAACAGCTACATACGAGCCTAAGGTTACAGAGGAGAGGTGTTCTTGTGGGGACACACTTCACGAAGACCCATACTATCAAGATGCTAGGTATTGCATGAGTTGTGAGGATTATATATACGAGAAGAATGTTGTTCTCGAATAGACAAAAGTACAGGGTTGAACTGTACTACGGAGGTGAAAGACCAAGTAAGGTTGTACTCACCAGTGACTACCACGAAGCAAAACGCCTCGTGGAATCAGCCGAGCATGGACTGATAACAAATTTAATAACAAATGAAATTTTAGAATGATGTATAATTTTAAGGACTTATTTTTCGACATAATAGCTTTGTTCCTATTAATCATGAGCATATTAGGAATAGGAAAGCTAGCACATATGTTAGTAACAGAAGGTGTAGAAAATGCAACCTTCGGAATCTTTGATGTACTATGAAACACAAGGTTCTATCTACAGGAGTACACTGCATTCTTGACAGCGATGGAAGGGTGCATGTGTACACTGAAAATGAATACTATCATCAAGAGTGGTGGTTAAAAATTAAATCTAAATATAAATTAATATGAGTGAACTGAAGGATTACAAACCTGAAACAGTGAGGAAGCACTGGACCGACAAAGTAAAGAAGGCTTTGATTGGCAAAACAATTACAGACGTACAATATATGTCAGACCAAGAGGTTGAAGATAATATGTGGTACAAAACACCTGTTGCCATACAACTCAATAACAAGCATTGGCTCGTGCCTATAGCAGATGATGAAGGTAATGATGGTGGAAGTGTATACACAAACATCAAGGGAATAGAAATAATACCAGTGCTATGATAAGTAATTGTTGTAGTGCACCACCATCATACTTCAGTGATGAGTTATGTGGTGCTTGCCTAGAGTGGGCAGAGTTTGAAGATGAAGATAATTTAAATTAAATAGATATGCCAAATCATGTATATAATTCTATCTCGGTTGAAGAAGAGTATGCCGAGAAGCTAGCAGAGATTGCTAAGGTAGGGCTATGTAAATACTACAAGCCAATGCCTGATGACTTGCAGGGGACAACCAGTCCTCAGCGTATTCCTGAGACAATATCTCAGCAACAATATGATATCCTCATGGAGAAGTATGGCTGTACCGATTGGTACGAGTGGGCTAATCGTGAGTGGGGTACAAAGTGGGGTGCTTATGATAACAATTCTGAGGACTGCCTGTACACCTTCACAACAGCGTGGTCTCCTCCTAACGATGAGATACTGTCCATGCTAATGGAAGACATACCAAGCTTCACTTACTTCTGGGAAGAAGAGCAGGGGTATGGTATGGAGTTCGATGTGACAAACGGAGAGGTAACAAATGTTTTCGAGTGGGACATTGCACCATGGGAAATGGTTGAAGGCGATGATGATATTATGTTATTAGCTGAAGACTATGAAAATTATATGGGTAAATTCAAGAAAGGATATTACCAACATTATGACCTCGAGGGTGGCTACCTTGGGGCTACACTAGAAGAAGCCAAAGACAATTTAATTTCATTTAATAATAAGTAATTATGAGTAATTTAAAAACAACGAGAGGAAAACTCTCACAAGAGCAACGTGATTTTTTAATCAACAACAGCGAAATGCCAGTGGCTAAACTACAAACTCAGTTTCGCAAGAAGTTTAATCGTAAGATTTCAGTCAACAACTTGACAAACTTCTATCGAAGAAACATGGAGAACAATACTCCATCATTCTTTGATGCCAACACAGAGTATGCGTTTGGAGCAGACAGAGTTAGCTTGCGTAACTCAAATGGAGATGAGGTAATCGTAGACATTTCCTTGTTTACAGATGAGTTTGTTAAGAACCTAGCTGATGCTAAGAAATTCCAACTTGAAAATGAGTTTGAAAACAAGCTCAGATTTTGGGGTAACATAGCAAGATGGTAGTTTAATATATAAAAAAGTTATGAACATTTTTTGTTTGTTTGACAAACAATTTATATATTAGCAACGTAGATATGCCCCCCTAGAGAAGTAATAAGGTTAGTAATAGTTTCGTGTTTTCATAATTATAGGGGGGTTATATCTTTTTAAATCAAATGAAATGGGAAGAATGAAAGAAGTTTTTGAACGAGAAAGAGAGATGACTGAACATCTCAAGGTCGACATGTTCAGCTACCAAGAGATGAAACATTATTTTAAATCAGTAGCTAACTACTACGCAGGAAAATCTATAAGCAATGATAAAGCGTAATACATTCGACAAGTACTTCAAGGAAGTATCAGAAGCCTATGGTATTGATATACTATCAGATACTAGAGAGCGTGAATACACAGACGCTAGGTTTGTATTGTACTATTTGTGCCGAGAAAATAACATGAGGCTCAAGCAAATACAAGAATACCTAAGCGACTTGGGATTCAGTGTAAGCCATACTAACATTGTGTATGGTCACTCACACGTCTCATCACTAATGGATAGAGATGAAGAGATTAAGCATCTTGTAGATTCTATACAGAATGTATAATCCAATAGACTTATGGTATGATGCCGACATGTCCAACCGTGGTGTAAAAATGCACCACGATGATTGTGAGTCAATCATATACATGGGTATCAAGATAGAGAAGAATGGAAATGATGTTCGTCTAATCAATACCAAGAAGGGTGGCAACTTCTACAAGGAAGTTACTGATGAGCAATACGATATGTTTTTTGAGAATGGTTTTTTAATAGGAGTATACAATGTAGTGAAAGCTAATACAGAAAGGTCACTTAACATTGTAACTGAAACCATTAACGAGGAACTTACAGGAACTCGCAACGAAAAAAAGTATGAGTACCTGAAGACAAAGAGAATGAATCTAATGAATAAGTTAACTGATATAATTAAATTAATTGAAAATGAAAACAATAAACATAAAAGGTAAGGATTACGTTACAGTAAACGAAAGACTTATACACTTCAGAACCAACAAGAAGTATGAAGACTGGCAGATACATGAAGATGTAATCTCTGTAGACTCAGAGGGTGGTATCTTCAAGGTAACAATATGCGACAGCACTGGAGTTGTAAGAGCCCAGGCTCATGCTCAAGAGGACAGAAACTCAAGCTACATAAACAAGACTAGCTTCTTGGAGAATGGGTTTACCTCTGCACTTGGTCGTGCACTTGGTTATCTAGGCATCGGTATTGACGCATCAATCGCTTCAGCAGATGAGGTTGATATGGCAGTAAAGAAACAAGAACTTCCTGAAAAGATTTCTTTGAAGGTAGATGATGCCAACTGGTCGAAGGTTATTTCGTATGCACAAGCCAACAAATCTCAAGGCAGTACGAAAATACTTAAGGCACTTCGAACTAAGTACACCATAACTAAGGCAGTAGAGAAGAAGATTAACGATGTCTTTGCATAAAGATATAGAGCTTCTTAGAGAAGACGAAAACTACTACGGAGAATTGGGTAGGAAATACCTATCCAACTCTGATGTAGGAACTCTCCTTAACAATCCAAAGAACTTTGGAAAGAGAGGAGAGGAGACTAAGGCTATGATTGAAGGTAGATACTTTCACACAGCCATGCTTGAGCCACAGAAGCTATCTAACTTTGAGTTCATTGATACCTCTAGTAGGAATACTAAAGCGTACAAAGAACTTGGTAAGATGGTGTTGCTCAAAAAAGAGAAGGAGTGGTTGGACCAGCTTATCGACACGATGAAATCTAATCTAAACTTTTACGAACTGATTTACATGGATGGAAACACTTATGAAGAACCAGGGATAAAAGATATAGGTGGAGTTCTTTGGAAAGGTAAAGCTGACATTGTGTCTAAGGAGTACATATTAGACATCAAAACCACGAGTTCAATCTCTGATTTCAGGAAGTCTTGTTACAAGTATAA
>Ga0213866_10003854_pt1 | contig 10053 bp, 9 predicted proteins | sample PICome_11_FD_160079 | JGI IMG/M metagenome (GOLD analysis project Ga0213866, IMG submission 160079) | Coastal seawater microbial communities near Pivers Island, North Carolina, United States - PICO284 | ecosystem: Environmental > Aquatic > Marine > Coastal | place: USA: North Carolina... | reverse complement strand
AGCTCGGCGTGATCCCTGAGCTTCCGCGCGACTAACGCGCATCGAACTTCACGAACAACTCAACCACCCGCGACGCGAGCGTGCTGCTCGCAAGGAGATCCCGTGTCCGAAGCACCAGCTCCATCTGAATCCGCAACACCGCTTCCACCGAGCGAGGACGCTGACGCTGCGAAGCTCCAAGCAAATGCCGAGCGCGCCTTCCTCGTCCGCGCTGCGAAAGAGGGACTCGTCGCAGCAGACGATGCACTCAGGCTGATCGGCCCGCTCGTCGCTGACGACCAATCGCAGGCAGTCGACCTCGACGGAGTCTTCACGCAACTCCGCGAGCAACGCCCCTGGCTCTTCGCTCGCCAGCAATCCCCCGGACTCACGCAGCTCGATCCGCAAGCACGCGACGCGAGCGACGACCTCCGCGAGCGCGCGCAGTCAAGCGGACTCACCCGCGACATCCAGCTCTGGCGCGAAGCTCGCCGCAAGCGCTAGCGCATCACCACACTTCGCGCTCGCCAGGTGGCGACGCATCTCTGACTCCTGATTCAAAGGAACGCTCATGCCATTCACTGGAATCGCCACCTATGACGGTGGCTCCACGCTCCCCGAAATCGTCGACAACGTCGCAGACCTCGTCGGCATCATCTCGCCCTTCGAGACGCCGCTGCTCGACGCAATCGGCAACCCGCGCGACGTCGCCCGCAGCACGCGCCACGAGTGGCTGGAGGATTCGCTCAATCCGAACTCCACGATGATCAACGATGGCTCGGGCTACAACACCTCAGCCACCACGCTCACCGTCGATGACGGAGACATCTTCCGCGTCGGTGATCTCGTGCGCCCCGATGCCTCCGACGAGATCATGCAAGTCACCGCTCAGACCAGCACGACGATCACCGTCGTTCGCGGCTACGGCTCGACTTCCGCAGCTTCGCTCGTTGACGACCAAGTGCTGACCGTGATCGGTCACGCAGCGCTCGAAGGCGACGACGCCGCTGCGCCCATGTCCCAACTGCGTTCGCGGCTGGAGAACTACTCGCAGATCTTCACCGAGACCGTGTCGATCTCCGGTTCGATGGACGCCGTTTCGCTGCAAGGCGTTGACCGCGAGTTCGACTACCAAGTGATCAACCGCCTTCGCGAACTGATGCGCCAGCTTGAGCAAAGCGTGATCTCTGGCGTGAAGGCTGCGAGCACCGGCCAAGGCTCTGCCAGCGTTCGCCGCACGATGGGTGGCATTCTCAACTTCATCGCGGGTAGCAACGCGGTGATTCAAGATGAGAGCGCTGCCGCACTGACTGAAGCGAAGCTCAACCAGGCCATTCGCGCCTGTTGGGAGCGCGGCGGTCGACCCAACGCGATCGTCGTCAATGGCTTTCAAAAGCGCAAGATCTCAAGCTTCATCTCAAGCGGTCTGCGCTACGCCAGCAACGACACGAATCTCAAGCAGATGGTCGACACCTACGAGTCCGACTTTGGCGTGCAGCGCGTGATCCTCTCGCGTTGGGTTCCCGCCGACAAAGTGCTGCTGCTCGATCTCGACAAGATTCAGGTGATGCCGCTCGCCGGTCGCAGCTTCCACGTCAAGCCGCTTGCTGCGACGGGCGACTTCCGCCGCGCTCAGGTGCTCGGTGAATACACGCTCGAAGTGCAGAACGCTGGCGACGGCGGGCACGGCGTGATCACTGATCTCGCCACGAGCTAAGTCTCTTGCCTGCGCGGAACTCTCCGCGCGCTGAGGTGCGGGAGGCTTCGGTCTCCCGCACTCCTCCCACTTCAAACTCTTGCCGAAGGTGCGCAATGCATTCACCCATCACCATCTCGCACGAGCTTGCCAGCGTGATTGCAGCAGCGACGCTGACTGGCTTCAACGCTGCCAACACCGATTGCGGCAGGCTCTTCGCTGCGACGGAAATCGCCGACTCGAACATCACGCTCACGCTCTACCGTCATCCAAGCTGCGCCAGTGCTGACGCTGTGGCGAGCGGGACGGCCAGCATCACCGCAAACTCGATCACGCTGACGCAAGCCAACAGCTCGGGCTTGAGCGGAAGCGTAGAGCTTCTGGCAGTAGCGGATGTCAGCGGCGTGCTCTCTGTGAGCTTTGCGTTGCGCGCTGATCTCGACGAGCGCGTGAGCGATCTTGATGCTCTACTTGATGAGAGCAGCGAGTTCGCAGGGCTACCGGATTTCGAAGGACCCTTGCTGAGAGCGAAGCGCGAGATCGACCGCGTGATCTCTGCGCGATTGCGGCGCAAAGGCTACTCGCGAGATCAGGCGCGCACTGCGCTCGCGACCATCCTTCCATCTGAAGGCTTGCGTCGCGCTGCAACCTGCTTCGCTCTCGCTGCGATCTTCGAGCGCTTGTCCAACGATCCTGGCGACGCCATGCAGCAGCGAGCTTACCACTTCCAAAGCCTCTATCGCGACGCGCTCGCAAGCGCCGAGATTGAGCTGCAAGCGCCCGGCGCGTCAAGCGCAACGGAGCGCGTGAGCATCGGCGACTACGCCTTCCTGCTTGGTTGAAGCCGCTGAATCCCAGAACTTTCATAGCACAGACTTGAGGTCTCCATGCCGAACTACTCCGACATCTTTGCGCTCCTCGGCGCGTATAGCCGCACGCATCTTTCACTGCGTGCCATCGCCGAGCGCGATCTGAGCGTCACGCAAAGCGGCAACACCTTGCGCACGCTCGATAATCTCGCATCGCGATTTGCCGAGCTGCTCAACGACTCACCGGAAGAGCGCGCAACGCTCGATGTCATTCCCCTGCTCCAAAGCATAGGCAGCGAGCTATCGAGCGGCTGGCAGGCCGTCGCGCGATCACTCGACGACACTTTGAGCACCGTGATCGCCGATGAACTCGGCGTTAGCGGCGACGCTCCGAGTGTTCTCGCAGCACTTGCCCGCGAGATGCAAGCGGACAGCGAATCGCTCCAAGAAAGCAGCGTCGCGATTGGAACGCCGAGCACGAGCGCGACGAACATCGGCGACGGCGTACTCATTGCGAGCATCCTGCGCGCGAAGAGCGACGGCAGCACCTACGAATCGCAGCTCGTTCGCACGCAAACGCTTGAGGTGACTTGCAGCGAGGACTCTCTGCTCGATGGGGTGGACGCGACTTTCGAAGCGTGGAACGTGCGCGCTCCCAGCGGCCTGCAGCGCGAGATTACGACGGTCCCGGTCACCAACACGCTCGTCGAAGACGACACGAACCATGTGCTCGATGCGAGTTTTGCGCTGTGGACGAGCAGCGCTCTTGATGCCTACAGCTTGAGCGGCGCAGCGATTGTTGCGCAGGAAACAAGCGACGCGCTCTTCGATTCCAGCGCGCTCAACGTGAGCGGCTCTGGCCAGACGCTGCTCATTCAAGAGATTGCGCCGCGCAGTGGTAACCCGCTCGCAGGCCGCGTTGTCGCGCTCGGTGCGTGGGTCAAGGTCAACAGCATCACCGCCGGCAACCTGAAGATTCGTCTGCGTGTCGGAGCATCCGATCTCTCTCACGAAATCGCTTTTGACAATGCTTCGGCGACGGGGAGTTGGGTACATTTCGCTGAAGTCGACGCTCTTCCCGCGAATGCTTACAGCGAAGGGGTGCGCGTCGAGATTCTCACCGATGCGAGCTTCGCAGGCGACGTGCTGATCGATGGACTCTGTGTCACTCCGCTTGAAGAGGTTGGTGACGGCGTTGGCTTGTCGCTCTTTGCTGGGCCTACGCCTTTCGTCCGCGCACCACTTGCTGATCGCTTCACCGTGGCGACGACGAATGACGAGGCAGGAGTCTTCGCGGGCTTCTTCCGCGATGCGCTGAACGTGGAGCTGCCGGTGGCGTCCTCCCCAACGATCAGCGATTCGCTGGCGCTCTAAGTCCAACCACTCACCTACACCAACGAGTTTACCTATGCCGAATCCCCTCACGCTCAGCTATGGCGAGTACGTCTTCGACACGCTGCCGCAGATTGCTATCAACAGCGAGCTTGATGAACAACGCGGCCTACGCATCGAAAGCTGGCGCATCTCCGGCAAGCTCCATGCTGCTGATCAAGCGAGCTTGCACGAAGCAATTGCAACGCTGCGTGAAGCACTCAGCGAATCAGGTGTCACGCTCTCTCTGAAGAGCGGCGATTCAACTCTGGTAGCGCTTGATGCCACCACGGCGTTGGAGGGCCCAGCACTAGCCTCCCTGAAGTTCACGCCGCTCAGTGATCGCGAGTTCAAAGCGTCGCAACTCTTTGAGTTCGAGATGCGCGCGAGCTTCCCGCTAGACAACGAAAGCGCCGCGACGCTCACCATGCTCGACGTTGAACGCATTAGTCACGCTGGCGAGCTAGAGCAAGTGCGCTGGCAAGGCGCTGGCCTCAAGCTCTCGACAACAAGCGAAGACGCAGCGATTGAAGCGATCCTCCCCTCACTCGCGAGCGGCTACCGGCGCGTCGATCAGCGCGTTCGTTTTCGCGCGATGGGTGAAGTGAGGTTCGAAGTTCTCGATCAACTCAGCGCTCAAGCTCTGCCTGCGGGAGTCAGCGACGGCCACTACGTTCGCACGCGCTCGACCAACGCTGAGGGCGCGCAGATCGATTCGCTCGCGGGGTATTTCATCGGCGAGCAAGCCGAGTCGAGAGCGCGCGCGCTGCGTCCAGCGCGAGCCCGGCTGCTCAGCGAGTCACTCAGCTTCAACCCATTCATTCAGCGTGCAGACTTCCACTTCGAGTCGCTCGCCAAAGCGAGCAGAGATGCGAGCGGCAACACACAGCACGCGACGCTGATTGAACACATAACGCATAGCGAGAAGCGCCGGGTCGTCAGCTTTCCTCTGCTCGGGCGCACCACGCGCTACAAGCAGGAAGCTGGCGCGCCGGAGTACCGCATCGTGCAGGAGGGACGCGCAACCCGCCTCGGATCGCCTGCGCCGCCGGAGCCGCCGCTCTATCCCAGCGATCTGATTGAACGCGAAGTGCGCTACGAAACGTCGCGCAAGAGCGGCGCACTCGAAACGCATTGGCGCTACGTCTTCGCGCCGACGCGCTCGAACTTCCCGCGCCTCCGCTAACCCCAGAGATTCACGAGGTCACTCCATGCAACAAGTAAGCGCAGAGCTCAACGGATTCGCGACGTACAGCGTTCACGTCACCCATCGCCCGGGCGCAGCGGCCACAGACGCGAGAGTCGAGCTGCCGCGCGAAGCTGGCGAACGCTTGCGCGAGGGCGCGGCAACGCTGCGGCTCTCTGATCAACGCACGACGCTAACTCTGAGTTCTCTCAGCATCCGCAGCATCTCGATTGAAGCTGATGTGGCGCGGGTGACGCTGAGCGATCGTCGTTCGGAGTGGCATGCGCCTGCTGTGGATCTTGATGGCGTTGAGTCGTTGGGGGAGGCAGTAGCGCTGATTCTGCGCGCGCTGGGTGAGTCGCCTTCACTCGCGAGTTTGAAGCGTCGCAGCGAGTCGTTGCTGCTTCAGCACGGCGTTCACGCGAACGCCCAGGCGCAATTAGAAGCGCTACTGATGCAGCACGGTCAAAGTTGCATCATTGATGTTCGCGGCAAGCTCCGCGCTATCCCGCTAGATACGCGGCTTCCCAGGCGAGCAAGCTACATTGAGCGCGACGAAAATGCCCTGACTTCGCCAGGGAAGGTCACGGTGATCGGCGGGCCGCTCCTGCGCGAGAGCGTTCTCGAATCATCTTGGGTGAGTGCCTGCGAGAACGAGTCGGGTGCGTACGTTGCGCTCAACGAGCTGCTGGCAGATTGGAGCGTGTCGCCCACGGCGCTAGCGTCTGGTGTGCTGATTCCCGAAGGCGTTGCTCCGCTCGTTGCAGCAGCTACGCCAGAAGAGGAAGCGATTCGTACGAAGCTGCTTGAGGCGCACGCATGGAAGAGCTGGCTGTGGGAGGACGACGAGCGCTTCGTAGCCGCTCGAGTCAGCGTCGATGGCGAGGTGATGCCGCCGCTCATCGAGCACGACGGCTACCGCGCGCTTGATCGCAACCTCACGTCTCTCGCGGATCCATACGCCTCACCGTCTTCGCCGGAGCCAGTGGCGGCGGGCTTCGCGCTCGATCCGGATCGCAAGCTGATTCGCTTTGATCAACCGACCGGCGTTCTGAATAGCGTGGCGCCACCCGTACACGATACGCGATTGGAGGGGCGTTCGCTGGATGCGCCGCCGAACTTGCGAGTGACCGTTTCGCGAGTCATCGCAGCTTCTATGGAAGTGATGCGAGTTGGAATGCGTTCGCGGGGAGCTTCGCGTCTAGTCGTCCAGCGAGGTGAGTTGCTCGGGATTCAGGGTGCGAATGCACAAGGCACGCGTCCTGACAATGCAAACGAGTTGCGCGAGCGAGCGCGAGATATCGCTCGGCGAGTCAAGCGAGCAACGCCAATCAAACTGGCGCGAGCGCTGATTGCTGGGGCATGCGAAGCCACGCCGCAACTCGGTGGACGAGTTGAGTGGAGAGCCGATGCGCAGGGTCTCGTCACTGAAATCATTCCGGATGACAACGCTTTCAAGCTGATCGGCGACGCCTTTTCGACGCCCGCACTCGACTTGCCAGTGCGTTTCGAAGCGCCGCGAGCGAGCTCGAAGATTCGCACGCAGATCAACGCTTACACGCACGGGCCGATTGTTATGCGCGCAAGCGGAACGGCGGATCCCGCGGAAGCGTGCGTTGGAGCGGAGGTCGACAGTTTCGACGCAGCCAGCAACGCGCTGAGCATCACCAACCTCGCGCCGCTGCGTACCCCCTTCCATCTTGCCAACGCGAATCCGAGCGAAGCGGGCGGCTGGTTCTTTGCAGCTCCCGTGCGACAAACCAGCGCGGGGATTGAGCTGCTCGAAGACGCGAGCAGCGAAACGACTGACTTCGACCCCCAAACTGCAACCGCGCTCAACGAAGCGACTTTGCCCGAAGGCTGCGACGGATTGCTCGTGCGTGCGCTTGACGGCAGCACGCAGCTCGTGCTCTTTGATCAGCCGCTCATCGCGCAGCATCGCGGGAATAGCATCGCCGACTATTCGGTCGAAGTACGCGACATTGATGGCGACGAGCTCGATGCGATTCGGCGTGGAGGGTTGCAGTTCAGCCTTGTTCTGAGTCTCTCGCCCGTTCATCAAGCGAGTGGCGTCGGCGGAACTGCGACTGAGCGAGGATGGGTTCCCGCGCTGAACTTGAAAGACCTGAACAGCGGTTCGACAGAAGATTTCATGCGCGCAGGTCGTGGTCTCTTCGCGGAGACAGGCGGGCTGCATCTCGGTCGCCTAGCGCATCTGCCGCTCCAAGCAGGGCCGATCATGGCCGATGCAAGCAACTGCACGAAGCATCGCTACGCTCAACTCACCACGGCGGAAGGCACGCACATTGAGTGCGCGGGACACATCTCGACCGAAGGCTTTTTCAAGGTTCCCGGCAGCGAATTCTTTGATGGGCCGATTGCGTTCACGCAGGAAGAGACGCAAGCGCTTGTCCCAATCGGCACGCAGTATCGCGCTGAGATCCGCTTCAACCCAGGCATTCCGCATGAGTGGAACAACACGAACCCGATGGGGAAGTGGGTGGTCGTCTACAACATGCCCTTCACGGATTTGGAGACGCCGCCTGAGTGGCAGCCGCATGAGGATCAGGTTGCTGCGTGGAGCAAGAACCAGGCGGGGCCGAGCTTTGATTGGGCGCCGCCGCCGAGTGGTGGACCGCCGGAGGAGGCGATCGAGTACCCCGGCATCACGATCAAGGCCGTTGGTTATGCGCCTGAAACAGATGGCGTGCCTGACGCGAGTGCGGGCGGCGGGATTTTCTTTCTGCCAGGCGAGCTTGACCTGATGAGTGGGTCGCCGTGGACGCACGCCGGGCCGAATCGCAGCGTTTTGCTTCACCCTTCACTTGGACTTGCCTTCGGCCTGCCTCGCTTTGATGGCGACGGATCGCCGATTAGCGGAGCGCAGATCAAGCTGGATGAGAGCGGCGAGCTTTGCATCACGCCGCTCGATGCGAGTGGTGACGTGGACGAGGCTGCTACGGTTCACGTTGAGGCGCAGCTTCATGCGAGCGGGAATGTTTCGAGCGCCGCGCTTGAGCTTGCGGGGCAGGAGGCGAATCCTGGCGAGACGCCAGCGGCAACGCTTTGGGTGGATGACGACGCTGGAGATTTGCACTTCGGGGATGGCGTGGTGTTGACTCGCTCAGCGTCAGGTCCGCCGGAGGTGAGTGGATCGCGCGATGGCAACGCTGCGCTCGCCTCGCTGCTCACGGCGCTTGATTCGCTCGGGATCATCACAGATTCAACGGTTGCGTAGAGCGAGTTGCTCGCGCTTCAACTTCACACATCACGTTTACGAATAGGAGTTCCCATGTTGGAGAACAGCACGGACATCGTATCGATCATTTCGAACATTGGACCGCAGGGCGCCATGGTTGTGGCTTTCGTGTGGTTCGGCAAGCGCTTCTTGCAGCTCAACGATCAGCTTCTGGAGAAGGTGGACCGCGTGTTGAGCGAGATGGAATCGTCGCGCCATGCGATGGATGCAGCGCGCCGGGAGTTCGAGCTGGCGGAGTAGAACTGGCATTCATGCCAGTTCGTATGAAGAGCGCGCGAGCCAAAGCCAGAGCTTTCATGATGCAACTACCGGCTGGAACGGCTTGTACGAGAAGCCGCTCCACCGACGAAGTCGGGGGAGCTGTCGAGGCGCAGCCGAGACTGAGGGGGCATGCTTGCGCAGCAAGCACAAGCCCGCAATGCCACGTTTTTGCTGAGTTGGAAGCAAGGGGAGCCCCCTCCGACTTCGACGCTGCGCGTCTCAGCCACCTCCGCCCGCTTCGCGGGGGAGGAGCTTCGCAGCACTCTCGGACAAGCCGAGAGTGTCGGTGCCACTTCGATACAAACAAGGAAAGACACATGAATACGATTCGAATTGAACCTTCGCGCCTCGCGCTCATCGTTGCGCTCGCGGCGCTCGCGCTGATCTCGCTGACGAGCTGCGCCAGCGTAGACGAAACCTATCGCGAAGCGGACGCACTCACATATCAAGCGATAGCGCCGAGCTTCATCGAATATGTCGATCGCGACGCGATGCTCGACGAAGATCAACGCGAACTCTCGCTCGCAACGCTCAGCACCTGGCGTGCGCGTCTAATCGCGGCAGGCGTTGCAGCAGATGAGCTGGAGCGTGTGCCTGAGTAGTCCTGCTTCCCATTCGCTAACGACACCAACATTGTTAAAGGAAGAAGCATGTCCGATTCCCCCCTGCTCCGCGAGCTCCAAGACTCGCTGCGCGATGCGTGGCAGCGCATCACGCAAGATGAACGCGACGCAATCGCTCGATCAGCGAGCGCGATCGCGCGCATGACCTTGCGCAAATCACTCGGCGAAACGATCTCCGGCAGAACGCAGCGTGAGATCAAGGCGCAGCTCGCGAATCTCGAAGCACTCACGCAGCTACGACTCAATGAAACGATTCGCGATGCAATCACCCGCGTGCTCGGCGCATCCGCGAAGCTCGTCGCTGATGCTCTCACCAGTAGATTGTAAGCCCGGCGCATAGCTGCGGATTTACTGACTCCCGCCGCAACCCTGCTATTATCCCGCGGATATCAAAAGCAGTGTTGAGGCGGGAGTTTCGTCGTGCGCTGCCAGCTTTGAAAGACCGCTGAGGAGGGTTCATGCCATCTGATCTGGAGATCGCGCGCGCCGTGAAGCTTACGCCAATCGCTCAAATCGTTGAGAAGTACGGCATTACGGAAGACGAGTTTGAACCCTACGGACGCTACAAGGGCAAGATCAACCTGTCGATCATCGAGCGCCTGAAGGACAAGCCGAACGGCAAGTACATCGACATCACCGCGATCAGCCCCACTCCGCTTGGCGAAGGCAAGACGACCAACACCGTTGGCGTGACGCAGGCTTTCCATGATCTCGGCAAGAACGTTGCGGCGTGCATTCGCCAGGCTTCGATGGGTCCGGTCTTCGGCATCAAAGGTGGAGCGGCCGGCGGCGGTTACGCTCAAGTAGCACCCCCGGAAGATCTCAACCTGCACCTGACTGGCGACATCCACTCGGTTGCTGCGGCTAAC
>Ga0213866_10003852_pt1 | contig 10056 bp, 7 predicted proteins | sample PICome_11_FD_160079 | JGI IMG/M metagenome (GOLD analysis project Ga0213866, IMG submission 160079) | Coastal seawater microbial communities near Pivers Island, North Carolina, United States - PICO284 | ecosystem: Environmental > Aquatic > Marine > Coastal | place: USA: North Carolina... | reverse complement strand
AATCTGATCCAAGGGGTTAGATAAGCTGCTCGAATAAGAGCTGAAATCACTCCTCAGTCCAACTGAAGTGACCAGTCTTTCATTAAAATAATTTCTACTTAGCTGAGAAAATAAAGCAAACTTGCTAAGCGTAAGGTCCGTTTCATAATCAATGACCACGGGCTGACCAAAAACAGTAATATTATTGAAGGTTGAATTGAAGTATCTGGCAAACTCGTAACCCACTCCGGTATTGAATCTCCAGCCGTTTTTATTATAGGTATGCTCAAATCTGAATTTGTTTTCTGCCTCAAAAGAAGAATAATCCAATAGTAAATTCTCAGGTATTTCAATGAGATCTTTGTATCGGGTTGAGGTATTATTGAGCATGTTTCGACTCAGCACCACATTTTGATACGAATTTTCCGAGTAATGCAACCAATTTATACCTACAGTGTAATTCCACTGATTTTGAATGGGAATATTTCCAAGAATGAAGTTATTGTATTCAATCACGTCAGGGTCATCAATGTTTTCGTTCACGCTGCTGTTCAAATTGAAATTGTCAATGGCTCCTAAGCCAATAAATGAAATTTTGTTTTTTTGATTTGGCCTAAAGTTTACTTTATATTGAAAATCGTTGTAGGTAGGCAAAATCGGGAGCTGAAGTGCTGCAAATAAAAATTGTAGATAAGACCTTCGTGCAGAGAAAATAAAATTGGCTTTTTCTCCAAGAGGTCCGTCAAAAGTCAATGCGGCGTCACTAGATCCCAAGGCGAAATTTGTGATTAAACCTTCTGTATTTCCTTCTTTTTGTTTGAATGAAAGTACAGAACTCAAACCATTGGCCCGATTAGAAGGAAAAGCTCCTGAGTAAAAATCTACTTCCCTAATAAAGTTGACGTTTAACAAGCCCACAGGACCACCACTACTCCCTTGAGTAGCAAAGTGATTGATATTGGGTACTTCGATCCCATCCAGATAAAATTTATTTTCTCCGGGAGAACCTCCACGTATGATAATGTCATTTCTGAATGTTGCTCGTGAGGCTACCCCTGGAAGAGCAGCAATCACTTTACTTACATCGCGATTTGCCCCTGGAAGCCTTTCAATTTCTGTCGCGTTTAATGTTTTCAATGAAACTGGAGATTCATTTTTTCGAATGAAAGGAGAGGCAACTACTACTACCTCCTCCTGTTCAAGAACGAGTTCTTCCATTCCGAATTCCAATTGGGTGACTCGTGATCTAGTAACCGTGATTTCATTCAGAAATAAAGTTTGATAACCTGATAAAACCGCTTTAAATGAATACACACCAGGTTCCAATCCTTCGATACGAAATAAGCCTTCGGCATCCGTAATCGCCCCTTTTTGCATATTGACAACCTGTACTTTGGCGAAATCCAATGAATTGTTATTCAGCGCATTAAATACCCTACCCTCAACAATACAATTTTGGCTTAAGACCATCCCCGAAAGCAATAAGGAAAATAGAAAAAAGAATTGTTTCATTTTGTTTTTTTGATTAAACAAGAACGACAGTAAATAGTTTAGCGGAATTTACATTATTTACTCAAAAAAAGTCCACTATTTTCTTATTTCAAGTTTAAAAAGTTTGAAATGAGTGCTTTACCATTTTCAGATAAAATAGATTCAGGATGATACTGAACACCATATAATTTCCTGGAAGGATCAGAAATTGCCATGATGACCTTATTGTTAGATAAATGGGCATTAATGTATTTCTTTTCAAGATTTACAAGTATCCAGCTATGATACAAGCCCACCAAAAAGCGCTTTGGCAAATTATCAAATAAGCCCTCTCCATTTGATTGAGCTTCATCTGAAACCCCATGCTTTACCTCATCCATATTTTCTAATTTACCACCGAGATAGAGGCCAATGGCCTGCATCCCCAGACAAACTCCCAATAAGTGAATTTTACCATCGCAATATTCAATAATTTCAAACATATTTTCTTTTTCATCGGGCATACCAGGACCTGGCGACAAAACCACATGTGTATATTTATTCAAGATACTGATATCATTGACCTCATCATGTCTGACTACTTTCACATCCGAATGCAATGATTCGATATAGTGCATAAGGTTAAATGTAAAAGAATCGTAAAAATCAATTAACAGTATTTTCATGTCGCCTTTTTGTCGTTTCTTTGCAAAGTACAAACCTAAGTAAATTCATTTGACTAAATATGAGTAAAAAGGCAATTCAGATCGCTGATGCACCTGCACCGGTAGGTTCCTACAGCCAAGGTATACTTCAGGACAATATGCTTTTTGTGAGTGGACAAATCCCACTAAACCCGAAAACAGGTAATCTTGAAATGGCAAGTATTGAGGAAGCAACACACAGGGTTATGCTTAATATTCAAGCGCTATTGGAGTCCGCAAATATGCAGATGAAAGATATTGTTAAGTGTAGCATCTTTTTAAAAGATATGGCTGATTTCTCGGTAGTGAATGAAATTTATTCGAGTTATTTTGAAGGTATATACCCGGCTCGAGAAACTGTACAGGTAGCAAAACTACCACTTGATGTTTCCATTGAAATTTCTTGTATCGCCGTAAAAAATGACTAGCAAAACATCAAATATAGATTTGTCTGTAATTATTGTTAACTACAATGTAGAATATTTCTTAGAACAATGTTTGAATTCTGTCATCATGGCTTCTGAAAAATTGAATGTAGAGGTTTTCGTAGTCGATAATAACAGTATAGATGGTTCTGTAAAGATGTTAAAAAAGAAGTTTCCCAGTGTGCTTCTTATCGAGAATAAAAAGAATTATGGGTTTTCGAAAGCCAACAATCAGGCCATAGAAAAAGCTAAAGGTAGAAACATCTTATTACTGAACCCAGATACAGTCGTTGAAGAATCCACTTTTAAAAAGGTCGTTGATTTCATGGATGAACACCCTGATGCTGGAGGACTTGGCGTACGAATGGTCGATGGAAAAGGAAATTTCCTACCCGAATCAAAACGAGGATTACCCACTCCAAAGGTTGCTTTCTTCAAAATTTTTGGACTTTCGAGATTGTTTCCCAAGTCAAAATTATTCGGAAGCTACCATCTTGGATACCTCAATGAACATGAAGTAAACAAGGTAGATGTGCTGAGTGGAGCCTTTCTCCTATTCAAAAAAGAAGTGTCAGACAAAATTGGAATGCTGGATGAGGCATTTTTCATGTACGGAGAGGATATTGATTTTTCATACAGAATCACTCAAGGAGGATATCACAATTACTATTATCCAAAGACTTCTATAATCCATTATAAAGGTGAGAGCACAAAAAAGAGCTCAGTAAATTATGTCTTTATCTTTTACAAAGCTATGGTCATATTTGCTCAAAAGCATTTTTCAAAAAACAATGCCAAAATATTTTCTTTCGCTATACACTTGGCCATTTATTTTAGGGCATTTCTGGCTATTTTGAATCGTTTTGTGAAATTTTCATTTCCCATCATTGTTGATTTCGTAATCATACTTTTTGGTTTAATTGCATTAACCAATCATTGGAAAAAAATAGATATTCATTTTCCTGAATTTGTATTTAATATTTCAATTCCTTTATATACGAGCATTTGGATACTTTCCTCTTTGTTTTTTGGAGTTTATGATCGGGAAAGCAGAGTGACTTCAATTATCAAATCGAGTATTTTTGGCACCTTAATTATACTCATTTTTTATGCTTTACTTCCTAAAGAATTTCAATTTTCCAGAGCTTTTATTTTGATTGGTTCGGCCTGGGTCATCAGCTCCCATATTCTCAAAAGATGCTTGTATAACTTATTTGTTTTTGATAGTTTGAGATATAACTTTTCGAAAATCAAAAATTTTATCATCATCGGTGATGAAGATGAAGCCGAACGGGTAAGTGAGTTATTAGATAAAACGTATCCAAATAAAGGTGAAACAGTCACTTTATCAGAACTTAGCAACATTAATAATCAAATATCATCCTTACTTCACGGAAAACTGCCTAAAAATGGCAAATACAATGAAATCATATTTTGTGCGAAAAGCATACATCCAAGCCAAATCATTTCTTGTATGACTTCTATTGGTAAAAGAAATATTGACTTTAAAATTGCACAACCCCAAACGAGCTTTATTATTGGAAGTAATTCAATAGATTCCAAAGGGGATTTTTATTCTATGAAATTGAACTCAATAAACCGTCCTGGAAATTTGAGATCAAAAAGACTATTTGACATAGTTCTTTCATCTATATTCATCATATTCAGCCCAATACTTATGTGGTTATATACATCTAAAATGAGATATATAAAAAATGTATTGTCTGTCATGCTTGGTCAAAAATCATTTGTCGGGTATCATTTTTCAAATATTGAAGAAGCAGAAGTTCAATTGTTACCAAATTTGAAGAAGGGGGTATTGACACCTCTATCCGGTATAGAAAATGTAAACAAAGAGATGATTGACCAAGTAAATATCCTGTATGCTAAAGAATATTCAGTTTTCAATGACCTGGCAATATTGTTGAAAAAATGGAGATTTTTAGACCTTTAATTTTATTCTCTTATTAATGTTTTCTATCTTTACAACGTTAAAAATTCGCGTAAGAATCCAATGGCAGAAATTGAAATAAGACTCCCGAAAATGGGAGAAAGTGTAACAGAGGCGACGATTACAAATTGGTTAAAAAATCCAGGAGATACTGTTTCTTTAGATGAACCCTTAGTTGAAGTAGCAACAGACAAGGTAGATAACGAATTGCCTTCAGAGGCAGAGGGTGTACTTGTAAAGCAACTCTTTAAAAAAGATGAAGTCGCACAAGTGGGAGATGTTATTGCAATTATTTCTACAGATGGTGATGCGCAACCCCTTGAGGATGACAATGACTCGCAGACCGTCACCCCTACTGAAGAACCGGTTATAGAAAAAATCTCAGAACCAGAAATTGATATAGCCATTCCTTCAAATGGAAATGAAGTCATAAAAATTTCTAAAAATGGTTCTAATGGTAAATACTTCTCACCACTCGTAAGAAGTATTGCACAAAAAGAAGGAATTAGCCAAGAGGTTTTAGAATCATTAAACGGTAGTGGATTGGATGGTAGGGTTACCAAAAAAGACATTTTAGCTTATGTAAATGGTGAGGTAAAAGCCAAAACGACAAGCCCAACAGTACCAGTTGTCGAGAATAGTAATACAGTCCAAATTAAAGAAGCTCCTCCAGTTGTCCCGAATGGTGAGGATGAAATCATTGAAATGGATAGAATGCGCAGATTAATTGCCGACCACATGGTGATGTCGAAGCAGGTTTCTCCTCATGTTACTTCTTATGTTGAGGCGGATGTCACAAACATCGTTGAATGGCGAAACAAAATTAAAGGAGCTTATAAACAACGTGAAGGAGAAAACATAACCTTTACCCCTATTTTAATCGAAGCCATTGTGAAGGCAATTAAGGACTTCCCAATGGTTAATGTTTCTGTTTCAGGAAATCAAATCATCAAAAGAAAAAATATCAATATTGGAATGGCTACGGCCTTACCCAGTGGGAATTTAATTGTACCTGTAATAAAGAATGCCGATCAATTAAGTTTATCTGGATTGACAAAAAGTGTTAATGAGCTTGCGAATAATGCAAGAGAAAACAAATTAAAACCAGAGGATATACAAGGAGGAACATATACCGTAACAAACGTTGGTTCATTTGGAAACGTCATGGGAACCCCAATTATTAATCAACCCCAAGTTGCCATTTTAGCATTAGGAGCGATTAGAAAAGTACCTGCGGTTATTGAAACAAGTCAGGGTGATTTTATAGGAATTCGACATAAAATGTATCTTTCTCACTCCTATGACCACAGAGTTGTTGATGGAGCTTTGGGTGGTCGATTTGTTCGAAAAGTGGCAGACTATTTAGAAGAATTCAATATAAATCGCGATATTTAACATACAAGAGTTGAAATTATGGAAAGTTTAAGAATCAAATTGGTCCTAGTGGCCCTCCTTTTTATTCCTTTTGCTGGAAAGTCTCAGTATACAGAAATTGAAGTCAAAAACATCATTTCACAAGCCTCAGAACAAGAGCTTGTGATAGAAAGCTCAAGATTACTTCAAGAGAACTTTTTTCACTTTGCTGACCTCATTACAGATAAATTACTGGAGATGAATCCAGAGAGTGCAAATTACAAGTATAGAAAGGGTTTCATAGAGCTCGAAATGCGTCATAATTACGAAAGAGCCATTGAATTATTCTCTACTTCCACTGGAAATATTGATAAAAATTACGACATGTATTCAGTGAAAGAAGGTGCTGTTCCTGCGGATATATTTTATCATTTAGCTCGAGCGTACCATTTGAATGAAGACTTTGAAAATGCGATTAAAAACTATGACTTATTCATAGAGAAAAGTGACAAAAGATCTGAACTGATTCCAGAAGCTGAAAACAGAAGAATACAATGTGGTGTAGCTAAAAAGTTAATGGCCAGTCCAAAAGATGTTGATGTAGCAAATCTTGGGGATTCGATTAATACAGAATATGCTGACTTTTCGTCAAATATTTCTCTCGACGGGCGTGCGTTATATTACACATCAAGAAGGCCATGGAAAAATGGTGAATCTAACGGATTCAGAGATCCAATGCTTAACCATTATCCTGAAGATATATACCAAGCGCAACTTGATGAAAATTACGAATGGCATAATCCAACGAGAATGTCAATGTGTAAACCCAACTTAAACGAAGCGACTGTAAGTGTGAGTATAGACGAAAGAAGAGTGTATACCTACAACGACAAAAGTGGATTAGGCGATATTTATTACAGTGATTATTTAAATGGGCAATTTTCTCCAATATTACCGGTTAAAAAAGATAAAGTAAATACAGATGAAAGATGGGAAACGCATTATACTGTTTCGGCTGATGGAAATAGCATATTTTTTGTATCCGATCGAGAAGGAGGTTATGGTAAGAGAGATATTTACTTTATGGAAAAAGTAAATGGAGAGTGGAGTGAAGCCAAAAATATGGGAGGAAATATCAATTCGGCTTGGGATGAGGATGCACCCTTTATGGGATTAGACAATAATGTCCTTTATTTTTCGAGTACAGATTCCACAAGTATGGGAGAGTTCGATATCTTCATGGCGGTTAGAGATGAAAATAATATTTGGTCTAATCCTGTAAACCTTGGATATCCAATAAATTCAGTTGGAGACGATCTGTTTTACACCCATACAGCAGATGGCCAAAAAGCATATCTGACTTCATTTAGGAAGGGTGGAAAAGGTGAAAAAGACATCTACAGAATTGATATGAATAGTGAAGTTAAAAATATTGCCTTTTTGAATGGGGAAATCATTCACGCTCAAGGAAAGGACATCCCTGAAGATTCATATATCGTTATTTCATGTTTAAATTGTGATGATACCGAAAAAAGAACCTTAACTCCAAGAATCCGAGATGGTATTTTCCTTTCAAAACTTGAAAAATGTAAGGAATATGAATTGTCATACTTCTACAATGAAAATACTCAAAACCCATATACAGAAACATTTTCAACAAATTGTGATTTGGCCTATGAGGAAATCAACAAAAGAGTACTTCTAGATGACGAAAAGCAGGTCATAATTCCTTTCTTCGAATATATACTTGAGGGAATTGTTGCAGATCGAAAAACCGGTGAAGTAATTCCTGGTGCGAACGTATACATATATGGATTAAACAGCAAAGACAGTCTAGAAACATTGGTTGCAGACAGCGAAGGTGCTTTCACTTCAGATTTACTTGACCGAAAATCTTTTGGTTATGTACTGAATTTTGGAGTTGATGTTTCTGCTGAAGGTTATTTAAATGGTTCATTTAAAATTGAAACTTCATTGGGAGCTGATTCCGTGATAAGATTAACTTATTTATTGGATAAAAAAGAAATTGGAACTGATTTGGGTCCCTTTATGATTTATTACAACTTTGATAAATTCGATATTCGTGAGGATGCGAAGGTAGAGCTTGATAAAATTGTTAAAGTCATGAATGAAAATCCGGAGGTGAAAATAGAACTAGGTTCACACACCGACTGTCGAGGATCTTCTTCATATAACCTAAGACTTTCTAAAAAGAGAGCTAAGTCAGCGGCAAGCTACATAAGTTCAAGAATAAGTAATCCTAGTCGAATCTCTTCAAAAGGATATGGAGAATCCAAACTTATTAATGATTGTAATTGTAGATCTAAGTGCTCAAAAGAAGCTCACCAAGAAAATAGAAGAACAGAATTTATTATAGTGCCTTAGTACTGGTAGTATTACAAATTAATGAATGTTCAATTAGATAAGCCCTTATGTGTATTTGACCTTGAAACAACAGGTTTAGATGTATCCAAAGATCGTATCGTTCAAATTGCGATCCTAAAAATTCATCCTAATGGCAAAAAAGAGGAATTGAACTTGGTGATCAATCCTGAAATGAATATTTCAGAAAGTAATGCGGCAATACACGGCATTACAAACGAAATGGTCAAAGATGCCCCCACATTCAAGAAAGCTGCAAAAGAAATTTCCGAATTTATTGGAGAATCTGATATGGCTGGCTACAATTCTAATAAATTTGACATTCCCGTACTAGCGGAAGAGTTTCTGCGTGTAGAATTGGATTTTGATTTATCAGCAAGGAGGTGTGTAGATGTTCAAAATATTTTTCACAAAATGGAACAACGGACACTTGTTGCTGCTTTTAAGTTCTATTGCTCCAAAGAGCTTGAGAATGCTCATGATGCCATGGCTGATACTACAGCTACCTGGGAGGTATTTGAAAAACAATTAGAACGTTATGACAATCTAAAACCAAACATTGATTTTCTTTCTGAATTCTCTAAAGCCGGTAAGTTAAAAAATGCTGATTTTGCTGGTAGGCTTGCCTATAACGAGAAAGATGAAATGGTATATAATTTTGGCAAACACAGTGGAAAAACCATTAAAGAAATATCTAATTCAGAACCTGGCTATTATGGCTGGATGTTAGAAGCTGACTTTCCAAGATACACAAAGAAGATCTTATTTCAGGAAATGGAAAAAATTAAAGAAGAAAAAAGAGAAGAAAATCAAAAGGATTTTAATGCGAAGCTTTCGGATCTTCAAAACAAATTCAAAAAATGAAAATCATTTGTATCGGTCGCAATTTTGTGGAACATGCCAAAGAAATGAATGCTCCTCTGCCAAAAAGTCCCATCTTTTTTTTAAAACCAGACACTGCAATACTCCGAACATCAAATTTCTACCATCCTAAATTCTCAAATAATATACAATACGAATGTGAGCTTGTCATCAAAATCAACAAAGTGGGCAAGAACATTCAAGAAAAATTTGCCCACACCTATTACTCTGAGTTTACTTTAGGAATTGATTTTACGGCAAGAGATCTGCAGTCTGAATGTAAGAAGTCAGGTTTACCATGGGAAATTGCCAAAGGTTTTGATTCTAGTGCTCCCCTATCCGATCGGTGGCTTAAAATTGAAGATTATAAAAATGAAATTCAATTTAGTCTGACAAAAAACACGAAAACTGTTCAAGAAGGCAATACAACTCAAATGATCTTTTCATTTGACAAATTAATCTGTTACCTATCTAAGTATATTACCTTAAAAAAAGGTGATCTCATATTTACAGGTACCCCTTCTGGTGTTGGAAAGGTAGATATTGGCGATACTTTAGAGGGATACATTGGAAATGAAAGGCTTCTAAAAATTAATATCAAGTAAATTACTTTTTTGATACCTTTTTCTTAACACCAGACTGAACAAAGTGAAGAACGTACATTCCTTGATCAAGAAAGGATAAATCTATTTCAAATTCTTGCGAAGTCAATTTAAATTGATGAATAAATTTACCCGAATAATCACAAAGAATCACATACTCATCCGTAACAGGTCCAATCTGCTGTATATGTAAAATGTGATTAAAAGGGTTAGGATAGATCTCAATACGCGGTTCATAAATATGTTCTTGAATCCCTAAATTACTTCCAGGTTCATTTTCCAAATGAAAAACCCCTCCTAAATCTTGACCTAAAAATAAATCCAAGTTT
>Ga0213866_10003851_pt1 | contig 10056 bp, 8 predicted proteins | sample PICome_11_FD_160079 | JGI IMG/M metagenome (GOLD analysis project Ga0213866, IMG submission 160079) | Coastal seawater microbial communities near Pivers Island, North Carolina, United States - PICO284 | ecosystem: Environmental > Aquatic > Marine > Coastal | place: USA: North Carolina... | reverse complement strand
CCAGCTCGCGCACGATATGCGCAGCGTTGCGTGAGACGCGCTCGGGCGAAGCAGCAAGCGCGGGCTGTCCGAGCATCTCTGCGTGAAGACGAATCGCCGCAAGGGGCGTGCGCATCTCATGCGACACCGCTGAAACGAAAGCCGACTGCTGATCCGCCAGCTCTGCGCGGCGAAGCACCGTGAGTGCAAGGAGCGAGCCGAGGGAGATGAGTAGCAGCGTGTAGCCGCTCGCGAGCACGATGCTCTGCTTGCGCTCGGCTTCGAATTTGAGCGTGATGTCCTGCGTCACTGGCAGGAGCTCGAAGCGTGGCAAGGGCATGCCGCCCGCGATCAATGGCTTGCCTTCCGGGCTTGTGAGATCAGCTTGGTGAGGTTGCAGCTCGATCTTGCTCAAGCTGAGTCCGGATCGATCGGTGGAGGTCAGGCTTGCGAGCTGCGTTTGAATCCAGTCGCCTTCGAGATGCGAGAGGTTCAGCCAAATGAACTGCAAGCGCACGCTCGGCAGGCCGCCGGAGATTGCTGGCGGGACTATCACGCTGCGCCACATGTAGCTGCGTTTGAATGGATCTTGCTGATCGATCCAAAAGCGGTAGGCGAAGACTTCGACCTGCCTTGTCTCTTCCGATTGCGAGCGCTCTTCAGCGGCGAGTCTGCGGGCTTCCAACTCGCTCGTGGGATCGCGCTCTCGCGCACCGCTCTCCAGGGCATCTTTCGATTCGCTCTCGACGCCACCGCTTTCGACGTTGTTGTTGCGCATGTTGCGCGCACGCGAGGCGACGCGTTGTGCGTGGTCGTTGGTTCGCAAAGTGCGGTAAGACATCTCTTGTCGCAGCATCGGTTGATCGGCGCTGCGAATCTCAATCGCGTTGGCTTTGGCTTGCAGCACTTCTTGCTCGGGCTTCCAATCTGTTGAAGTGGTTTCGAAGGCGCCGCGAAAATCGCTGCTCGCTTCCTCGATCAGCTTGGGCAAAAGAGGCGCGAGCGTTCGCCAGCTCTCATCGACTTGTGCGAGCGCAGACTCCAGCACGGGCACACGGTTCATCGCGTTGGTGTACTGCGAGGCCGAGCGGTACTCGCTCTCCCACTCGTTCTGCGGGATGCGCGGCGACTCGACAAGGGCCCGCAGTTGTTGCTGAGCGTCCTGCTCGATGCGGACTTGCAGGTAGTCGCGGACGAGCGGATCGCTTGGCGCACTGAGCGGGCTAAGCAGCACGCCTTCGCTCTCACTCTCAAGCGCTGCCGGCGCGTGCCAGTATTGGAACTCGGTGAAGGAGCGCGCGCTCTCGCGACGCACGAGGGCGGTGAGGCGTTGAGTCCAGCCGCGCTCGCGTCGCGCTGCTTCTTCCTGCAAGTGCGTGACGCGTTCGCTGAGTTCGCGCGCTTCGCTTTCATCGCTGCGACGCAAGCTGAACCAGGTGAGCGCTGCGACGGGCAAGAGCCCTGCCAGCAGAAAGATGGTGGTGGTGAACGCGATGCCGAAGCGCGTGCTGGGCATGAGCTTCATGCTTCCCCTCCCGGCAGACTTGGCGGTCGCCATGCGTAGCCTCGGTCGCGGATGGTGTGAATGACGTCGGGCTTAGCGGGCTTGGCTTCGAGCTTCGCGCGTAGCTTGCCGATCGCTACATCAACTGTTCGCGTAGGGAAGGCGTCTTGATAGCCCCACACTTCGCGCAGCAGTTCGTGGCGCGTGACCGGCTCTGGGCCTTGCTGAATCAGGAAGCGCAGGACTTGGCTTTCAAGCTGCGTGAGCGAATGCTCCTCGCCATCGCGCTTGATCAGTTGGCGATCCAGATCCAGCTCGACGGCGGGCAACAGAATTGTTTGCGAGTAGCTGAGCGTTGTGCGTCTGATCTGCGCTTCGACGCGCGCGATCAACTCGGCGAGGCGAAAGGGCTTAACAATGTAGTCGTCGGCTCCAGCTTGCAGACCAGCAACGATTTGCTCTTCGCTTGCGAGTGCCGTCAGCATAACGATGGGAAAGCGCGCGCCGGCGCTGCGCAGCTCGCGGCACACATCAAGCCCGTGCTTGCCCGGCAGCATCAGGTCGAGCAATAGGAGATCGGGGCGCTCTTTGCGGCATGCATCGATCACGGCGTCGCCGCGCTCAGCGCAGGTCACGCTGTAGCCGGTTGAGACGAAGGTGTCTTCGAGACCTTCGCGCAGGGCTCGCTCATCTTCGGCTATGAGTATGGAATGCGGCATGGCTCTCTCCAACGCGCCAAACTCTGGCGACCTTCAATTGTACGCAATGGAGGTGCGCCGCGTTGCCCGTCGGCTGGCGCAGAGAACGAGCTTTACATCGGAATTACATCTGCCTCGCAGCACCTCGCGGCGGCTCATCGCATCGCTGCTTAGGCCCCGGCGAATTGCAGTTGGTAGAGCTTGTGGTAGAGCCCGCGTTGCGCGAGGAGTTCTTGGTGCGTGCCCTGCTCTGCTAGCTCGCCTTTGTGCATGACGAGAATCAGATCGGCATCTTGGATTGTCGAGAGACGGTGCGCGATCACGATCGAGGTGCGTCCCTGCATCACGACTTTCATCGCGCGCTGGATCAACTGCTCGCTCTTGGTGTCGATCGAGCTGGTGGCTTCGTCGAGCACGAGCACGCTTGGATTGTGCGCGAGCGCGCGCGCGAAGCTCAGGAGCTGGCGCTCACCAGCGGAGAAAGTCTTGCCGCGCTCTTCAACGTGATGGTCGTAGCCATCGCTGTAGCGGTTGATGAAGGTGTCGACAGAAACCGCCTCGCAAGCCTCTCGCACGCGTTCTTCGCTAATCTCCGGGTTGTTCAACGATATGTTTTCGCGAATCGTGCCGGCGAAGAGAAACACATCCTGATGAACGACTGACACGTTTTTACGCAGGCTATTGAGTGAGTACTCGCGGACATCAACGCCGTCAACGGTGATACTTCCCGCTTGGATGTCATAGAAGCGGCTGATCAGATTGATGATCGTTGACTTGCCCGCGCCCGTGTGCCCAACAATCGCCACCATCTGGCCGGGCTTCACCTCAAAGCTGACTTTGCGCAGCACGGGCTCGCCGGGGATGTACTCAAACTCGACGTCGCGGAAGCGAATCTCGCCATTCACGCGACCCGCTTCAACTTGCTTCTCGGCGAGCGGCAGTGCGTCTTTTTCGTCGAGCACGGTGAAGAGGCGTTCCGCTGAAGTCATCGCGCTCTGCACGATGTCGAACTTGTCGACCAAGTTTCGCACTGGCTGGAAAAAGCGCTCGGCCAAAAAGATGAAGAGCACCAGCGTGCCTGCCGTCAGCTCTTGATCCAGCGCCCATGAGCCGCCGAACCAGAGCACCAGCCCCATCGAGCAGGCTTGAATCACCGTGTATCCCGGGCGATAGAGCGCCCACGCAAAGCGGTGCTTGAGGAAGTTCGCCTTCCACTCATCGCCGACAGCTGAGTACTTCTCAAGGTTGCGTTGCTCGCGGTGGAAGAGCTGCACGATCTTCACGCCGCCCGCAGTCTCAGCCATCACGGCGTTGAGATGCGAGAGCGCCGCGCGCCACTTGCGATAGGCCTTGCGCGCGAAATGCCTGAAGACAAGCGACATTGCGACGAGCGGAATCAGCATCGAAAGCACGATCACCGCGAGCTCGCTGTTCGCCACGAAAAGCAAGGTGATGATGCCGCCCAGCAGCGCAAAATCGTTCATGACGCTGAGTAGAGCTTGACTGAAAAACTCATCGAGCGCGCCTACGTCATTGGTGACGCGGGTAATCAAGCGGCCCACGCGATTGCGGTGAAAGTAGGAGAGCGAGCGCGTTTGTATGTGCTCGAAGACTTTCATGCGCACGTCCATGAGCACATTTTGCGAGAGTTTAGCGAGCAGATAACCGTTGCTCCAATCGAGCAGAAACTGCGTCAGCTTGGCGAGAAAGTAGAAACTCGCGAACCACACCAGCACGGTGAACTTGCCGTCTACTTCCATCATGTTGCGGAGCGGCTCGATAAACATTTCGAGCCCGAGCTGACGCAGCAGTTCGCTGCCCTGCGGGACGTTGCCAAAGGGAATCAGCTCATCGACGAGGATCGAGACGAAAAGCGGCGCTGCGAGTGCTGCCAGCACCGAAACAAGCGTCAAGCTCAGCCCCAATGCGGCCATCCGCCGGTAAGGCTTGACGAAGCCCAGCATGCGGCCCAGGAGTACCGGATCCAGCACGTTGGTGCGGATTATGTCCTCATGTAGATCGGCTTGGTAGTCGTCGCTCACAGTCCTGCTCCTCACGCAAATCGGCTCGCAGAATAGCGCTCGATTGCTTTGAGAGAAGGGCAGAGGCTTGGAAAATGACGCTCGCCTTGTGCGAGAAGAATGAAAGGCGGCGATCGTGACGCAAAATGAGACTGCGCTAGTCCTCTGGAGTTATACCCAAGTTGAGAGGCGCAAAAGTGCGTTAGGAACTCTCTTTTTCAGCAAGCCCAGACTTGTTACACTTGCTCTTCACCACACAACAATCTAATAACACTGTCCCGACGCCAAAGTGCTGCATTGCAATGCGGCTTGTAAACCCGAGTTTGAGTGAGAGAGGAAACCATGCCAAGACGCGACCCAGAAACGCTAGAGAAGAAGCTCGCCTTTGTGCGCGAGTGCGTCAAGAACGACCCTGAAGTCAACATGAACCAGGTCTCCAAAGACGTGAAGAAGAAGTTCGGCACCATGCTGGCCTTCGACAAGCTGCGCACGGCGTTCCTGGAAGCCGGCGGCAAGATCACCCGTCGCGGCGGCGGTCGTTCAACGGCAGGCACGGTTCGCGGTCGCCCGGCGGCTGGCACGCGCCAAGAAGGTCGTCGTCAGATCGACCGCGCCGGCGGACGCATGCGCGAGTCGCTGAACACGCTGGCCGAGCACATCGTTGTGGTTCGCCACGACGACGGTCCCGAAGTTCACGGCTTCAAGACGAAGGCTTTGTCGACTGAGTTCGTGCGCCGCAAGCTCGCGATCGGCATCGACGCCACGCGCATGGGTTACTACACGCGCCAAGCTCTCGAAATCGCGATCTCGCTCTAAGCGCGATCTGCTGAATTGCAACAAGCGGGCTGAGCGATCAGTCCGCTTGTTGCGTTTTCGTCTTTTCTACTCAGTGGCGAGTCAGCTCAATAAAGAGCTGCCAAGAACTGCTCTAGCCTAGCGTTTCGCCGATTTTTGCATCGGCCTAAGCGAAGGGATGAAGAGCTTAACGCAAAGACGCAGAGCACGCGAAGTTTCGCAAAGCCTGGCGGAATGGGCGTCTTCTGCCGGGTGTTTGAAGCTCACCAGTTCCGGCAGCGCCTAGAAACTTTCGGATATGAGCGCGACCTTCGCGGCTGAGCTCGTCAGACCGTGAGCCGCTTCACGTTTTCCTATTCATGATCATTCTCGGGCGGTCAGCTTAGCAGTGAGGAGTCAGCGGAACTGGCCCGCAGTACTTGATCCGACAGGCTTTGCGAGCCTTCGCGCTCTTTCGGCCTTTGCGTTGAATTCCGATTTCTCTCGCTCGCATGAGCGCGAAAAATGGCGAAACGCTAGTCTAGCCTTCGCCGCGATCCAAGAAGAACTGAATCGCGTTGCGAATACCTTGGGCAAGCTCGGTCTTCGGCTCCCAGCCCAGCACGGTGCGGGCCTTGGTGATGTCCGAGTAATTGCGCAGAACCTCGCCAGCGCGGAAGCCCTCAAAGTCAATCTTCACGTCGATGCCTGCCAGATCCTTGCAGGCGTCTTTGATGATCTCGGCGATCTCGTTGACGGTTGTTTCTCGATTGGTAGCGATCTGGAAGAGCTCGCCTTTGTGCTCCGACTGAGCAGCCATCACGACGGCGCTGAGCAGGTCTTCAATGTAAATGAAGTCGCGCGTTTGGCTGCCATCGCCGTAAATCACGAGGGTCTCGCCCTTCAGCGCTTGCTTGATGAACTTCGCCACGACGCTGCCTTTGTGCGTCGAGCGCGGGCCGTACACGTTGCCGAAGCGCAGGGCCACGGTGCCAAGGTCAAAGCTGCCTGCGAAGGCGGAACAGTAGGCCTCGCCTGCCAGCTTACTCGCACCGTAGGGCGAGATTGGTGAGCACGCCAGCTTCTCGTGAATCGGTGGTTCGGCATCGCCGATCGGCGCACCAGAGGATGCGAAGACAAAGCGTGGTACGCCGTTCACGCGCGCAGCTTCCAGATAGTTGAAGACGCCCATCACGTTCGACTCGCAGTCCACGCGCGGATTCTCAATCGAGGGGAGCACGCCGGTGTTCGCTGCGAAGTGAACGATCGCGTCGATGCCATGGGTGATCGAGAGGGCGAGATCGCCATCCCGGATATCGCCGATGATGAGCTGCACTGGGCCGTCAACCTGCGCTGCTGCGGGCTGCGAATTCGCGTCGGCTTGTGCTTCTTCGAAGTCGCACACTTCGGACAGATCGTCGCGCGTGCCTACGCTGAGGTTGTCGACGATGCGAATCGAGTGACCGCCTTGTTCACGTAGCCGCGCAATCAGACTGGTGCCGAGAAAGCCGCAGCCACCGGTAATGAGCCAACGCATGGAGTCCCCTTTTGAACACATCGAAACTGGCGAATGTAGCGATTGTTGCGAGCGTTGCGATTCCGCGTAACTCGCCTTGTAGCCAAAGCGTATCAAGACCTTCCCAAGCGGTAACGCTGCAAGTGGACGCTTTGAGCGTTTGAGTGCTGTGCAAGAGAAGTTTACGTGCGGAAGTATACGACACTTGCTGCTGATGAGACTGCCGTCGTCTAAGCCTGACCTGCCAGAACATTGGCACAAGGTTTGCAATTTCCGAAGTGCCGCAGGCGAGGGCATTCGAGAATCTCATCAGGCTGATTGAGGATTGCTCGCTCTTCGCAGAAAAAGTGGCGCGCGATGAAACCTTTTCGGTTCTCATTCGTATTACGAGGAAAGGAGACGGCCATGTCACCCCCCGAGTGGCTCATTCTAACCTTGTCCACTGTTGTTACAGCACTTTGGGCATTCAGCGCGGCAGCGAGTTTGATCTATCTGCGCAATGGCTTTCACACCACGATGTGGAAGGCGATAGGCGCGAGCGTGTTGCTCGGACCGATGCTGCTTGTTGCTGGCGAAACGCGCGAGCGATTCGCTGGTTCGCTGAAGCCGAGGCGCGCATCTTCGTGATGCTTACGTGCAACTGATGGATAGGTGTGAGCGATAGCGTGATTGATTTTCCCAGGAATTGTGGGAATCCGCTTGAACGCGTTCGTATTCAGCGTAGAAGCCTTCGTCCCAGACGACACTTGTCGTTTGCGAGGCTCATCTTGGCGCAGCGCGCCAGACGACATCACCGCTTTGCGGCGCACCCCCCTGCGCGCAACGTCGGCCCTTCTTGGCGCCCCCCCTGCCATGGAGGGCTGACGCCATTTAGGGCAAATCCCCACAGCTCAAAAGCGCTGGCCAAGAGTCAGGCGGAAGCCCGTCGCGGGGCCCCAGTAGTAGGTGATGCCTCCGGTGAAGTCACCGCTAGCGAAATTCAAGGTAACGAAGTAACCAATCGTCTTGCGCCGCGTGAGTTCGTAGTCGCGGTCGAGCACGAATTCGCGCGTATCGTGAAACTGCAGCTTGGTGTATGCCGGCGCGTAGTCGATGCCACCTTGAGCGCTAATCGTGCCCGCGCCGACAGGCAGCATGCCGTAGAGCCCAGCGACCATCGGCAGCGCAAGATTCGAGAATTCCGCGACGTTGAAGTCGAAGCGATCCGAGCGCTCATACTCGGAATACCCAAGGTGCAGGCCGAGGCCTGCTAGCAACCCCGCTTCCATCCCCCGCTGAAACTCTAGCCCCACATTGATGTACATCATCCCGCCAAACTCGAATCCCAAGCCTGAGCCGATCTCATCATCGCGCTCCGCCTCACTGTGATCCGTGACGGATGAGCCGAGAAAACCAGCGTATCCCTCAATCCCTACGCGACGCAGGAAAGGGCCGGGCAGAGGACCAGCGGTGCCAACTTGCAAGCCCATGCAAAGCTCTTTGTAGAGCACGGGCTCGTCAGCATCAGCGACGTTGCGACCAATGCGCAGCTCGTCGACCTTGAACTCCTGCCTGCGCAGATTGGTGTAGAAAGCTGCGAAGGGTGAACCTTCGTCACCATCTAGCCAATCTTCGGGCGCGGTGTAGCCGGAGAGCCTGGATTGCGCCGATGCTTGCGCGCTAAGCGCCACCAGCGAGATTAGCGTGAGCCCGAAGGCAATGATTCGAAGACGAGGTGCGAGCTTGTGCATGGGAAACCTTGTCGCGAAGGGCATTGGGGAGAAGCAGCAGCAAGGGACGCCACTGGGCCTGCATTATTCCAAAGAGTCGAGTCTACGCCACCTGCATTCATGCGGCGACGTGCCACATGAAAAGAGCGGCCATCGCTGACCGCTCTCTTCGAAATCATGCATAGGTAGACGTCGAGCTTAGTACTCGTCCTCAGCGCCGCCTTCGGGCTCGCGCTCACGTTGGCGATCGCGATTGCGGCGATTCTCTTGTTCGCGACGCTCAGCTTCTTCTTTCGCTTGGCGCTCAGCGCGTTCAAGCTCAGCGGCGCGGCGAGCAGATTCGTTCTTCTCGCTCAGTTCGCGGATGCGCTTTTCGAGCTCAGCAGCTTCCTTCTCAAGCTCCAGCGCACGCTGCATGCGATCGGTCATCTCTTCATCTGCCTTGTCTGAGCGAGGCTCGGGAGCGGGCATTGCCGGAGCAGATTCAGCTCCTTCCATGCGTTTGCGGACGCGTTTCATCTGCTCTTCGAAGCGCGCGCGGGCTTGCTCTTTCTGCTCTTCTGTGAGGCCAGCTTCACGCAGCGACTCTTCGAAAGACTCGCGCAGGGCATTTTCGTCGAAGCCCGGGCCGGGGTTTTGAGGACCGCCGCGCAAGCGTTCGCGCGGGGCGCGGGGCGCTGACTCAGGTACGCGCGGCATGGGGTTGCGCGGGAGGACTTCGAGGCGAGCTTGCCCTGGGCGCGGGATGGGCTTCCATAAGAACTCGCCCTTGTTGGTCTTGTCGAGCATCCAGCTTTCGCCGCTGCGGGTGTCGAGCATCACCATGCCCCATTCGGCGGTGATGATCTGGAAAGTGCCGGGCTGATTCGCGCCCATGCTGCGCTCGATGATCATCTCGACGTTGGACTCTTGGCCAAAGGGAGCATTGGGATCGCGAAAGCGTTCCATGCGCCACTGTGGCTGCGGGTACTCTTCCTCAAAGATACGCATATCGAGCACGTCATGCTCGGCGCGTTCGGTCGAGGGCGGCAGTTCGCTTCGCTTGCCCTTCATCTCTTCTTTTTCGAAAATGCGCATGCGACGCAGCAACTCTGGTGAGGGCTCGTCGCCTTGCCACGCGCCGTCTTTGAAGGTGTAGCGCTTCACGCCATCTTCAGTCTCAACCTCGACAACGCGGCGGGTTTCGCGCTCGGCATTCTCGCTGCGATCTTGCGCTTCAAAGCGCTCGGCGTTCATCGACGCGAAGAGCGCGCCACCAACGATGCCGCCGACCATCAACGATGCGGCACAGAAAAGAGCTTTCATAAATCGTCCTCCGAGAGATCCACGCAGCGAGAATCCAATTCTTCTGCTGGTGGAGTTTAGGTACTTGTCTAGTTGTTGATACGATTTGTAGCGCTCATGCGTTCCACAAATTCCCCTGCGAGTTTATGAAAAGAGTCGCAAGTCGAGCGTAGATTTCATGCGTACTCTTTAGCCTTCGCAAAGGTCGTCAACAGGCTTGAAGTGCGGGAAAGGCTGCGCGCATTCAGGCAGCGCGCTCGGCGGGATGAAGTCGCAATTCTCCATCATCGCGTTCCAGAGCGGACCGATGATTGGGTGCTCATGAGCAGCCGCGGCCGACGCGCCTCCATCTTTCCACTCGAAGATCTCGATCCACGAGCCGTCTTTGCTTTGCAGCAAGATCGGCTCGCGATCCGTGACCAGCCCGCTTTGCTTGAGCGCTGGCCAGTGCGCAGCGACCTGCGCCTTGAGCGCATCTTCTTTGCCGGGCTTTGGCCTATAGACGGCGAGTACAACTTCGCTAGGCATAACAACTCCTCGTTTCGCGGTGAGACTGGATTGTAGTTTGAAT
>Ga0213866_10003848_pt1 | contig 10059 bp, 9 predicted proteins | sample PICome_11_FD_160079 | JGI IMG/M metagenome (GOLD analysis project Ga0213866, IMG submission 160079) | Coastal seawater microbial communities near Pivers Island, North Carolina, United States - PICO284 | ecosystem: Environmental > Aquatic > Marine > Coastal | place: USA: North Carolina... | reverse complement strand
GCATCCGCGAGGGAAAGATCACCCGGTCGGCCCCCACCCTTTTCAGCATTTTTTCGTGGAGGTCACTCGTCGCCCTCGCGATCACCTGGCGCACCCGGCTGCCCTCACTGTCTTTGGCGATCAAGGTCGCGGTGATGCTGGCCTCGATCGGTTCACTGATCGCCACCACCACGGTGCCCATCTCGAGCACGCCGGCTTCCCGCAGGGCCTCTTCGTCGGTGCAGTCCACAACGCGGGCCTCCACGCTGGGCTCCACCTGACGCAGTTCATCCACCGCCCGCTCCGAGCGGTCTACGGCCAGCACATCCGCTCCGTTCTGGAGCAGTTCCCGGCAAACGGCGATGCCGAAACGGCCGACGCCGATGATCGCGAATCCCAGGCGATCGCTGCCCTGAACCGGGCTCCACTGCCACCACTCCTTCATCGCTGTCTCCCCCGCTGATTGCGCTCAGACATACAGATCCTCGCTGGGGTAACCGATCCGATTCTGGCGATTCATGTGGATGTGTTCCTGACTCATTGCTTCCCAGATCGCACTCAGCAGTAGCAGGATCCCCAGTCGGCCCACAAACATTCCCACCATCAGCACCGCCTGGCCGAAACGGGGGAGTTCAACGGTGACCCCGAGATCCAGGCCCACCGTGGCGAAGGCGGAGATGCAGGTGAACAGCATTTCCATAAAAGTGAACGAATCCTTGCCGTTCAAATTGCTGGCGATGCTGATCAGCAGAGCCATGGCCATCACGAACAGCAGGGAGCCCACCGTGATGCCGACGGCCCGCAGCACCACCTTGTCGCCGATGGTTCTGTTGCGGATCACCACCGCCTCCCTGCCCCGAAGGGTGGAGCGCGTGGCCGCCATCAAGGCGGCCACGGTGGTGGTTTTGATCCCGCCACCGGTTCCGCCGGGGCTGGCCCCGATGAACATCAGCACCATCAGCAACAGCAGGCTGGATTCGGTGACGGTGTCGAGCGAGAGCGGCACGGTGGTGAAGCCGGCCGTGCGTGCCGTGACGGATTCGAACAGGGCCGTCAGCCAACGCTCAGACCAGGGCATGCCCGCGAAGATTTCGCCCTGGTTCAACCATTCCGTCAGGGCCAGACCCCCTGCCCCAAAGGCGATCAGCAGCAAGGTGGTGCGAAGCACCAGGCGGGAGTGCAGGCTCAGGCGACGTCGACCACGGCGTCTGCGGAAGAGCTGTGTGCTCAGATCACTGGTGACCCGCCAACCCAGGCCGCCGGTGACGATCAGCAGCATCACCACGGCATTCACCACACCATTGCTGCGGTAGCGCTCGAGGCTGTCGGCCCAGAGCCCGAATCCTGCATTGTTGTAGGCCGAGATGCTGTGGAACACCGCAGCCCAGAGACGTTCACGGTGGTTGGGAATGTCTTCGAAGCCGAAGTGATAGAGGATCACGGCCCCAAGCAGGATCACCAGCGTTGCCGTCAGGGCAATGCCGCGAAAGGTGCGCCCCACCCCCCCCACGCCGAATTCATCGAGGGCCTGGCCCCGGTCCAGGCGGCGCCTCAGAGCGGTTCCCTGCACCACAAATCCCTGCAGAAACGTGGTGATGGCCATCAGGCCAAGACCCCCGGCCAGGATCATCAAGGCCAGCACCGCCTGGCCGAAGGTCGTCAGGTCTGTTCCGATGTCGATGATCGACAACCCCGTCACGGTGATGGCGGAGGTGGCGGTGAACAGAGCCTCCCAGAGCCCCACGCTGCTGGAGGAGCACAGCGGAGTGGCCAGAAGCAGGGTGCCGATCAGTACCACCAGCAATCCGGTCACCACGGTGAACTGAGGAACCGTGAGCCGACGATGCCAGCCCTGGCTTCGTTCGATGGCTCTTCCGATCGGCACAGGCGCGCGCGAGATCTGCCCAGTGTTGTTCAGGATCCGCCGTAATGCCAGAGGATCAACGCCGGCACCAGCACGGTCATGATCACCGTGAGGCCGAGTCCGTAGCGGGTGACATCCAGAAAGCGATAACGACCAGGCCCGAACACCATCAAGTTGGTCTGATACCCAACGGGAGTGAGAAACGACTGACTCGCACCGAACAACACTGTGATCAGCAGTGCGGTGGGAGAGAGCTGTAGGGATGGAGCCAGTTGCACCGCGACTGGTGCCAGCAGGGCCACAGAGGCGGCATTGCTCATCACCTGGGTCAACAGCGTGGTGCCGATGAAGACCACCATCAGGGCGGCGTAGCTCGGCCAGCCCGCTAGCCCCTGCTGGAGCACCAGAGCAAGGGCATCGGCCAGGCCCGTGCTTTGCATGGCAACGCTGAAACTGGTGAGGGACCCCAGCAGCAGAATCACGTCCAGGCGGATCGAACGCTGCAGTTCGCCGAGGCGCAGACAGCCGGTGGCCACCACGCTCACCATGGCCAACAGCACCGCGGCCACCAAGGGGATGGGGGTCAGGCTTGGCAGCAGCAGCATGGCGATGGCAATGCTGACGGCCACCGGCTTGCGCCGCACTGTGGGCAGGTCATCCTCCAGTCGATCCAGCACCAAGAGGTCGTTGCTGGCCTGGAGGCCGCGGATGGAGTCGATCGGTGCCTGCAGCAGGAGCACATCGCCCTCTCGCAGGATCACCTGGCCCAGGCGTTCCTGGACCGTTTCCTGGCCGCGGCGAAGGGCGAGCACCGTGGCGTTGTGGCGTTGCCGGAACCGTAATTCCCGCAGGCTGGCGCCGGCCAGGGTGGAGCCAGCCGGCAACAACACCTCCACGGTTTTCTGACCGCTGGCCTCTTCGCTGTTCAAGCTGAAACCTGCGTTCTGGCCCTGGGTGGTGAGTTGAATGGTGTGATCTTGCTGGAGACGCAGCAGATCCGGGCGGGTGACCCGCAGCAGCAGATGATCGCCGGCTTCAAGACGGCGGTCCGCCAGGGGTGGCAACAGTCGCTCTCCACCGCGTTGCAGTTCCAGCACGTCAACGTCGAAACGACGCTGCAGGCGACTGTTCAAGAGGGAGCGGCCCACCAGCTCTGAGTCGGGGGGGATGCGCACTTCCGTGCAATAGCTGCTGGTCTTGGTGGTGCCTCCCAGATCATCCGGACTGGCCCCACGGTCTGGCAGCAGCACCCTTGGGGCCATCACTAAGTAGATGGCCCCGGCTAGCCAGACCGGCAGGCTGATCAGGGTGAAGCTGAACAGATCGAGGGAGCCATAACCCAGTTGCTGACTGATGTCGCTCACCAGCAGATTCACCGAGCTGCCCAGCAGGGTCAGCGTGCCCCCCAGAACCGTTGAAAACGACAACGGCAGCAGCACCCGGGATGGGCAAAGGCCGCGCCGTTGGCACCAGCCCTCCACCACGGGAAGCAGCGATGCCACCACGGGTGTGTTGGGGACAACCCCCGATACGGGGGCGATCACGAAGGCCATAAGGGCGATCAGACGGCGCGAGGAGCGGATCCGTTCCGAGGCGATCAGGGCCCGCAGCCGATCCAGGGCGCCGCTCTTGAACAGTGCGGCGGAGACCGGGAACAGGCCCAATAGGGTGATCAGGGCAGGACTGCCAAACCCCGCCAGGGCCTCCTGGGGGTTGAGCACCCCGGTGGCGATCAATAGGCTCAGGCTCAGTAACCCGGTGAGCTCCGGTGCAATCGCCCCGGTGATGAACAACACCACTGCAACACCCAGCACGGCCAGGGTGATCAACGCCTGTGGGTTCTGAAGAGCGTTGATCAGATCGGCCATGGCGGCGAGTCGCCGGTCGTCAATTGCGGGGATTCTGCCCCGGGATCAAAAAATTGCTCGCGCAGCCACTGCTGCAGGCCTTGCAGCCCATCTCCTCGAACGGCGGAGAGGAACAAGGCATCGGGCTCCCGCTGATGAATCGCCTCGATCGCGGTCGCCTCGCAGCGGTCGATCTGATTGGCGATCACCCGGCGCAGGGCGGTGCTGCCGAGCTCATCGAGCAGGCGATGCACGGTGTCCAGGTGGCCTTGCCAATCGGGGTCGGCAAGATCCAGCACCAGAAGCAGTACATCGGCGTCCAGTGCCTCCTCCAGTGTGGCGCGAAAGGCTTCCACCAGTGGGGCGGGGAGATCGCGGATGAAGCCCACGGTGTCGGTGAGCAGAAGTCGCTGCGGGCGTGCTCCAGGGCAGGGCAGGTCGAGCTTGCGCGTGGTGGGATCCAAGGTGGCGAACAGCTTGTTCTCCGCCAGCACGCGATCGCTCTCACGTTTGCCACACAAGGCATTGAGCAGGCTGGATTTGCCGGCATTGGTGTAACCCACCAGGGCCACCCGCGGCAGACCACGCCGCTGATCTCGCAGGCGGCTGCGGTGGGATTGAAGCTGGCGCTGATCCCGCAGCAGCCGTTCGATGCGTCGGCTGATGGCCCGACGGTCTTTTTCCAGCTGCGTTTCGCCCGGGCCGCGCGTGCCGATGCCACCGCCTTGCCGCGAGAGGCTGCTGCCCCGTCCCAGCAGGCGTGGCAGCCGGTAGCGCAGTTGGGCCAGTTCCACCTGCAAACGCCCTGCAGCACTGCCGGCCCGCTGGGCAAAGATGTCGAGGATCAGCTCACTGCGGTCGGACACCGGGCAGCTGAGCAGTCGTTCCATATTTCTTGCTTGTACTGGCGTGAGCTCCCGGTCGGTGATCACCAGAGAGGCCTGGCAGCGGCGGATCTCGAGGGCGGCTTCCTGAAGTTTTCCGGAGCCCCAGAGCGTCTGGGGATTGGCTTGGCCTTGGCGCTGGCTGGTGAGGGCCACCGGCTGGGCACCGGCACTGCGCACCAGTCCTTCCAGCTCAGCCAGATCCCGCTGGTCGCGCTGCTGATCACCGCTGGTGAGGGTGAGCAGAAGCACCCGCTCGTCTCCGGCCGCGGCTCTGATGTTTTGGGGTTGGGGTTCGTCCGGTGTGAGGGTGCAAAGGTCCCGCAGGTCCCCCTGTTCAAACTCCCTCCAGCCATCGGGCTGCAGTGGATCAGGGATCAACAGTTCGGCCGGGCGAGCTCCATCGGCCGCAGGGCATGGGGCAAAGCGCAGCCAGTGTCTGGGAGCGATGTCGAGGGCGACGACGGCATCGCGGGGATCGTGTTGCAGCCCTTTGCGGGAGAAGGGGCAGCTGATCAGGCGCCATCCACCGCTGCTGCGCCTTGGCGTTGCGGGTAGGTGTTGCAGGGGGGAATCGCTGCCGGTGAGAGGGCCCAGCCAGAGCAGCCGGCAGAGGCCACGGCCGTCCAGCACCAGATGCAGAGGCATTTCCAGATCCAGTACCAGATCCGCCAGACGTTCAAGGCTCAGCAGATCGGCGCCGCAGTCTTCGGGATGACGGCGATGGCTCAAGCGGTCCAGCTGGCGTTGTTGGCTGGGGCGCAGCCCGCGGCAGCGCCCTCCGAGGTGGGATTGCTTCAACGGCTCAGCAACCAGGCGCCGGCGGAGCGCAGTCCCAGGGAGAGCCCAGGAAGGCGGGTGAGATAGGTGGCCCGTCGCAACTGAAACGCCAGGGGGCCCGCCAGGGTTAGACCCATGCCCGTGAGGGTGGCGTCCCCGACCCCGAGGCTGAGCATTTCGCCGCGATCCTCGAATTGGAAGGGCTGCGGCTCCTCCCCCATCCGCAGGGTCGCGATGGCGGCGGCGGTGGTATCGCCCTGCTGCATGGCCACCTGGGCGCTCGCAGGCCATGGGCTGCCTGGCCGGGCTGAGAGGTCCCCCAGAGCAAAGATGTTGTCGCTGTCCACCAGGCGCAGGTCATCGTTGACGGCCAGACGACTCCGCTCCAGCGCAGGCGTGGGTGTGATGGCTGGTATGGCGGGACTGCTCCCTGCGGTCCAGATCAATCCGGCGTGGCGCAGGACGGCGCCGTCCGCCAGAACAGCCGTGCTGGACGTCACCTCTCGCACGCTGGTGTTCAGCTGGACAGCTACGCCTTTGCGTTCCAAGGCGGCCTGGGCCTTCTCTCGATTGAAGGCCGTGCTTCCCGGCAGGATTTGATCGCCCATCTCCACCAACCGAACGCTGGCCGCCCCGTCGATCAGATCCGCAAGCTTGCAGGCCAGTTCCACGCCGGTGGGGCCAGCCCCAACGATGATCAGACCGGCATCTGCATCCCGCTGTTGGCGCAGGGTGTTGAGCCATTGCTTGAGACGGCTCACATCGCTGAGATCACGGAAGCCAGAGCTGTGCTCCTTCACGCCGGGAATGCCGAAATCATTGGCTTTTGAGCCCGTCGCCAGCACCAGTTGCTCCCAGCCCAAACGGCTGCCCGATGCCAGTTGGACGCTTTGGTTGCTTTGATCGATGTGAACAACGCTGTCTTGGATCCAACAGATGTTGTTGTTCAGCAGCTGGTCGTAACGGGGTGCCACTTCCCAGCTTTGGAGTTCATCGCTGAGCAGTTCGTACAGCAGCGGTTGAAAGACAAATCGGTCTCGCGGTTCGATCAGAACGATGGGGCAGCTGGGCTGTCGTCGCTGGAGTGCGAGTGCAGTGAACAGTCCTCCGAATCCACCTCCAACGATCACCACGGCATCCGACGGGGACGATGGTGAACGCATGAAAGGGTCTGCTGATCTTCAGACGATAGGAAGCACCCCCGGTCCCATGACAGGGGAAGATGGCGTGATGACGGAGGCTCCCGACGCAATGGTGCCCATGGCGGTCCAAAACAATTTGCTCGAGGGGCGCAAGCTGCTGGAGTCGATGGAGCCGCAGCAGCGTCTGGCCTGGGGACTGGATCAGTTCGGCGAGCGCTTTGCCCTCACCACGAGTTTCGGAATTCAATCGGCGGTGCTTCTGCACATGTTGAGCACCCTCCCCGGCGGTGACGCTGTGCCGGTGATCTGGATCGATACCGGTTATTTGCCTTCGGAGACCTACGCCTACGCCGACCAGCTCACCGATCAGCTCAAGATTCGTCTGGTGGTGAGTCAGAGCGAGATGTCCCCGGCTCGCATGGAGGCCCTTCACGGTCGTCTCTGGGAATCCGGCCGTGTGGAAGATCTGGAGACGTACCACCGGATCCGCAAGGTGGAACCACTGGAACAGGCACTCAACAACCTGGAGACGCGCTGCTGGGCCAGTGGTGTGCGGCGTGGTCAAACCGATCACCGTCGCTCGATGACGGCCTTGGATTCGATCCGGGAGCGTTGGTCTTTGCGGCCTTTGCTCGAGTGGACCCAGCGGGATGTCTACTACTACATGCAATCCAACAACCTCCCCCAGCATCCCCTGTTCGAGCAGGGGTATTCCACCGTGGGGGATTGGCATTCCAGTGGCCCTGATGTGGGGGATCTGAGTGGCCGCGACACCCGATTCGGGGGGCTGAAACAGGAGTGCGGCATTCATCTACCTCAGGAGGCCAATGAAGGGCTTATGGGTGAAGGCATCTGAGTGGCAGGCTCTGAGTGACGGTGTCTGAACGGGGCGGCGGCCGCGCTCTGCTGATTGGCAATAGCCGCTGGCATTGGGCACAGCGGCATGGGCAGGGTGTTCGTGTTGATCACGGGGATCCAGACCCTGATCGCATCGGGACTAACCCCCCGATCTGGGCGGCGGTGGGGCCAGTGCCCGAGCAGCTCAGGGCGCACCAGGATTTGCGGATTGGTGTGGAGGATGTTCCTCTGCTGCAAGCACCTCCATGGTTGGGTGTGGATCGAGCTCTTGGGGCCTGGATGGCCTGGCGTCGCAGTCAGGAGCAACAGCTCGACTGTTCCAGAGGGTTGCTTCTGGTGGATGCCGGCACCGTGTTGAGCCTCACGCGGGTGACGGCGGACGGCTGTTTTGGAGGTGGTCAGCTGATTCCCGGCTATCGGCTTCAGCTCAGGGCCATGGCGGAGGGAACCGACGGCCTGCCATCAATACCTGAGTCGCCAGACGGCGAGGTTGCTCAGGAGGTCTTTCCCCAAGAGGTCTTCCCTCAACAGACCGTGGTGGCCATGCAGCGCGGTGTGCTCCAAGCCATGTTGGCCACCATTGCGGTGGCTCAGCAGAACTCCAAAGGCTTGCTGTGGATCTGTGGTGGCGATGCTGCGCTGCTGCAGAGCCATTGGTCCGGTGCAACGGAGTTGTTGCAGCTGGAGGGCGATCTTCAGCTGCAAGCGCTCCTGGACCTGGCCGCGGGCATCAGCCCAGATTGAGATCGCTGATCAGGGTGTCGGCCATGGTGGCCGCTTTCACCTTCAGATAAATCCGCTCGAGTTTGCCCTCTTCATCAATCAAAAAGGTGTGCCGCATCATGCCCATGTACTCGCGCCCCATGAACTTTTTCAGTCCATAACTTTCATAGAGGCTGGCGACGGCACAGGGCTCCTCGTCGGTGAGCAGGGTGAAGGGCAGTTCGTGTTTGTTGATGAATTTGTTGTGGGATGTGGCTCCGTCCTTGCTGATCCCCAGAACGGTGATGTTGTTGGCCTTCAGTTGATCCCAGCGATCGCGGAAATTGCAGGCTTCCTTTGTGCAGCCAGGGGTGTCGTCCTTGGGATAGAAGTACAGAACAACTTTCTTGCCGCGCAGTGAAGCGAGACTGACAGGATCACCGTTCTGATCGGGGAGGGTGAAGTCGGGGGCGGCGTCGCCGATTTGCAGGCTCACAGACGGGGTTTGGGCTGTCGCGGCAGCGTACGGCGTTTCGGACAAGGCCGGTTCAGGCCAAGACTGTTTGTGCTGCCTACGTTGCAACCAACCTGCAGCTGTAAGGCCATGGTGTCGCGGACCCGGGTGAGCCAAATTGCACGTTCGCTGGCTGCTTTGGGCCTTCTGGCCATGGGGGTCAGTGCGCTCGTCGCGCCGCGTCACGGCCTCTCGTTGGATCACGCTGCTCCTCGGCCTTCCAAGGTGAATCTCAGTCGACAGCTGTTGCAGCGCGAGCTCACCCTGCATCAACGCAGTGAAGCTGAAACCCTGCTGATGGACTTCGCTCGTGCACAGATGACCCGCCACTACTGGGGCGAATTCGCGGGTTCTCTGCAGGATCTCGGTCTGTCTTCCGGAGCTCAGCTGGTGGCAACGGTGGATCGTGATGCTGTTCGCACCAGATTGTGGATTGAGCCCCATCACGGCACTGAGGCTTATCTGGCGGAAGTGGAGCGCTTGGGCGGTCGCCTGCGGATGCGTTACTGCCGTGGTCACCGGGATGGCGCAGGCCAGGCCGATGGGGGCCGTTGTCCAGATGGCTGGCAACGGATTCAGCTGAATTGATCAGCAGATTCTGTTTTTTGGCCACGAACAAGGTACAAATCGACCTGAAAAAACGAGTCTCGCGGGTCTCTTTTTTGCGCTAAGCCAGTTGTCTCAGTGCTTTTGAATTGTTAATTGAATTGTTAATTGAATAGGTGAACTGAGTTTTTTCTCTCAGAGGCTAATTTTTTTATTGACGTGCTCCTTTGTCGTCCGTGTTTAACCGTCTCGCCGCTGGCCTTCTGGCCGGCGCCTCCTTCGCAGCTCTGGCTGTTCCTGCTGAGGCAGGCACCAAGCGTCCCGTCCGCTGGAACACCGGCGGCGCCGTGTGGACCACCACTTCTTCTGAGTTCAAAACCTTCCTGAGCACCGGTGAAGTCACCGACCGTGCCCTGGATGCCGGCATCAACAACTCCGGTTGGACTGCCGAAGAAATCCAGGAAGGCATGACCAAGACCTATGCCGTTGACATCATCGGCGTGCACCGCTTCCTGTACTCCGACGACGGCGTCAAGTTCCTCAAGGACCAGACCCGTTCCTACTTCCCCTACTGGAAAATGAAGTCCACCTCCGTGGTGGCCCTGCGTTCCGCGATCATCGCCGACTCCATCGACGGTCAGATCTCCTCCGCCAGCATCATGGCTGAGCTGCCCGTGGACTTCCGTCTGGCTGACACCTGCGGCACCTATGACGGCATCCAGAACGTCTGCGCCCCCGACAAGTGCGAAGGCGACGCCCAGTGCACCTCGCTGCTGTCCTGGTACGTCTTCCTGCCCGCTTGCGTTCAGGCCAACTCCGTACTGCCCGAGCCCGTTGCTGCTGCTCGTCCCGCCTACGTCGCTCCTGCCCGTCCCCTCTGGTGATCAGGCCCTGAGCCCCTGTTCTACACCCCGGCTTCGGCCGGGGTTTTTTTTATGGCCTG
>Ga0213866_10003847_pt1 | contig 10062 bp, 12 predicted proteins | sample PICome_11_FD_160079 | JGI IMG/M metagenome (GOLD analysis project Ga0213866, IMG submission 160079) | Coastal seawater microbial communities near Pivers Island, North Carolina, United States - PICO284 | ecosystem: Environmental > Aquatic > Marine > Coastal | place: USA: North Carolina... | reverse complement strand
GTCCGGCTGTTTTGCCGGTATACAGATGATGATCCGATCAGCGCAGAGATCGAGATCGATTTTGCTTTCGGCCGCGGACCGAAGGGGAAGTCCCGACAGCATGATTACACCTACTGGGTGGCGGTGACGCGGCGCAGTGGCAAAGTCCTCGACAAGGTCCAGCTCACGGTTCCGGTTCAGTTTGACGCCGACAATCGGGCGACGGCGACTGAGCTGATCGAGGATATTGAAATTCCCCGCGCGGACGAGACCATCTCCGGGGCGAATTTCGAGGTGGTGGTTGGCTTCGAACTGACCGAGGCGGAACGCCGCTTCAATGAGGAAGGCCGGCGCTTCCGGTTGCAAACCGGGACATAAGAACACACAGGATGGCGCCGATGGCGGATCTGGCGGAACGTTTGGCGCAGGCCTGCGCGGCGGCTTTCGAGGCAGAAGGACTGGAAGCCCGCTGGGGGGCAGTGAAACAGTCTGACCGGCCTGAACTGGCCGATTTTCAGTGCAATGGCTGCATGGGGGCCGCGCGCGCAGCGGGCGTCCCGCCGCGGGAGCTCGCCGCCCGGATTGCGCCACGCCTGTCGGGCCACGAGCTGATTGAGCGGGTCGATATTGCCGGACCGGGTTTTCTGAACATCACCGTGAGCAATGAGGCCCTGGCGAGCCGGGTGGCCCAGATCGCATCAGATCCCCGGCATGGCGGCGGGCAGGCCCTGCGGGCCGAAAAGGTCGTGATCGATTTTGGCGGTCCGAATGTCGCCAAGCCGATGCATGTTGGTCATATCCGGTCTGCGGTGATTGGCGACTCCCTGGTGCGCATCCTGAGGTTCCTGGGGGATGAGGTCATCGGCGATGTGCATCTTGGTGACTGGGGCCTGCAGATGGGGCTGCTGATCGTCGCCCTGGAAGAAGACCAGCCTGACCTGCCCTATTTTGATGACGGGATGACGGGGCCGTTCCCGGACACGCCACCTGTTACCATGGACGACCTGTCGCGCATGTATCCGCAGGCTTCGGCACGCGCCAAGCTTGATGAGGTCTATGCCCAGCGTGCCCAGCAGGCCGTGGCCAAAATGCAGGCCGGGCATGCGGGTTATCGGGCTCTGCTCGGACATTTTATCCGGGTGTCCGTCGCGGCGCTCAAGGTCGATTACAGCTTCCTCGATGTTCATTTCGACCTCTGGAAGGGCGAAAGTGATGTCGATGAGTTGATTGCGCCCATGGTTGACCAATTCAGGGCGAGCGGGTTGGCACATCTGGATGATGGGGCCTGGATCATCGATGTGAGCCGCCCTGACGACAAGAAGGACATGCCGCCAGTGATCCTGGTCAATTCCCGCGGGGCGACAGGCTATCATGCGACGGATCTGGCCACGATCGTCGAGCGGCAGGCCGAGATCCAGCCGGACCGCATTCTCTATGTCGTTGACCAGCGTCAGGCCTTCCATTTCGAGCAAGTGTTCCGGGCGGCCGACAAGGCGGGCCTGATCGAGGAAAGCCGACTGGAGCATATTGGCTTCGGGACGGTGAATGGGGCCGACGGAAAGCCTTTCAAGACCCGTGAAGGTGGCACCTTGCGTCTGGCGGATCTCAATGCCATGGCGCTGGAGGAGGCCCGCCGCAAGATCGGGGAGGCGGGCCTGTCAGGCGATATCAGTGCCACGGAACGTGATGATATTTCCCGGCTGGTGGCGCGGGCCTCTTTACGGTTCGCGGACCTGAAGAATCAGAGAACGACGAATTATGTGTTCGAGCTCGAGAAATTCTCGGCCTTCGAGGGCAAAACGGGGCCTTATCTCCTGTACGCGGCGGTTCGGATCAAGGCCTTGCTGCGTCGGGCCGCAGAGGCCGGAGAGACGCCCGGGCAGGTTGTCATCGGGCAACCGTCCGAACGGAAGCTGGCGCTCACGCTGGATGGCTTTGCTCTGGCGCTCAGCCTGGCGCGGGACAAGCGGATGCCACATTATGTCTGTGAGCATATCTATTCGCTGGCTCAGGCGTTCAGTGCATTCTATGGTGCCTTGCCGATCGTCCGGGAGACGGACCCGGCCATCCGGGCATCGCGTTTGGGCCTGTGTGCCGCGGTTCTGGCGCAACTTGAAACCGGTTTGCGGCTTCTGGGTATTACCGCACCTGAGCGGATGTAGACTCTCAATGATGAACGAAAAAGCGTGATTCGGTAACCTTGCAGAAAGGGATGGTCGCTTAGACAGGACATTCGAGTTGGACTGTCAGGGAGAGCACCATGCTGAAAAACCTCATCAAAACTACGGCGACAGCGGCGAATTTGACGCAGGTGAAAGCCCGGCAGGCGGTCGGAATTGTTTTGAGTGCTGCCGATAGCCAGGGTGCGCCCATGGCTGAAAAGGTTTTTTCCCGCATGCCCGCGGCGCGGACCCTGGCAGCGGACTCGGGCCGGGAGACAGGCGCGGGCGTCGGTGAGATCGCCCGGCTGATCGAGCAGACTCCCGGTGGACGGCGTTATGTCAGCCAGCGCATGTTTTCCCGTCTGCATAAGGTTGGCCTCGACCACACTCAGATTGCGGCCCTGTTGCCGGCCATCGGGGATTATATGCGCCAGACCTATCAGATGGACGCCGTTGGCCATCTCGGGGATCTGATTGTGGCAGAGCCCGGCACGGCGACGAGGGCCACCGCGGTGGCTGCCTAGCCCCGACAAGGGCACGAATCTGTGCCGACGGCTTTCCTTTTGGGCAAGGGGTGGCTAAGCCGGCGCCATGATGTCTGCTCCTGATCAGGTGATCCCTTACTCGGCGCTCACCTTCACCGATATTCACAGCGCAAAGGGTCCGGCCGGCGTCACCGGGTATGATACTATTGGGGCTCTCTTGCTCAGCGTTGTCAGGCGGCATGCTGCGGCCCTCGCCGGAGCGCCGGTTCACCCTGTGTCGTGGTCCATGGACGTCATCGGCCCCTGTGAAGGGGGCGCACTCCAGCTTGACAGTCAGCTCGACCGACAGACCCGAACGCTGATCTTTATCAATGGAACGGCACAGGCCGGTGGGGCCCTCTGCCTCCGGGTGACGGCTCTTTACAGGATTGAAGCGACCTAGTCCGGAGAGTCCGGACCCGCCGTTCAGATCGGCGTTTTTCGCAGGGGAAGCAGGTCGGGAAAGACGGGGTCACGTTTCTCAACCCGAGCGTCGAATGCTTCTTTCATGTGGCTGGGCGGGAACATGGCCGCATTCCACACGCCAATATAGTCCAGCGTATCGGCGGTACTGTGATCGCGGCCATAATTTACCAGAACCTTGCACCCGGTGACCGCGAGCGGGCTTTTTGACGCAATTTCCCGGGCCACAGCCATCACATGATCCATCATGGCCTCCTGCGTATCGAAGACCTCGTTGACGAGCCCGATCTCCTTTGCCTTCTCGGCCGGGACACGTTCGCCGGTGAAGGCCATCTGCTTGACCCAGCCCTCGGGAATGTAGCGTTGCAGACGAGGAAAGGTCCCGACATCTGCGGTCATCGCAATATTGGTTTCCTGAATACAGAAGAACGCATCCCGGGTGCACCAGCGGATATCGCCGGCAGAAATCATGTCGATCGCGCCGCCGATGACCCCGCCCTGGCAGGCGAACAGGACCGGCATCCGGGCGTCCTCGAGGCAGTTGAAACTGGACTGGATCTGGCGAATGTTCGACCGGAAAGCCTCTGCCATGACATAGCGATCGGTCTTGGCCGCGCCGTCTCCACCCGAGCCAAAGACAGACAGGTCCATGCCTGCGGAAAAATGTTTTCCGGTCGAGGAGATCACGATCACGCGCGCTTTGGCGTCGCCATCGATGTCGCGGACAATCTCGGGCAGATCATTCCAAAAGGCCCGATTCATCGCATTCATGGCATCGGGACGGCTGAGCTGAATGTGGGCGATCTTGTCTTCAATGCTGACGCTGAAACAATCGTAGGTTTTCTTGAGCATGGCGGTCTCCTTTGATCAGAGATTAGCGAAGACCGCCTCAGACGGCCAGCATGACCCAAGGGGAAGCGTCAACCTTTGCGATCCGGCAGAGCCATTGTAGAGGGAAAACATGAATTGGGTGAGCGTCAGACGGATCAGGGCCTATCTGGTGGGCGGGCTTATGGGTTTGGGGCTGATGGCCTGCGAGACCGCTGACCTTGCCGACCTGCAGTCGGTTCCCGGACAGGACGCGCGACGGACCATCCCGACCCCGGCGGGGCGTGCCTCGCCTTTGACCACGATGACGGTCGAGGCCGGCCTGCGAGAGGCGCTGATGGTGGGCCTCCCCCATGTGGTGCGGCAGCTCGGACGCCCGGACGGTTATTGGGGCGACCCCCGCATTCGCATTCCCTTGCCGCGCGCGTTACGAACCGTTCAGGAGACCCTGTCCGGAACGCCCTTTGCCGACCCTCTGGACGATGTCCAGCTCAGAATGAACCGGGCGGTGGAGGCTGCGGTGCCGGCCGCTGGGGATATTGTCTATGAGGCGATACGGGCGCTGACCCTGCCAGATGCCATCGGGATCCTGCGGGGCGGCGATACAGCCGCAACAGACTATTTGCGCCGCAAAACCGAAGCGCGCCTGCGCGCGGCTTTCACGCCCTATGTCGACCAGAGCCTCTCGGCCAGCGGTGCTTACCGGGCCTTGCAGGAGATCACAGACACAAGTCCCTTGCTTGCCGGTGCCGCAGCAGATTACAAAGCAGAGTTAACAGATCACGCGGTCCGGATCGGACTGGATGGCCTGTTCCATTATTTGGGTGAGGAAGAACGCCGTGTCCGGCGTGACCCCCTGGCCCGGACAACGGATTTGCTGCGTAGAGTTTTTGGAAGTTGAGCACCGAATGAGACGATTCACCTTTGAAACGGCTGACGGCAATATGGCCGCCCTCGAATTTGGTGATCCGGCAAAGCGGCTTGCGGCGCTCTGGCTGCATGCGACGGGTTTTAACGCCATGACCTATCAGTCCATTCTGGCGCCTCTTGGTCTGCGGACCAAGGTTCAGGCAGTGGATCTCAGGGGGCATGGCCGGTCGACTTTGCCGGCGAAACCTGGAGGGTTCCGCTCGTGGAAGCGCCATCGCCATGACGTCGTGGCGTTCCTGCGCAGGGAGGCTCCGACGCGGCCTGTTGTTCTGGGCGGTCACTCTATGGGGGCCACGGTGGCGCTGATGGTGGCCGGGGCGGTCCCGGAAAAAGTGGCGGGACTGGTTTTGGTTGACCCCGTGATCATGATGCCGGGCTTCTACCGGGCCCGACATCTCCTGCCCTTCGGCATTGGGGCTGGAAATGCGATGGCGCGCCAGGCCCGTCGGCGGCGCAGCAGCTTCGGGTCTCCGGCCGAGATCGAGGACAATTACAAGTCGAAAGGGGCCTTTGCGAGCTGGCGCAGCCCATTTTTGAATGACTATATCATCGATGCTTTTGACCGGGTTGACCGTCGCGACCCTGACAGTGCCGAGCAGGAATGGCGCCTGCTGTGTCGTCCAGAATGGGAGGCGGCGACCTTCCAGGCCCAGCGAAACCGGCCGTGGCAGGCTTTGTCGCGGGTCCGCAAGCATAAGATTCCGATCACCATTTTACGTCCTCAGAGGCAGCCTGTTCTCAGCGATAAGGTCACGGCCCGGCTGATGCAGAAATGTCCGCACTTGGTCCTGAAGGAACGGGTCAACACCTCGCACTTCCTGCCTATGGAAGCGCCCTATGATGTTCGCGATCACCTCTCGGCCTATATTTCGACCCTGATTGAAGGGATTCCCGAGACGGAAGTCGCCAGCCTGCCGCGCTCCCTGCGGGCTTAAAGACGAAGCGATCCGGGGGCCATTTTGGCTAGCGCCGCGAGTTCGTCTGCGGGTGTCGGGATCACTTTCCGTTTTACGAGATCGAACGTCAGCGCGACGGCCTCACTGGTCAGCCAGGCCTGCCCGCTTACCGGGTCCATCATCCAGTGACACAGGCGATGGGTTTTTTCATTGGCCTCGGCGAGCGCGCTGTGAAGGGTCATCAGGTCACCGGCCCGGGGCCAGCGGCGATAGATCAGACGGTATTCCACGACGGCGGCGCCCATCTCTGTTCCGGGTGATGCGCCGGCCACTTTGCGCCGCCAGTCATAGAGCAGATTGGGGACCGCATCGGAGATCCGGCCCATAAATGCGGAGGGGTACAGGCGCCCATGTGCGTCACAGTGCTGGGGTAGAACCAGAGTCCGGCCAATTTCAGGCGACTGCCCGTCGAGGACAGTGTTTATGTTGGCTGTCCGGTCGTCGACCGGGGAGATATCGAGGTCGAGGCCACGGGGGCGGGTGTCCTGAGGAGGGGTGTCGACCAGCCTGTCGAGCCGCTCACGGGTCGACCGGTTCCAGGCAAACGGCAAACCGGTCGTGGCGTTGACGTGTTGCAGACGGGTCCGAAACGCCGCGGCGGGCCGCCCGTCGCCATGGCGCAGATCCTGATAAACGAGGACACTGCAGGCATCCCATTCGAGCACGCATCCGGTCATGGTCAGCGGACGGCCCGGGCGCACCTCGTGGATAAACCGGATGTGCTGGTCGCAGGGCAGAAGGGTCGAGGCGGATCCCGGTTGATAGGCCTGGGGAAGACCCAGCGCGTGCGCGAGACTGCCCAGTCCCTCCTCGGCCTTTTCCAGATACACCCGGACATTCATGTGGCCCATCTCATCACAATCCCAGGTGTTGGCACTCCCGGCCCAAAGAGGGATCATGACAGGCATCTCCGGCACTGGCCGCGGGCTTCAATGACGGCCTGGGAGAGGGCAAACCCTGCCGCTTTTGTGTCCTGTGACAGGGCTTGCGAGGTGCTGACAGCATGAAGCTCTTCGGCGCCACCACACAGATCACAGATCAGGAACACGGCAGAATGGAGGTGGCTGGTATGGCCGCAAGCCACATAGGCATTGAGGCTCTCAATCTTATGCACAAGGCCGGCCTCCTGGAGGAAATCCAGAGCGCGGTAGATGGTGGGCGGTTTTGCGGCGCCTTGGCCATCGAGGCTGGCAAGCAGGTCATAGGCTTTGGCGGGGGCGTCTGCCCGGGCGAGCAGTTCCAGAACCTTGCGCCGGATCGGCGTCAGTTTCTGGCCCCGCCTCGTGACCAATTGCTCAGCCTCGCCCAGGAAGGCGCCGACATCGCGAGGCCGGCATGGCGTGTTGGCTGTGTTGTTTGACATCGTTTGGGCCATTCACCTTTGTCCAATGTTTGGCCGCGTTTGTGAAGGGCCGTGATGGAGACCAAGCCATTTGGAAATCTGAGCACCGCGGGGCCTGACATTGGGGGCGTCCGGTCCCATATTGGGCGGATGGCATCAGACAATGAGCTCCGTCCGCAGGCGCCTTTTTTCGCTCCTGGCTTCCCCCGCAGCGTCGCCCGGCTCAGCCTGGCCATCGTGGCGGTCAGCCTGGTGCAGCTCCTCGGACCGCCGCGTCTGACTCTGTGGCTGATGGAGACCGGCGCCCTGATCAGCCCCGGCACATTTCACGGTGTCGATCGACCGCTTGGACCTTACGCGCCTTATGTCCTGCATGTCTTCCTGCATGGCGGACTGTTCCACCTCGTCATGAACATGACAGCTATGATCGCCTTCGGTCCCCTCGTCGCTAAGGCTTTTGGACGAAACGAAACAGGCTTCATCGCCTTCTTCTTTTTCTGCGCCGTCACCGGGGGTCTGGCCCAGATGGCGGTTTTCGACCTCCAGCCCGGCCCGGGGATTGCCATCGGGGCCTCCTCGGCCCTGTCTGGCCTGTTGCCCGCGGCTGGATATGTCATGGGAGGCTGGCGGCGGGCTGTTCAGTACAGCGTCCCCTGGCTGATCATAAATCTTGGTCTGGCGATCGGTGAGGTGGTGATCAGTCTTCCCATTGCCTGGGCCGCGCATCTGGGTGGGCTGGCAGGGGGCTTCGCCTTGCCCATGTTTCTTCTGCTGTTCCGACGGCGCTAGTGTCGCAGCAGGGGGATGCTGAGCCCCTGAGCCAGCGCTGCCTTGCGTTCGCCCCGAACAAAGCAAAACAGTTCTGCGGGCCGTCCGCCTGTGCTGCTTTCCTTCTGGCCTGTGCCGGCGACCAGTCCGGCCCGGTCGAGGGCGCGACGAAAATTCTGTTTGTGCAGGGCCTGACCGAGCAGGGCTTCGACCATGCGCTGCAGGCTCAGAAGCGTGAACCTGGGGGGCATAAGCTCAAATACGATCGGCCTGTAGCGCAGCTTGGCGCGCAGGCGGCCCATCGCTGTGGCGAGGATCCGTCGGTGGTCCGATGACATCGCCACACCCAGGTCAAATCCGGGTGTGGGCAGACCGTGATCGCGGGCGCATTCGTCGACCAGACCGGCCTCATAAAGCAGTTCATACCGCTCCAGAACAGCTTCATCCGACCAGGGATGACTGTCGAGGCCAAAAGCAGAGCTTGCCCGCTGCCAGTGATCACTCCGCCCGGCCGCCCAGGTCCGGAGCAGCGGGGCAATGACATCGGTGATGATGGCGGGGCACCCCTGACGGTGGTCTTCCCAGGGGAAATGCCGATACCAACCCCGCCAGTGCGCTTCGAACCCATCCGGCAGATGTTCGGCCTGCGGAGTCAGGGCCAAATAGCCGACGCTGACGATTCGCGTGTCGGCGCCCATGTCGGACAGCGTGGCCCCGGGCGTTTCCCGATCGCGGTCCCCGAAGGTATAAAGCTGCTCAACATAACCAAGCTGGAAACCTGTTTGTTCCCGCACCCAACCTCTCAGGGCCAATTCGAAGGTTCGGTGTTGATCGGGATCAAAGGCCCCAAATGGCAGAGCCGCGCCGTCCTGGCCCCGCTCACTTGCCAGAACGCGCGGATGCGCCCCGTCAACTGCGACAATGACCACAGACAGGCCGATGATCAGGCTCATGACGCGTCCCCGGTCTGTTTCAGCAAAACCTCACACCGCTCGACGAACCGGATCTGGGTGATGCTGGCGGGCTCAGGCACCAGGCGCAGCTCAATCCCTTCCGGGGGCGCGCCAAAGAACCGGGTCGACTCTGCCTCGGTGAACCCGGCCAATTGCGTGGCCTCGAACCATGCGCTGATATTGTCCGCCCGCTTGATCAGCTTCTTCAGAGCGGTCGGGGTCTGTGCCGGCAAACCGAAACGCGCATGTATGGCATGTTCCAGCCGGAGCTCTATCTGCTTATACCCGTCACCAAGGACCGTCTTGAACGGTGAGATCATATCTCCAATGACATATTCCGGGGCATCATGGAGGAGAGCCACCAGGCTGGCGCGTGGCACCAGGTCAGGGTTCAATTGACCGCACAGGTCTTCGACAAGCAGCGAGTGCTGGGCGACAGAGAAGGCATGGTCTCCGCGCGTCTGACCGTTCCAGCGGGCGACACGGGCCAGTCCGTGTGCGATATCTTCGATTTCGATGTCCATGGGCGAGGGGTCAAGAAGGTCCAGCCGTCGCCCCGACAGCATGCGTTGCCAGACCCGGGGGGCGGCTTCCTTAGGAGGGCGCGGACGTCTCATCCCGTCCTGTTTACGCGATTGAAAGTTGGGGTAAAGAAAGCGTCCGCTTTTGGTTACAGTTTGCCCTGTTTGAGCCGTTTTTTGGACAGGTCTCGTTAAGATCTGGAGACGATATTGGGGCCATAAGAAAACAAAAGCCAAGGTATCGTGATGGTAAACGCTCTAATCGACTGGGCAGCTCAACCGAGTACGGCATGGACCGTACTCGGCATCGCTGCACTCGTGATTTTTTTTAAGGCCCTGCAGGACTGCGGCGATCTTTTATGGTCGGATATGATCGAGGAAGACGACTAGGCCGCCTTTTCGACGAAGACCGTTCCGGCGGAATATCCCGCGCCAAAGGAGCAGATCAGGCCGCGATCGCCCGCGACAAAATCGTCGGAGTGCTTGTGGAAGGCAATGATGGACCCCGCCGAGGATGTGTTCGCATAGGTGTCGAGGACCGTGGGACTTTCGTCCGGTGTCGCATCCCGCCCGAGGACTTTGGCCGCAATCAGGCGGTTCATGCCGGCATTGGCCTGGTGCAGCCACATACGGCGGAGGTCGCCGGAGACCAGGCCCAGCCGACCCAGCCCGGAAT
>Ga0213866_10003846_pt1 | contig 10065 bp, 10 predicted proteins | sample PICome_11_FD_160079 | JGI IMG/M metagenome (GOLD analysis project Ga0213866, IMG submission 160079) | Coastal seawater microbial communities near Pivers Island, North Carolina, United States - PICO284 | ecosystem: Environmental > Aquatic > Marine > Coastal | place: USA: North Carolina... | reverse complement strand
GTCTACAACTTTTTTCTTTGTTGATAGGCTCTGAAGACCGAGGATAATTCCAGACATTGGATTAAGTATGTCGTGCAATAGTCCTGATGATAATTTTCCAAGTTCAGCAAACTTGTCTAGGTCTGTTAAGTGTCTAATTTTTTGGTTTCTAGTATTGTAAAAAAAGCCAAGAGGATTTATTGATTGCTCAATTTCGTGTGCACTACTTTTTGTACTTACCGTGTTTGTCATGTTGTGTACATTGAGTAGCCTCTCCCAGGAATGTTTTGAATTAATTGCTTTGTTTTGTCACCCAACTTTTTTCTCAAATTCAAGATATGTGCATCGACAGTATTTGAAAATGGATTTGAGTCGCTTTCCCAGGCATGCTCCATAATTTGTCCTCGTGTTACAACTTGATTTTTGTTTTTCATGAGTATTTCAAGAAGTGAGAATTCTTTTTTAGTAAGATAGATTCTCTGATTGTTTCTTGTTACGCTACATCTTTCAGAGTTTAATTCAATGTCAGCGATTTTTATAATAGTTTCTTCGACTCTTTTGGGTCTTCGAAGAAGTGTATGAATTCGAGCTAAAAGTTCTTCAAATGAAAAAGGTTTCGTCATGTAGTCATCAACGCCACACTTTAGTAATTCAACTTTCTCCAAAACTTCAGATTTTACAGAAAGCATCAATATAGGCATATGCTTGCCAATTGCTCTTATTTCCTCACAAACTTGCTTACCTTGCTTTTTTGGGAGTACGTTGTCTAGTATTACAATGTCGTACTCATTAGTTCTACCTCTGTATGATCCTAATTCACCGTCTTCTGCGTCATCAACTGTGAATCCTTCAGCCTCAAGGCTCATTTTTAATATATTCCGTACAGAGCTATCATCCTCCACCAGCAGTATTTTCATAACCCTTTTATAGTGAATTTAGCGATAAAAATCAAATTTCGATTTCTTAATAACCTGTGCACAAGACTTCATACAAACTTCATTATGTGTTGTACAATTAAAAGGTTATTATAAATTTAAAGTTACGTAACGTATGAACGCATATTCATTTTGGCAAGTTGTACAACTATCTCTATTTGATTTATGGGGAAGAGTTGTTGCAGTTTTGCCCGAGGTAGTTGGGGCACTGATAGTGATAATCTTGGGGCTTATCATTGCACCTATTCTTGGCGGAATCGCTAGGAAATTAGTAGACGTATTTAAGGTTGATGCACTTGCAGAGAGAATGGGAGTGCATGAAATGATCAAGGGTTATAGCAAGAAGCCATCAATTTCAAGATTGATCGGACGACTAGTAAAATGGTTTTTCGTTCTAGTATTCTTGATGGCTGCTGCTGAAATTCTTGGTTGGACTCGAATTACAGAATTTTTGAATGAAATCATTTTCTACATACCTCAAGTACTAATCGCAATTGTGATTCTAGTGTTTGGAGTTATTGCAGGAAAATTCTTTGAAGTTATTGTGGTTCGATCACTACAAGGAGCAGAAGCACCAATTGAACATCCTGAACTAAGTGGAAAAGTTACACGATGGGCGTTTGTGGTATTCTCAGTTTTGGCTGCACTTCTACAACTAGGAGTTGCATCATCATTGATTGAGATTTTGTTTGCTGGATTTGTGCTTGCGCTTGCGCTCGCATTTGGTCTTGGTGGACAAGAAGCTGCTGCAAAAATCTTGCTACACTTCACACCAAAAGTTGCTAAGAAGAAATAAAGGGGGCTATATAGTCTTCTTTTGGAAGGCCGGCTAATGTCTAGAGGAAAAAGCGTCGTTTACGACGCTTTTTCTTTTGTGTTAAAAGAGCCCCGTTACCAAAAGTGGTAACGGGACTTGATTTGGACAATGTCCCTCACTCGAGGGAACAGATGAAAGCAGCCCAACTCAGAAACAATTTAACTTAAAATAGTCTTGCAGTCAAATTGTAGACAATTTATTTTGGTATATACTTATGAAATATGGAAATAATAGTATATACAAAAACAGGATGTCCTTGGTGTATTGGAGTAACGAGTTTTTTAAAGGAGCAAGGTATGGATTTTGAAGAGAAGAATGTTACGCAAGATGAAAACTTGATGAAGGAAATGGTTGAGCTTTCAGGTCAGTCAAAAGCGCCTGTTGTTGTGTTGAACGGAACAATACTAGCTGATACCGATAAAGAGGCTGTACAAGCGTTTTTGGAAGGGGAAGGGGAGATAATATAGTAAATAGTAAGTATGGAGGGTTTGAAAAAAGGACCGCGCGAAGCGCGGTCCTTTTTCAACTACCTTGTATCCCTTATCGTCAAACTATATCTCAATCCGTAAAGCATCAAAGATCCAAGAACAAGATATAAGAATTTAAACTCTATATAGTAAAGAAGAATCGATGCAACTAGTGGAGCGATAATATATGCAAAAGGTCGGACGATTCTAAAAAAACTTACAATATTTATATCTGTACTATCGACTTTTTTGAATAGATAAGTTTCAGTCATGACCTCGATCATGCTTGCTCCGATTCTTGTGACAAATAAAATTGCTGTCCAGAGCCAAAAATTTGGAATTGAAATAAAGCTCATTGTCGCTGTCGCAAGTGCAGTGATGATAAAACCTGTCGATAGGATTTCTTTTTCACCAATCCACTTGTCTGCTAGATAACCTAAAAAGGCCTCAAGCAAAATAAATGCAATTAAAGCAATCGCAATCATTATTGAAATTTGACTGTATTCAAAACCAATATGCTCATGTAGAAAAATTGGTGTATAAATTACCATCCAAGCAAAAAAGAATCTTAATAGAAAGCCAGATATAAATATTGAGTACAGATCGTGATTTCTATGAACCAGTTTAGCTGTTTTCCAAAATTCAGGACGCTTATAGTGAGGGTCCTTAAAGTTCTTAATATATCGTAGGAGAATAAATAGAACAGGAATGAGTAATATGGCACTAAGTAGATAAACCTTCCAGAAATCACTGTTGGTCAGTAGAAGACCAGCAATTAATGGTCCAATTATAAAAGCAGTGTTTAGGCTAGTTAGGAATACTCCACGTATCCCGCCTGTATCTTTGTCGTTTGAAATATCTTCTAGAAATATATCTAAATTGAAAAAAGCGAGAGAAGTAAGTATGAAACTTGCAATGAATGCAGGTAATACAAGTATTGGATCGTTGCTAAGTGCCATGATTAGAAGTGAAATAACTTCTGCAATTATTATTCCAAGAAATGTTTTGTAGTTTCCAAAATGCAGCAGAACTGGTCTGATTGCAACAAAAGCAAAAACTGTAAGCAAGGAAGCGAAGGTGTATAAATATCCAACTTGGTTTTCACTTAAAAATTTTCCAAGAAAACTTGAGTTTATATAAATCGCTGGAGTTAGGTGTAGTGTGAAGAAAAAAGTTAGAACGTAAATGATTGGTTTTTGAAGTTTTTTAGAACGCGTCATGTGTTAATAGTAAATAGAAAGTAGATAATAGTAAATAGTAAATAGTCGGTAGTGAGTGGGAGGTAGTGAATAGTAAATTATATAAAAAGAGTCGCAGGGGAAAATCCCCTGCGACAGTAACAAAATGTTTTTTATCTTTTGATCGGTTCGCGGTAGTCGTCAAACTTAGTTTTAAACGGCTGACTATCCCCGTCGTACTGGTCGATGTACAGTTTTCCGATATTAAATAATCCGTACCGGACAAATACCAGAGGATCTCGATAGAACGATTCAACCACGACTTTCGCGTCAGGAAACTCTGTCTTAATTCTTGCGATAAGATCATGAGTCTTTAGTGGCATGCTCTTGAAGAGTGTGCCGTCAGGTCGGTAAGGAACTCTCTCCCATTTCTTTATCCACATCAATGATACAGGCACCGGAATCTTCATATTGATTATCGCAAGGACTACTGTAGCCAAAACTGAAGTTGCTGTTGAGTAAAACCAGAACCTCGCTGCCTCTGGGTCAGGTGTTCCGAACATAAACATAAAACAGTTGCCTAGCCATGCGGCAAGGCTTGTGATGACTAAAATAATAAGCGTGATAGTCAGTGCGTAGGTGGCGTAGATTGCGACATTTAGCGCAATTGATTTTCTTGGGTTGCATCTGAACTCAACCTCTACTGCCCGTTTGAAACGACTCGCTGATTCTGCGGTGAATGGAACTGCATTCTGTTCATCACAAATAGACAGCAGATCTTTTCTGTAGACCGAGCAAATGAATCTCGGTATGTACGGTCTCAGTGACCTAGTCACTAATGCGACTAGAGTTGTTAGTGTTTGAATGATTGGTTTCAACGAAAAGCTTGGAAGTGCTCTCGTTCTCGCGTTGTTTTTAAGTACATTTTCCATTTATTCTCCTTCAGGATTGATATTAGCAGAAAGTGTAATTTTTGGAAATACATAAAAAAGAGGCGCTCTTTGGACGCCTCTTTTTTAGTTTATAATAGCTACTGACTTTTGACTAGGCTAAGCCTAGTCATGTACTAGACGCCCAATACAACTGGGATAACAAGAGGTTCCTTAGCAGTTCTTTGGAACAAGAACTTGCTTACGTCGTTTGCAACAACCTTTTTAACTTCCTCAAAATCAACCTGTCTCTTTCCTTTGATTGTTTGTTCAATCTTCTTTCGTATTAACTCTCTTGCTTCATGCAAAAGATCTTGTGACTCTCGAAGATATACAAAACCTCGTGAAATAATGTCAGGTGACTTTTTAAGCTTACCGGTCTTTGTGTTTATGCTTGCGACGATAACAAAGATTCCAGCTTCAGAAAGTAATTGTCTGTCGTGTAGCACAACTTCTTGGATGTCGCTCACAGAAAATCCATCAACAGTTACAACTTCATGTGGGGCACGCATTGGAAGAACTTCCATCTTATTTCCATTATCGCTAATATCAATGATCGAACCGTTATCTGGTACAACAATGTTTTCTGTTGGAGTTCCTAGTTCATGCGCCAAGTCAGCATGCTGTCGAAGCATGTAATGTTGCCCATGAAGTGGCATGAAGTATTTGTACTTTATTTGCTTATGAATCCAAGCAAGCTCCTCTCGGTTTCCGTGTCCAGAAGCATGAACATCAGAATCAAGATAAGTGATAATTTTAGCCTCGCTTCTGTAAAGTTTATCTTTTAATTTTACAACTGCTCCGTGGTTAGTTGGAATAATTGAAGATGACAAAAGAATTGTATCAGTCTTTCGAAGCTGTAAATGCTTGTGTGATTTATTCGCCATTCTGTTTAAAGATGCAAATTCTTCACCTTGTGAACCTGTTGCAAGCATAACAATTCGATCTGGTGGATAATTTTCCATGTCGTTGAGAGAAATAATGTTGTCGGTTGTAAGTAAATCTAGATGCTTAACAATATCTAGATTGTTTTTCATGCTTCTTCCTTCAACAACAATTTTCTTTCCATATTTATCAGCAAGTCTAATGATCGCTAAGATTCTTTCAACCTGAGAGGCGAATGTTCCAATGATTAACCGTCCGCTAGTTTCTTTGATAATTTTTTCGATGTTATCAACTACAACGTTTTCTGAAAGTGACCATCCTGATTTTTCAACAGAAGTTGAGTCCATGGTTAGAATCAAAGCTTCTTTTCCAGCAAATCTTTTGTACTGATTTACCTCTTCTTCAGTCGGCACTCCGTTTACGTTATCTACTCGCACATCAAGAATAAAGACGATATCACCCATATGTGTATGAATAATAAGTCCCATCGAATCGGGAATTGTATGTGAAATTGCAAACGATTCTACTTTCAGGTTTTCGCTAATTACAGTAGTTTCGTCACCATCTAAGACATTCATATTAAGTTTTGGTAGGTGAGGGAATTCTTCGTGTCGTTTTTGAATCATTACTGCACCAAATTGTCTTGTATAAATTGGTGGATTTCCAATTTTTTCAATGATGTATGGAATACCTCCGATGTGATCAAGGTGACCGTGAGTAATAAACATTGCTCGGATTTTATCTTTTCTTTCTTCAAGATATTTTGTGTTTGGAATGATGTAATCAATTCCTGGAGTTGTTTCATCTTTGAATTGAAAACCTGCATCAAGAACGATGATGTCATCGCCAACTTCAATAGCTGTCATGTTTTTTCCGATTTCCTCTACTCCACCTAGTGGAATAATTCGTACATGATCTCCAACCGGTGGAATTGTCACCTGTGTTTTTGAACCACGGTTTGATTGTCTCATTGGACGAGCTCGTCTTTGAGGCCTTCGCATTGAAGATCTAGATGAACTTGGCTTCTTTGAGCCAGTAGGTTTACTACCACTCGTTCGTTGGCCAGTGTGTGGTCGTCTTGCTCCTGGTTTTTTTGTATTTCGTGCTGGCGCTTTGCTTCCTGGTGTAGAAGTACTTCTAATCGCTGGCTTTCTTGTTGTCGTTCTTTTTTGTTCTGTCATGATTTTAATTTTAATTAATAATTTTTAATTTAAGAATTAAGATCTAGGATTTAGGTTTTAAATCTCAGATACCAATTCTTAAATGTTTATTCAAACACTCTCCAGACTGTGTCAGTTTCTAAATACCAAGTGTAAACATTCATAAATCTCTCTGATGGAGTGATTATATTGTCTGCAATTTGGCCATTCAACTTTTTAGGAATGATGTAAATAAAATCTGGCGAATAGATGAATGACGCTGGTTTATCTGCAATAATTTCCTTTTCAAACTCCCTGTAGCTATTCAGACGTTCGTCACTGTCACTTGTCTCGCGCGCAGTAGATAAAAGTTCATCAACATCGCTGTTTACATAATTTGCAATATTCAGACCAGGATCATTTCTCTGTGATGAGTGCCAAAAAGCATAGAAGTCTAAGTCGCGACCAATAATTTCGCCAAATAAAAGAGCATCATATTTTCTTGGACGAATAACATTTTGATTTAGATCGTTTGATTCAAAAACCTTTAGTGTTACATCAGCTCCAATTCCTCTCCATGCATCAACCACCATTTCTGCTACGTGAACAAGCTCGGGAACATTTGCTGTCGAAATTGAAAATGAAAGAGTTTGAACTCCGTCTGATGTCTCTCTTTCCATGAAACCATTTTCATTGATTTCAAATCCAGCTGACTTAAGTATCTGCGCAGACTTCTCAGTATTTGAAACTGCTTCTTCAGTAGATGCAGATACATCATCTACTGACTCAGTGTCTGATGGTGGAGCAATAACATCATAGGGGATTAAGCTTGGGGGAATTGGACTATCAGTTTCTTGTGCATATCCATGAAGAACTGTATCTATAATTTCTGCTTTAGGAACAGCTGTGTCTAAAGCATTTCTAACATCACGGTCAATTAAAACTGGTGCCTGATTTGAATTAAAGAAAACACCAAAAACTCTTGGTAAAGGAAGTCTTTGTACTCTAAAATTTTCTTCCTCAAGGACCCTGGTTTTTTCAGGTGAAATTCCGTGGATAGCATCAATATTTTTTTCTTCAAGCGCTTCGATTAATTCGTCTTCGTTTTTATAAAATCGAGCTTCGATAGTTTTAATAAAAGGTTTCCCTAGAGTAAATTCATCAAAAGCCTTTAATTCGTAGTATGTGGCAATTCCAGAACTATTTCTCTTTATTTTTTGTACGGTGTAAGGACCCGATCCAATTGGATTGGTATTGAAGTTGGTGAATGCAAATTCATCTGTCGATACATCCTTCCAGATATGTTCGGGTAATATTCCAATAGTTGTGTTTAGAAGAAATGGTGAATAAGGCTGACTAAGTGTAAAACGAATTTTTCGATCATCAATTTTTTCGATAAGTATTCCATCCCAGTTTGCACGTTTAGGACTCTTGATTGCAGGGTCTTGAGTTTTTAAGATGGTAAAAATAACGTCATCAGTTGTAACCTTTTCACCATCTTGGAAATACGCGTCGTCTCTAATAGTAAATGTGTAGAGTAGTCCGTCATCTGAAACTTCGAAGCTTTCAGCGAGATCAGGAATTATGTTTCCGTTTGGTGTCGTTCTCATAAGTCCTGAGTAAACAAGAGTTGTTAAATCTCTATCAGTCTCTGAAATAGCCAAAATTGGATTAATAAATCTTGGATTTCCAACCATACCCTCCTTTAGTGTTCCACCAAATCTAGGAATTTCAACTAAAAATTGTGCATTTACTTTAAGTAAAAGTGAAAGGGAAGTAATTATGAACAGTAAAGATAAAATCCCGAAAATTAATTTTTCCGTTAATGAAAATGATTCTACAACTTTCCCAAGTTTTTCGAGCTTTGGGATGTAAAATTCTTTAGATAAAAATGAAACTATTCTTTTCACGATATTCTAGTATTAGATTTATGAAATAAGAATTAAGAATTAAGTTTGAATATTTATAACTATTATTTATTCCTAAATCTTACTTCCTAAATCTTTTCCTGCTATTGAAGTAAGAATGCGATAAATGATGAAACAGCGAACAGAATTGCGATTACTATCGTCCCGTTAAACAGTATTTTCTCAAAACCTCTTCTCGTATGATATCCAGAATCGATACTATTTGCTTCACCAAAAGCACCGCCTAGGCCTGCTGAATTCGCCTGGAGTAAGATTGAAATTATGAGTAGTACAGAAAGGATAATCTGTATGATAGGCAATATGTTCGCCATAACGATTCGATTAATATAGCACAGTTGGAATAATCTGCAATAGTTTTGATATATACATATATATGTAGGCTGATACAGTAATTATGTGCGTATTTAGAAGTAAAAAATAGAACCCGGTCGACAAAATCGACCGGGTTTGCTCAAAAGCTCACTTCCGTAGTGTGAACTCTTGAACGATAGAGAGTAAGATCAATTTATTATGGTTGGTAACGGATTATGCTGCTTCTTCTTGTGCTTCCGCTTTTTTACTGACAATTAGAATCATTCCTTCGCCGATATTGTTTTGCCCATCCTCTCTTCTGAGCCACTGAATTTTTTCGAAATCACAGTTAGGCGGTTGATGCATGCAGAGTATTTCGCCTGATGCTTCTTTACATAAGGCTAGAATCGAGGTTCTGATGCCGGCGTCATCGCTGTTGCCATCGAGTACAGTTTGTTTCAGTAAATCATCCAGCTTATCGTCTTGAATAGCCGCTTCTATTGTTGCAATAACTTCCTCGGCACTAGTCAAGATTGTGTATCCATTATCTTCAAGTTCGCTCGTTAGCTCACTTATTGTGATTTTTTCAGCTAGCTTAATGAAGGCTCCGTTGAATGCAATTTGCTTGTTTGGTTGTCGTATTGTGACAGCGTTTCTCTGAGCTTTTGAAGTTACGGCTTCTGTTTGGATGCCACTAACTCTTCTTGCAGATAGTATGTCACCCACGCTTAGTGCGCAGACACTCATTTCTAGTAATATGTTCCATTTCATATCTTGATCCTCTCTTTGTTGGTTTTGAAGATCTTCCTCTCTTAAGTCCTAAATATATACTTAAAAAATTATTAATCAAGGTATTTATTGACACTATATCTTATATACATATAATTACTCCACTATTATTGGTTTAACATCAATGTACTATGGCAACAAAGAAAACATCAAAGAGTGGTGGAGTAAAAATTGTGCCACTCGCGGATAGAATTTTAATCGAAGAGTTGATTGAAGAAAAACAAACTGCGTCAGGAATTATTCTTCCAGATTCAGTCTCAATTGATAAGGGAATGAAAGAGGGGAAAGTTATTGCAGTTGGTGATGGAAGAATTGTTGAAGGAAAAAAAGTACCAGTCACTTCAGTAGAAGTTGGAGATAAGGTTTTATTTCAATGGGGAGATGAAATTAAAATTGATGGAAGAGAATACTATTTAGTAAAAGAGTCGGAAATCTCAGCAAAAATAAAATAATATAAATATCAACTTATTACTACTAACTACTAACTAGAATTATGGCAAAACAAATTATCTTTGGAGAGGAAGCAAGAAAAGCATTAGTAAATGGAGCAAATAAAGTTGCAAACGCAGTCCGAATAACAATTGGTCCTCGTGGACGTAATGTTATTTTTGATAAAGGTTACGGCGCCCCAACCATTACAAATGATGGAGTTTCAATTGCAAAAGATATTACCCTTTCTGATAAATTTGAGAACATGGGAGCGGAAATTATCAAAGAGGTTGCAACAA
>Ga0213866_10003841_pt1 | contig 10067 bp, 7 predicted proteins | sample PICome_11_FD_160079 | JGI IMG/M metagenome (GOLD analysis project Ga0213866, IMG submission 160079) | Coastal seawater microbial communities near Pivers Island, North Carolina, United States - PICO284 | ecosystem: Environmental > Aquatic > Marine > Coastal | place: USA: North Carolina... | reverse complement strand
GCCCAGCACTTCTGCGCCAGAACTGTCCTCCAGCGCTCCGCGCGCTGGCTCAGCTCGATGCCCCAGCTCGGGTTGCTCTGGATCAAGTGCAGGGCTGCCTGCGCTCCAGCCACCAGCGGTGGTGCCAGGGCCGTGGTGTAGCGGAAGGCTCCACTGGTTTGGAGCAGCCGCTCCATCGTGGTGTGATCCCCGGCCAAAAAGGCGCCTCCGCTACCGAAGGCCTTGCCGAAGGTGCCGCACACCAAAGCCACAGGTTGTTGCAGGCCATGGCAAAGCCCGCAACCTCCTGGCCCCAGCACCCCCAGGCCATGGGCTTCGTCCACCAGCAGCTGTGCACCGTGATGGGCGCACAGGTCGGCGATGCCGTTCAGATCGGGACTGGTTCCTTCCATGCTGAACAGGCTTTCGGTCACCACCAGGGGGGGTGTTGTTGCGTCCTTGAGCCGCTGCAGCCGCTGGTCGAGATCCTCAAGATCGTTGTGGGCAAAGCGTTGCAGCCGCGCCCCACTGGTGCGCACGCCGGTCAGCAGTGAGTGGTGAATCAGCCGGTCCACCAATACGGTGGTGTGCCTGTCACTCAGTGCTGTTACCGCCGCGATGTTGGCTTGAAATCCGCTGGGGAATAGCAGCACCCGGTCCCGACCCAGCCAGGCGGCGAGGGCTTTCTCCAGCTCCAGATGGCGTGGTCGGGTACCGGTGATCAGGCGAGATCCACCGGCGCCGACCCCGTCGGCTGCCATAGCTTTCGTAGCCGCTGCGAGAACATCGGGATGGCGGCTGAGGCCGAGGTAGTCGTTGCTGGCTAAATCGAGCAGCTGCTGCCTTCCGTCGGGATCCTGCAGCTGCCAGGACTCTTGGCCGGAACTCCAGCTCCGCAGGCGGCGGCGGCGCGAAGGAGGGATGGGAGAGGCGTGGTCCCGCATCACAACAGTCTGGAATCCGCCCTGGTCAAGGATGGCCGTAGTCCTGTGATCGTCATGACCTGGGAGCGTTTCACGCTGCTGTTTCCGCTTTGGACGTTGCTGGGCGCTCTGCTGGCGCTCCTGCATCCCCCGCTGTTCATCTGGTTCAAGGGGCCACTGATCGCCCTCGGGCTCGGCGTGATCATGCTGGGGATGGGCGTCGGGCTAACGCCGGCTGACTTCCTGCGGGTTGGTCGACGACCCCGTGCCCTGCTGCTGGGGGTGCTGGCGCAGTTCCTGGTGATGCCGATCCTCGCTGCTGCCATCGCGGCGGCCCTGCACTTGCCGGCGCCCCTGGCGGTGGGACTGATTCTTGTGGGCTGCTGCCCGGGGGGGACCGCCAGCAATGTGGTGGCTTTGATCGGCCGTGGCGATGTGGCGCTTTCGGTGGTCATGACCACCGTCAGCACCCTGGCTGCGGTTGTGTTGACCCCCCGTCTCACGCAGGTGCTCGCCAGCCAGTACGTGCCGGTGGATGGTTGGGCCCTTTTTGTGGCGGTGCTTCAGGTGGTGCTGTTGCCCGTCACCGTCGGGGTGGTGCTCAAGCGTGGTCTCCCCCGAGTGGCCCAACGGATTGAGCCGGTGATGCCTCCCCTGGCGGTGATGGCCATTGTGATGATCGTCTCCAGCATCGTGGGCAGTCAGACGGCTGTGCTCCGCCAACAGGGGCCTGTGTTGATCCTGGCTTGTCTGTTGCTGCATGGCGGCGGCTTTCTGCTCGGCTGGCTCATCCCACGGCTGATGGGGCAGACCGTGCAGGCCCAACGAACCATCAGCATTGAGGTGGGCATGCAGAACTCAGGGTTGGCGGTGGTGCTTGCCCGCAGCGGAGGATTCGCCAGTCCCCTTACGGCGCTGCCGGGGGCCATCTCCGCAGTGATTCACTGCCTAATCGGCAGCGCCCTGGCCGCTCTCTGGAGACGTCGCACGTCTTAGTCGGTCGTCCTAGGCCGGCCTTCCATTGTGGAGTTCGAACAGCAGCCGGGCGGCAAGGCCACGGGAAATGCGTCGCGCCACGAGCAGATCACAGATCCATGTGAACAGTGGGGGGGCATCGGTGCTGGATGCCAGGCGCTGTTCGAGGGCCTTCAGCTCCTTGACGTCGCGGCAGCCCCTCAGGGCATCGATCAGGGTGTCTTCAGCTGGCCGCGCATTGGTGAGCTGGGTGCTGGTCACAGGCCGTGGCGTTCGTTCTTTTCTGTCATGGCACTGGCGAAGTGCTTCTGTCACCCTTCGCTTCTGCAGAAGCAGACACAAAAAAAGCCCCGGTGTGCTCACCAAGGCCCGATGCATTCTCTTCAATATTTTTAATGATTCGGATTGGTCCCGTCAAAGGATGTCGGCAGATCTGATTGATGGCATTGGTGTGGCTTATCGCTCCCTGGAAAGAACGGCTCAGCCGAGCTCCTTAAGATCATTTGATGAACCAGTCGACACCGGTCACGCCCCCATCCGAGCCCGATGTCGATTCCAGTGCTCCGCTGAAGGCTTCAGAACTTTTTCCATTCCCGCTGGATGATTTCCAGCTTGAGGCCATGGATGCCCTTAACCAGGGGCACTCGGTCGTGGTGAGTGCCCCAACGGGATCCGGTAAGACGCTGATCGGGGAATACGCCATTTATCGCGCCCTGGCCCACGGCCAGAAGGTCTTTTACACAACACCGCTGAAGGCTCTGTCCAACCAGAAACTGCGCGATTTCCGCGATCAGTTCGGTGCGGAGAACGTTGGGTTGATGACCGGTGACCTCAGCGTGAATCGCGAGGCCTCCATCGTTGTGATGACCACGGAGATCTTCCGCAACATGCTCTACGCCGAGGCGGATGAGCACGACGATCCCCTGGCTGATGTGGAAGCGGTGGTGCTCGATGAGTGCCACTATATGAACGACTCCCAGCGCGGCACGGTGTGGGAGGAGTCGATCATTCACTGCCCGCCGACGGTGCAGATGGTGGCGCTCTCCGCAACGGTGGCCAATGCCGGACAGCTCACCGACTGGATCGAGAAGGTGCATGGTCCAACCACCTTGGTGATGAGTGATCACCGGCCGGTTCCGCTGCAGTTCAGTTTCTGCAGTGCCAAGGGCTTGCACCCACTGCTGAACGATGCAGGCACGGGACTGCATCCCAACTGCAAGGTCTGGCGCGCGCCCAAGGGGCACAAGCGCAAAGGGCGTTCCCAGAAACCTCCGCAACCGGAACCACCGCCGATCAGCTTCGTTGTGGCGCAGATGGCCGAGCGGCAAATGCTGCCGGCCATTTATTTCATCTTCAGCCGCCGTGGTTGCGATAAGGCGGTTCGTGATCTTGGGGTGCAGTGCCTGGTGACCCAAGACGAGCAGGCACGGATCAAGGAACGCTTAACCGCCTACAGCCACAACAACCCCGAGGCTGTGCGGGATGGAATCCATGCTGATGCACTGTTGCGGGGCATCGCGGCACACCATGCCGGTGTTCTGCCCGCCTGGAAGGAGTTGATCGAGGAGTTGTTCCAGCAGGGACTGGTGAAAGTGGTCTTCGCCACCGAGACCCTGGCTGCTGGCATCAATATGCCCGCTCGCAGCACGGTGATCGCGGCCCTCTCCAAACGCACCGAACGGGGGCATCGCACGCTGATGGGCAGTGAATTCCTGCAGATGGCAGGTCGGGCCGGGCGGCGTGGCCTCGACTCTCAGGGCTACGTCGTGACGGTGCAGAGCCGTTTCGAAGGTGTGCGTGAAGCAGGTCAGCTGGCGACGAGTCCTGCCGACCCCCTGGTGAGCCAGTTCACCCCCAGCTACGGCATGGTTCTGAACCTGCTGCAACGCCATGATCTGGCCAAGGCCAGGGAGCTTGTAGAACGCAGTTTTGGCCGTTATCTGGCGGGGCTCGACCTCGTGGAGGACGAGCAGAACCTCTCCCAGCTGCGGTTGCAGCTCAGCCAGCTGGAGGGTGTTGCCGGCGACATCCCTTGGGAAGACTTTGAGGACTACGAAAAAATGCGTGGGCGACTCCGCGAAGAGCGCCGCTTGCTGCGCATCCTTCAGCAGCAGGCCGAGGAGACGCTGGCCAATGAGCTGACGATGGCCCTGCAGTTCGCCAGCACCGGCACCTTGGTCAGCCTCAAATCGCCGCAGCTGCGGGGGCGCGTCGCGCCCGCGGTGATTGTGGAGAAGGTGAAGGGGCCCGGTCAGTTCCCGCTGTTGCTCTGCCTGACCGATGAAAACGTTTGGATTCTGCTGCCCTGTCAGGCCGTGGTGAGCATCCACGCGGAGCTCAGTTGTCTGCAGGTGGATGGTTTGGAAGCCCCGGAGTTGACCCGTTCCGGCGAGTTGCGCCATGGGGATCAGGCCAGTGGTGGTTTGGCCTTAGCGGTGGCCCACATGGCCCGGCGCCACGACATGGCCACCCCGCAATATGACCTGGCTGGCGAGGTGTTGACCCAGGCCCGTCTGGTGCAGGATCTCGAGCAAGAGCAGGAGCAGCATCCAGCCCATCGCTGGGGAGATCGCAAGCAGCTGAAGAAGCACCGCCGGCGTATGGAAGACCTGGAGCTGGAGATCGCTGAACGTCAGCAGCTGCTGCATCAGCGGGCCAACCGTCACTGGGAGACCTTCTTGGCCTTGATGGAGATCCTGCAGCACTTCGGATGCCTGGATGAGCTGGATCCCACGGAGATCGGCCGCACCGTTGCGGCCTTGCGGGGTGACAACGAACTCTGGCTGGGGCTGGCTCTGATGAGTGGGCATCTCGATGACCTCTCCCCTCCAGACCTGGCGGCGGTGTTCGAGGCGATCAGCACAGAGGTCAACCGCCCCGATCTGTGGAGTGGTTTCCCGCCGCCTGCGGCGGCTGAGGAAGCCTTGCAGGATCTCTCGGGTCTACGTCGTGAGCTGCTGCGGGCCCAGGAACGCGCCGGTGTGGTGGTGCCTGCCTGGTGGGAGCCCGAGCTCATGGGGCTGGTGGATGCATGGGCAAGGGGCACGTCTTGGAGCGATCTGATCGCCAACACGTCATTGGATGAGGGCGATGTGGTGCGGATCATGCGCCGCACCGTGGATCTTCTGGCTCAGGTGCCTTATTGCGAGGCCATCAGTGAGCAGTTGCGCAGCCATGCCCGTCAGGCCCTGAAGGCAATCAACCGCTTCCCCGTGGCCGAGGCCGAGGATCTGGTGCCGTCCTCCGCAGCGCTCAACCCGGCCACCGAGCGGGCGGCCTGAGCTTAGGCTTCCGGAGCGGCCATGGCGCCAGGATTCACCTGCTGATCGAAGTCTGCTTCGGTGATGTGGCCAAGCTCCAAGGCTGCCTGCTTCAGCGTCAGCCCCTGGTGATGGGCATGCTGAGCGATGGCACTGGCTTTCTCGTAACCGATGCTCGGGGTCAAAGCAGTAACAAGCATTAGCGAGCGGTCGACGAACCGCTGAATCTGCTCGCGATCCGGCTCCAAACCCTCCACCAGGTTTTGGCGGAAGCTGGTCATGGCGTCCTTGAGCATTCGGATCGATTGCAACAGGTTGAAGCCGATCAAGGGCTTGTAGACATTCATCTGCAGATGGCCGCCGGCGCCGGCGGCCGCGACGGCGCCGTCGAGTCCGATCACCTGGGTGCAAACCATGGCCATGGCCTCGCACTGGGTGGGATTGATTTTTCCCGGCATGATCGAACTGCCCGGTTCGTTGGCGGGCAGCCGCAGCTCACCCAGTCCAGCTCGGGGACCGCATCCCAGCAGACGGACGTCGTTGGCGATGCGGAGCAGGGCGACAGCCAGCAGGCGAAGTTGCCCCATTCCATGGACGAGGGCGTCATGGCCGGCCATGACTGCGAACAGGTTCTCTGCAGGACGAACGTCGATCCCAGCAACCCGGCTGAGCTCGTCCGCCACGGCATGGCGGAAGCCCGGCGGCGTGTTCAACCCCGTGCCCACGGCAGTGCCGCCAAGGGGCAGATCGCCGAGGCTGACCAGACAGGCCTCCAGCCAAACCTGAATTTGTTTGAGTTGATCACGCCAAGCGGCGACTTCATCGCCTAGCCGTAGGGGCACTGCGTCCTGCAGATGGGTGCGACCGATCTTGACGATTGGCATCCAGGCCTGGGCTTTGATATCCAAGGCCTGCACCAGGGCATCGAGTGCAGGTAGCAGACCATCCTTCAGCTGCTTGGCTGCGGCGACGTGGATGGCAGCGGGGAACACATCATTGGTCGATTGCGACCGATTGACGTGGTCATTCGGATGCACGGGGTGGTGACTGCCGAGGGCATTGCCTGAGGCCTGAGACGCCAGATTGCTGATCACCTCGTTGATGTTCATGTTGGTCTGGGTTCCGCTTCCGGTCTGCCAGACCCGAAGCGGGAACTGATCGTTGTGCTGGCCAGCGGCAATGGCATCGGCCGCCGTGCAGATCAGCTCAACCTGATCAGGGCTCAGCAGCTGATGCTGGCCGTTCACCGTGGCGCAGGAGCGCTTGATCCAGGCCAGGGCCTGAATGATCTCGAGGGGGATCCGTTCATCGCTGATGGCGAAGTTCTGAAGCGAGCGCTGGGTCTGTGCTCCCCAGAGCGCCTCTGACGCCACCTCAATGCCACCCAGACTGTCCGTTTCAATCCTGAATGGCTGTGTCATCGGATCCCCAGCGATCGAGCGTTGCATCGATCATCCGTGATCACCTTCCATTGGTCGTGCCATCGTTCCGCATCAATTGTTTCGGTGGTCTCCGGTGCAGGTTCACCGCTCCCATGACATCGCCTTGCAGCTACCCGGTGCATCCCTGGCCCAGCTGCAGGACTACCTGTCGCAGCCTGGCCGCCCACTGAAGGCCCTGCTGAACCGTAAAAAGGTGGAGCGGCTCGAGGATGGCCGCTTCCTTTATGCGTCCCGGCCTTATCAGTTGCTGAATTTTCAGCTTCATCCCGAGGTGGTGTTCCGCTCCAGCTGGGATGGCGATCAACTCAGCATTGTTTTTGAACACTGCACGATTCATGGACTCGGCCGCTTGCAGGATCTGGTGCAGTTCCAGTGCCAGGCATGGATTCGTCCCGAGCAGGAACGAATGGTGGCCAGGGCGGAGCTCAGCCTTGAACTGTCGGCTAGTGGAGCAGGAGCTCTCTTGCCAAAGCCGCTGATGCAACGCACGGGAGATCTCGCCCTTGGTTTGGTGACGGATCGCTTGGAAAAACGTTGTCGCACCGGATTGATCAAAGGTGCTCTTCATTGGGTTGCACGCCACCCCTGATGGTGCTTCATTTCATGGTGGTAAGGTCACCGAATTGCCCCCTTCTACGTCTGGTGTTGTGGTAACTGCGGCAGCTTCAACCAGACCATTGTTGACGTTTCGGAACTTTTCTCTTCGCTGCGATAAATCCGACCCTCAAGTCTCTTTTCAGACGCCTTGGAATTGGGAGCTTGGGCAAGCGAAGAGAATTGCTGTGATTAGCAACAGTTCATTTTTGCGATATCAGTTGAGTGCAGCCCTTGCTGGCCTTGTCCCTCCAGTCTCCGGTGAAATGCTGACCGATGGGGTGATTGGTTGGCCTGTCGGTGGTGAAGGGGGGTTGGATGGGAAATTACGAATCTCTCACGCCCTCAACTTCCTCACGACGGTTTATAGCGACTGTCTTGAAAAATCAAGCGTCAGCTTGGAGCAATTCTGGGATTTGATGTCAACCATGGACATCGATTCCCGCTTCATCATCAAGGAGCTATCCAGAGAACAGAAAGATTGCTTTTTTTTGGCAATATCTGTTCTTTTTTCGTTTGATATTTATTTAATATCCAAGACAAGATTTTTAATGTCGAAGCCGGCTAAGCCGTTGCGAGCTCTATTGTTGAAGCAGCTTGAGGGTAAGACCCTTTTTGCTACCTCAACCAACAGTCGCTTTCAGCGTGAATTCTGCACCGATGGTCTTGTGGTGGACTCGATGGGACAGATTCTGTTTGTAGGTGGAGTTTCAGAAGCCATTGAGTGGGCGGATCAAAATCTTGATGCCTCTGATGTGTCAGACTCTGATGATGAGCAGCTCGACATTGGTCTAGATCTTCTGAATACCGAATTATCTGACGATCCTTCTGGAGACTTTTTTGTTTAGGTATGAATGAACTGATGAGCTTCGCAAGAAGGTTTTTTGTTGCGATTCAGAGGCAGATTTCTGTGGTTCTCGCAATCGCTACATATGAGAACAATCGAAAATCAACAGGAACCTCGCTCGGGGCATGGGAAGCCATCGTGACGCCGCTGCAGATCATGTTGTTCTTCATCGTGATGCGCGTTGGATTTAGTTTCTTAAGGGGTAGTAATCGATATGCGGCAGGTGGTTCGACGGATATGTACTTTAATATTGTAGTTTTTATTGCCTCTGGATTCGCCATAGCTTTTTTGTTCAGGCAAGGGGCAATTAAGGCGCTTTCAGGCCTGAAGCTAAGGGCTCCTCTTTATTACAAAAGAGTTCAGCCCTTGGATATCCTCTTGGCATTGCTGGTGAATGATTTCAGGGCAATTTCAACGATTTCTCTTGGGATTTTTGGATTGGTCTGGTATTTCACCTGGAGTTTCCAGCTTGACAGCCCTGGTCTGGCCATCAGTGTTTATCTCTTGACTGTTCTGATGGCTCTTGGCTTTGGGGTATGTCTCGTCTTCCTTGGTCAATTCAACAAATGGGTTACTAGGATCTTAAAGAGAATTCTAAACCGGGTTATTATTTTTACTTCGGGTATCTTTTTTGCAACCTTTGAGCTGCCTGAGTACACAAGGCCTTTTGTGACTTGGAATCCGATTCTTCATGCCGTTGAGCTTTTCAGGTACTCAATGAACAACCAATATCCGATACCTGGTATTTCTCTTTCATATCTAATTTGGTGTTCTATAATTCTTTTTGGATTTTCTTTGATTCTCTATCGCACTAACGAGTCTTTGCTCGTCGAGGCCAATGACGATTAACATCTGATCGTTGTCCAGTTGCCTGCTCTGAGTTAATTTTTTTGTTATGCCTGAATCCCTCCCCACTTCCAGCTCTTCAACTTCTTTGCAAAAGCAGCTTGTATCACCGTTTCAGGTTCCTAGCTACTTAACTCGAGCACAGTTGACACCGGTTTGGCGTGAGCGGTTGTACAGATATACCAAGCCCAAGGTTCTGATTTCAGCTTTTCTGGCAACCTCGGCTTTCTACTGCTTCGTCATTGGTAGGGATCGTTATACGGCTGTTTCCGAATTTGTGATCCAACAGGCAATGCCTCTGGAGGGATCATCGGCCTCTGTTCTGGCGGGAGCTGCTGCTGCACCACAGGTGTTGACGTCTCTTGTGGATGGTCAATACCTGCAGGTTTATCTCGAGTCCTCTGAAGTCAAGGCTCGTTTGTTCCCTGATGGGAAGAAGCTTGAGCAGGACTACCGCATTAAGTTCCCGGATCTTCGGACTGGATTGCCGGCCAACAGTTCTGCACCCAAGCAGCTTGACTTCTATCGACAACAACTGTCTGCGGCACCTCAGCCGTTGAGCGGTTCAGTCATTCTGACCACCTCAGGATTTACGCCAGAACAGGCTTTCAATCTCAATAACGCGTTGCTGAAGCAGTCTCGGCGTTTTGTGAACGAGGTCAATCAATCCATCAATGCTGATCAGAATCAATTTGCCAAAAAGGAAGTCCAAATAGCAGAATTAAATCTCAAATCATCAACACGAAAACTTGAGCTTTTTCGTGAAAAACATGGAAATCTTAGTGTCCTTAATGAACAAGCAGCAGCCAGTGCGTTTATTTCTGGCCTTGAATCACGCCTTGTTGATTTGAAGGTTGAGGAGGCGGCATTGCGTCGTCAATATAGAGATCAAAATGCACCAGAGGTCGCTTTTATTGCTGACCAGGTTAATGAGCTTGAAGTTCAAATTCGCGAAGAAAGAGAGCGTACTGTTAGTGAAAATGGTAGAGACTTAAATGCTCTTGCTCTTGAAGAATCGGAATTGGTTTCAGATGTTGAGTTTGCAACGACAACGTTGCAATCAGCTCGCTTGGCCGCAGATAACAGTCGCCGTGAGAGTCAGAGACAATTGAAATTTGTTGTTGTTCTGAGTCAACCTCAGCTGCCTGTAAAACCAGATCAGAACTGGCGCTGGCAAGCCTTTCTCGCTTCGATCGGAATT
>Ga0213866_10003839_pt1 | contig 10068 bp, 14 predicted proteins | sample PICome_11_FD_160079 | JGI IMG/M metagenome (GOLD analysis project Ga0213866, IMG submission 160079) | Coastal seawater microbial communities near Pivers Island, North Carolina, United States - PICO284 | ecosystem: Environmental > Aquatic > Marine > Coastal | place: USA: North Carolina... | reverse complement strand
TCTTGCTTCTGCCATCTTCTCGCGGAGAAGCGTCATATAAGTTGAATAGTCGATATCAAAAACATCATCAAGTCCAAGAAGTTTTAGTATTCTTTCATCAACCTCTTCACTTACTAAGTCATCACCACGAGTTCCTTCATAAAGAGCAAGAGCACGGTTCCTGCTTGTCTCCTCTTGAAGTGTTTCGTTTAATGACTCATCCATTTTGCTGTTGTTTTAACTTTTCTTCTTCTAGATGATTTTTTAGTAGAGTCACATACACATCCCTTTCCCAAGGCATCAAATTTTCAATCTCTGTCAAAGAGTATTTATGATACTGAACTAAGGAGAAATTAAGTTGATAATAATTTTCTAGATCCATATGGATCATTGCTATACGAAAAAAGATGATAACCCTTCTAAAACAACTTCATTTTCAACTTGTGTTTTTGGATTTACTACTTTAACTTTGTGGGATAGTTTAGGCATCGTTTCAAAGAACTTCTCAATTAACTTAAACTGAGAAGAATTCATTTGGTCAAGGAACTCTTGCAGTTCTTTCTTTGTTACATCTGAAGTTGCCCAAACTTCATCTTCAGTATAAATTTTATCGATACAAGATGCAATAAGATCAAATGCTTGATCCATATCATTTGTTGCATTGAAGTCAAAGTTATTTTTGATGAACTGCTCCAGTGATGGATACTTCATCTCAAGCATCACCTGATCGTCAATTTTAATTTGTTTGTCGTGGCCATCAAACTTTTGAACTTTAATTTCATCAACATTAATCTTAACTGGAACAGTAGTCTCTCCATCATCAGGGCAAATAATATTAACTTCTATTTCTTCTCCTACTGACTTTCCACGAATGTTAAGAAAGAGATATTCAATATCAAATGTTGGAAGAGATTCTACTTTAATTCCTCTTGTCTCAATACAGTTTTTAATAACAGTCTTAATCGACTCTGTAATTTGTTTTGTATCTTCACTCTCAAGTGCTAATACAAGTAACTTTTCTTCTCTAACCAGGAATGGTCTGTACTTAATTTCTTTTCCTGTTGAAGGTAGAGTTAGAGAATAAGTTGGCGTTGAAATCTTTGGTAAAGGCATAATATCCTATGTTCGTTTCAGTTGTGATTATTTAGTTACTGGAATAGTGGTTATTGAAATGCTGGATTTCTTATTCCAATAGATCCATCTTGAGAACCATATCGCTCTCCATACAAAGGTCCTCTTGGAGCAGGAGAATTTGCTTGATATTGTTCGATTGCACGACCAACTTCACCAACAATCTTTTGTTCTTCATTTTGAGAGACAATCTGAGGAAATCCTTTCGAAATTACATAACGACTATAAGTAAATGAAACCGTACACTTTAATAGTTGAGAACTATCATAAGATACTGGCATCGAATTAATGCTGATTGGATATGCATTAATAAACTTATAAGTCAATGCTTTTCCACTATCTTTACGATTATAGTCTCTTTCAAATTTTGTAATATAAAGATTATCTGTTTTATAGTCATCGGGGAACTTAACTCTATGATTAAATGTTCTACCTCTTTGAGTTTCTAAATCGTCCTCACCAGATATAAAAGCAATCCAATTCTCAAAGTAATCAATTATATAATAATTACTATCAACATAAAAAGTAAAATCTGCGCGATCATCATATAATCTACGATATGCGTGCCTTTCAGTCACACCAGTATAGTCATTATTGATTTCATTAGTTGCAAGAGAAGAACCTGGAAGAGATGCTTCGCTACAAGAAAGTTCAATAAGTTCTTGGTTGTTAGTATATACTGCTCCACCAAAACCAGCACCACTTCTTTTTTCCATAAAATCAACAAAAGCACTCTTTTGTTTACCAGGGCCAACAGAAGATGGTGGATTAAATGCACAAATAAAGTTAGATGTCAAAGCAGGTCGTAGTAACCTACTTTTAATTGCAGACATACTATATGGTTTTACTGTTGGACCTGCCATCTATAAATATTTTTTGAGGTATATATTATGTAGTCACCATATGGCAGAAAGTTACAAGAGCAGGTACAAACCATCCTATCCACAAAAATATAAAGGTGATCCTAATAACATTATTTGTAGAAGCAGTTGGGAAAGACGCTTTTGTAGTTGGTGTGACTTAAATGAGAATATAATTTCGTGGGGATCGGAAGAAATTTTTGTTCACTATTACAATCCAGTAAAACAAAAAGTATGCAAGTACTTTCCAGACTTTATCATCAAAGTTAAAGAACAATCTGGTGAGATTAAAACTTATGTGATTGAAGTGAAACCAAAGAAACAAACTGTTCAACCTAAAGTTCCAAAAAGAAAAACAAAGTCTTGGTTGTATGAAATGCAAACTTATGCAGTAAATCAAGCAAAATGGAGAGCAGCAGAAGAGTGGTGTAAAGATAGATTAGTTGAGTTCAAAATCATCACAGAGGACAATCTGTTCAGTTAATGGCAAAAGGATTTGGAGAGGATATTAAGAGAAATTCTCCAAGAGTTTCTCAACTTAAAAGAAGAATAGAAGGTCTCACTGATGCCGAATCTATTATGCTTGAGATTATGGATGTATTCCGCGAGACCGAATTTATACCTGACGTTGGAAAATATTATACCTTTATTTACTTACCAAAAACAAACGAAATTGAATACGATCAGTTTCCACTGATTGCTTGCATTGATATCCAAAAATGGGGATTTAAAGGATTTAATTTTCACTGGAACCAAGTAAGAAACTATACTTGGTTAGAAGTATCAGGTAAACTTCATACTATTGAAAATAATGAAATAGATTATCTTCGTTCTGTTCGCTATGCAAGATTTTTAAAATCATAACTAAATAGATATAAAACAGTTATAAATGTCTCATACTCTACAAAAATTTGAGATGATTAATCCTCTTGTATTTGGGGAGGATTTCTGATGGCAGGTCAAAATTATGTTTGGCAAATTTCAACACCAAACATAAGTACAGGAAAAGGAGTTATAAGTTCTGCGTATGAGGTAGATGGAAAAAGTCCACTCACAACAGTAACATCAACAAATCCAGATGGTTTTGTGCAAGTAAATTCACTTTCAAATAACCCAATAGTATCAAAAACAGAGTATAAAATTGATGAAAAAGGAATAATAACATATAGATATACAAGTCAAAATAACGAAAAGTTCATATACAATAGTACTCAAGAAATAATAGACAATGTTAGTGGAGCATCTTCATCTGTTGTTTATCAAATAACAAGTGCAGTTCAAAGTAGCATATTGGCTGACGCAAGACAAAAAAATATAGGTCAAGGTCCTATTGCATCACTACCACCATCGGCTGCAATACCGGGTACAGGTCCTGCGGGAAATCAAGTTGTTGGATCTGGAGCTGGACCAAATCCTGATGCAACAACAATATCTACAGATGTTTTGGCAAACTTAAAACAAATAAATCCTGATAGCCAAAATCCACCATTTGCAGATTTAACATACCCATCAAAGATAAGAGATAATGGTCAAGACTTTATTAAATTTACAGCAATTAAATATATTCCAAGAAAACTTGATATAAGTCAAGGAATTGGAATTATTGGAGATAGGAGAGAGGCAAAAAATAAAGATAATACAATAGAAAGACTTGGAAGTATAATTCTTCCAATTCAACCATCCATTTCTGATAGTAATAATGTAGATTGGAACGGTCTTGGAATTGATCCTCTTGGAATGACACTTACACAAGGAAGTTTAAATTTAATGTCTGCTTCTACACAAGATGATGTTACAAAATTAATAGACACTGCTATAGGTGCAGGAAATAAAACCTTAAGTGATCCAAATGCTCAAAGAGCGATTAAACTTTATTTTGCGCAAAAAGCCGCAGGAGTTAGTGGTTTATTGTCCAGAGTATCTGGTGCAATAGTAAATCCAAATTTAGAACTTCTGTTTCAAGGGCCAACACTAAGACCTTTTAATTTTACTTTTAGATTATCTCCAAGAGATCAAGGAGAAGCAAAAATAGTGAGACAAATTATTAGAGTCTTTAAACAATACTCTGCAGTAGGAACTGCTTCCGGTGGATTATTCTTAACAACTCCAAATGTTTTTGAAATTAAATATGTTTCAAAAGGTAGTAAAGGTAAAGAAAATGATCACAAATCATTAAATAAAATTAAAACTTGTGCATTAAAATCAGTAAATGTTGATTATACACCAGATGGTTCTTATATGACATTCAATGATGAGGCAAGAACAATGACATCATACAATCTTTCATTGCAATTTCAAGAACTCGAACCTGTTACTACAAATGATTATAAAGGCACACCATACGATCAAATAGGTTACTAAAATGCCATCATACTTTAGACAAGTTCCAGACTTCGAATATGTCAGTAGAGATCCTAATCAAAGGCAAATCTCTGAGTATGCAACTGTAAAGAATCTGTTTCGTCGTGGAAAACTTCGTGATGATATTTTTGGAAATCTTTCATACTTCACCAAATATCAAATCATTGGAGATGAAAGACCTGATAATGTAGCATATAAACTTTATAATGATGAAACTCTTGATTGGGTAATTCTTCTTTCCAACAATATATTGAATATTCAAACAGAATGGCCATTACCACAAACAGTGTTTGATAAAGTATTATTAGAAAAGTATGGTTCTTATGATGAACTTTATAGTGGTATTCATCATTATGAAACTAAAGAAATTAGAGATAGTGTTGGAAATCTAATTCTTCCAGAAGGCATCAAAATGCCAAATCAATGGAAGTCTGCAAATGGATTTATTCAGGGATATAAAGGTGTTGGTATAATATCAAGAATAGTATATCAAAACGACGAGATTGAAATATATACTAATCAAGATAATGCAGACATCAAGCCAAGTTTACAAATAGAAATTAAAAATGCGGTTGATAGTGCAATAAATGGAATATTTACTATTAAATCGGTAATTCCAGTAGATGAAAATAATGATGGAATTACCGATTTTCTTAAATTTAAGTTTGATCTAAAATCCACAGAAATTATTTCCGGAACTATAGATGACAATATTAGTACTTGTGATAATATTTCATTTATAACGTGCGATATAAATTCTACTGTTTATAATTTTGAATCGCCATCATCAAATAATGGAACTGAACTTCAAGTCACCGGTAATGAAAGTATTGAATATATTTCATCTATACCACTATCGATATCAAATAACTATTTTTATCAATATTATGACAATAATTTGCAAAGAGATGTTTTATTACCTTCAAATTCTATTTTAACTCCTATTACAAATTATGAGTATGAGAGTGAAATAGAAAATAATAAGAGAAATATCTTTGTATTAAAACCACAATACTTGAATATTGTATTCAATGATATGGAAGAGATTATGACATATAAAAAAGGTTCCACCCAGTATGTGAGCAGAACCTTAAAGAGAGGAGAAAATATTAGATTATTCCAATGATCAATCTTCTACCAATTTTTGGAAATACGACATTGCATCATCCTCATCTTCGTCAGTTTCCGTGTTAACTACAGGAAGTGAAGGTGATTTAGAGCGAGCAAAGGATTGTTCCAGTTCAGCAATGACACTTTCTTCTTGAGAAGGAGTTTGAGCATAGGACTCATACTGATCTTCTTGTTCTTGAATCGCAACACGAGAACTCTTTTGACCAAGAACATACTTGAGACGCTTCTCAAGGTCTTCATAAGACTTGAATTGATCTGGAGCATTTACCGCCGAGAGAGAGTATTGCTTCTTCCAGATGGCTTCAAGAGCATCATCATCATCCAGGAGTGGTGCAACGCGGTCAAATTCTGACTTGTCGTAGTTCCAATACCCATCTTTCTTTACGATTTTGATTTTAAAATTAGCACCTTGCCAGAAGTCAAAAGGATTGATTGGTGTTTCATCTTCAAACTCAGGTTGCATTGCTTCCATGATCTTATCAAAAATCTTCTTACCATACTTGAAGAGAAAAACTTTACCTTCGTTTTGGGGATTTGCGGGATCCTTTACAACGTAAATATTGCTATAGTAAGACAACTTACGCTTCTGCTTACGCACAGTTTCTTTGTCTGCATCATGACCACTGTTCCAGAGTTCGCGGTTGTACTCAGAAACAGGATCTTTTTGACCAACAGTGGTCAAAGAGTTTTCAATATACCAACCACCAGGACCTTGGAAAGCATGTGTATAAAGTTTTGCCCAAGGAAGTTCTTCACCTTCAGGGGCAGGAAGGAAACGAATAACTGCAAAACCATTACCAGTTTTATCCATTTCAGGTTTCCAGAGACGCTCATCAGCGCCACCAGAAGTTGTACTCATCTTCTCCACTTCTTTTACCAGTTTCGCAGTTAGCGAACCAAGAGAAGATTGCTTTTTCAGATCATTAAAAGACATTCGGATTACCTCGTATTTGTACGGATTTGGCTTTTGTGGACTTTGTTATTCTACAGGTCTGAACCTGTTTCGTCAATCTTTTCTCGCATTGCTTCCAGCATCTTAGTCATATTGTTAAGAATCACATTCATATCAACATTTGGTGGAAGACCCATTAAAGATGCTGACTCAGCAATACGACTTTTCATTTCCTGGGCTTCAGGATCATCAGATAAACTCAAGCGAGTATAAAGAACCTTTTGTTTTTCCAGAAGTTTATCTAGAAGATCTACATGATGAAGTTTCTCTTCTTTACTCATACGAGGAAACTCAAAAACATTTTTATAAACTTCCTCTTGCATTTCAGATATTTCAGTCATCTCTGCACGGACAACTTCAGAATTAAAGAAACTCATTGATCTCCTAAAATAACTTCTTTCAAAATTTTACGATAACGAAATACATCAATATTTAGGAATGGACTGTATTTTTTTATCTTTTTGCTGACGGTTTCCCATACTGGATCTTGAAGTTTCTTATCAAAATTGTTACCGAACAGGAAAATCTTATCATAAATCACCAATGTTTCTGGGCTAATCTTACCGCTCAGGAAACTTTTTAAGACAATAGGATGACCTTTAGAACAATCAAATACATCATCTACTTTTTTATTCTCAAACAGGTTTTGAGTTTCTTCTTTAAAGACATAAGAAAGTGATTGATTTCTTTTCTTCCATTGTTCGTATCTACTTTCACCTTCGCGTATCATTTCTCCTATCCAAAGTTTACTTGGATCAGTGCAGGTGATAAAGTTTGATACAAAGAATTCAACAACTTCTTGATCTGTCTTTTGTCGTGCAATCTTTTCAAACCAGAATCTGTCCTTCCGTTTGTAGAAAGATTGTACAGTTGCTCTTGATTTCCCACAATACTTATGATAATCGTAACTATCTTTAGTAAAGTGATTCTTAAGAGCAAGATATTGCCTATAAGCATCTACTGGCATCATTCAAAAAATCAATCTTGCGCGGGAAGTTTTTTTAAGAAAATTAAGTTCCATTGCCTCATACTTAATCTTTTCCTTTAATGGTTTTGAAATTAACTTAGGAACAGATTCAATGTCAATGTTATTCTTCTCACAGAAATGAATAATAGCATCAATATAGTTCATATCCTCGTTTATTTGCACAAGACTTTCAATCTCTTGTGCAAATCTTGATGGACAGAAAAACTTACTTTCAAGTGCTTTTTCTAACTCATTCTCCATTTGACCTAGTATTGTGATGTACAAATTCTTTAATGTAACGAACTAATAGTTTAATATAATCTTCTTTATTTCTTTTGTCAAATACTTTTACTTCCCCACCGGGAGTAACCATTAAAGTAATAAGTTTTTTAACTACCTTACCAGTTAATTCGTAATATGCAGCAGCATAAAATGTTTCTTGCACAAAATAATTTTCAATCCACTTTTCTGGTTTTATTTTTTCGGAGGTCTTAAAGTCAATAACAGCAAGTTCTCCCTCATATTCTGCAATACAATCGACTCTCCCCGCAAGTCCTAAGTATTCTGAATAAAGAGTTCTTTCGATTGCATGAATATTATTTATCTTATCTAAGTATGGTTTGGCATGATGGAACATATGTTTTGTCAGGAGTTGATAATCATTCCAGTTCAATTCCTTATTTTCAAGATAGTCCTGACACACTTGGTGAAAGTCAGTTCCTCTTGCTGTTGCTTTTTTAGTGATTCGATTTGCTTCTTCAAGACCAACTCTCTTACGCCAATCAATAAAAATCTGACGATTATAGAAAGAGGTTACAGAAGTAATAGAAGGCACCCAGTCTCCATTAGGTAGATTATAGAGACGGATGCTTTCTGTTGTTTTACATTCTAGTTCAATATCACCCAAATAATTATGATGAATAAATGTCATAGATTTAGTTCAGTTTTTGCTACGATGTACTCTTTAACTAGTCCTGAGCGGACAATATCTTCAATACCAAATTCAATAATATCAAATGATGGCATTACACGAAGAATCTTCATAAAGTCAATTATACCATTCTTTTCATTAGTTTTGATTAGATCACTTTGAGTTGCATCGCCACAGAACATAATCTTACTATTTTCGCCAACACGAGTGATAATAGAATCCAACTCATGGAAATTAAGATTCTGAAATTCGTCCACAATAATGATTGCATTATCTAGAGTAGTTCCACGAATAAACGAAGTACTCCAAAAACTAATAGTTCCTTGCGTTTTGAGATTTCCATAAAGCATCTCAAAATCAGCATCAGTGGGCATTTCAAACATATACTTTACCATATTCTTATATGGAATTTGATAAAGTGAGGACTTATCTTCATGGTCTCCCGGAAGAAATCCAATCTCACGAGTAGCGACAAGAGACCTTACAATATAGATCTTTTCATAAGGACTTCTTTCATCTAAAACATCACGAAGAGCGTTATAGAGCGTAATGAATGTCTTACCTGTTCCAGCAGCTCCATATGCAACAATATTTTGACTTGAGTCATATGCTTCGAAAAGTAATTTTTGATTATCTGTGAGAGGATCAATATCTCTCATTAAATCAGAATTAATTGGTTTTTTTCTTTTCATTTGTTTTGCCGTCATACCAACTCCAATTGGTTGGTCATCTACTCTCTTTCTTCTTGCCATATACTATCAGATAGTTTTTACTTTTGAACCAGGTGCTTTACTTGCTTTAGACAATACTTCATTCCATCCAGGATGTTTAGAGACTAGTTTGTTTTGCCAATCTCCAACCTCTCCCACACTTGCACAACCTTGACTCCAATCTTTATCCCAAGAAGGATTATCTTTTCTCCATTGTTCATAATCAGAAACGGACATGGTGAGTTCTTTTGTCTCACCAGTCTCTAAATTTTTAACTGGATATACTGGCAATTTTATTCCTCCATAGTATATGAGAGTATTTATTCAATCGTAATAGAAGGAGCATCTGTACACTCAGAACACCCTTCACGAGTCCAACCAAGTGCTTCAGATACTGCAGGAAACTTACATGTAAAAATACAACGTACAAGTTCAGCAATCTCCATGTGTTCTTTTTGAGTTCCATGAGCTGAGCGAAGATCGATATAATGTATCCATGACCTTACAGAGCCTGTCATATAGAGGCGTGTAGGCGTTGCTAAGGGCAGTACGAACCTTGCACACTCTTTTGCTACTCCTTTCTCTAGAAGGCGATTGTAGAGGCGCATAGAGTGCTCAAAATGAACACGAATGTCTTCTGTCAAAGTCAAACGGAGATAATCTGGAATATCGTTAATTGAGTTCTGACGATTCTTATCATCCTGACGACGTAGTTCTGGAAGAGGAATAGTCTTACCAAGAAGTGTACTATCCGCGTATCGTTGGGAAAATTCTTGATATGTAAAAGACCTATGACGTAAAATCTGAGCAGCAATACCTCTTGTCGTATTAATCTCTACTGTCATACTTGCTTGTTCAAAGATTGACCAATGCTGATGTTGAATACAATACTTGAGCAGTCCAGAAAACTTTTCATTTCCCTGATTCGCTGGATTAGAAACACGAGCACAATATGCCATATGTTTCTCTGCATCTGGTGTTACAGATACAAGTTTAACTTCTGGTTTCATGAATTCGAATTCTTCAAACATTTCTTTCACAGTCCA
>Ga0213866_10003838_pt1 | contig 10070 bp, 10 predicted proteins | sample PICome_11_FD_160079 | JGI IMG/M metagenome (GOLD analysis project Ga0213866, IMG submission 160079) | Coastal seawater microbial communities near Pivers Island, North Carolina, United States - PICO284 | ecosystem: Environmental > Aquatic > Marine > Coastal | place: USA: North Carolina... | reverse complement strand
CGGCTGGTTTAGGAATGAAACTTTCAGCTAATTTCTTAAAGCCAGTTTGCTTTTGTAAAGAACGGATGGCCCGCCGTTTGCTAATATCAGCACGGTCTCTATTGGCAGTAAACCGGTCTTTATATTTTTCTAGGCGCATTTTGGTCATACGCCGCGCATTGTTTAATACGCGAGACAGCACAAAAGCCGTTACACCAATTAAAATGCCAAGGAGGATGATGCCGAGAACCAAAATATTTTCGTTCACATTAGGCATTCATAACCTCCAATAAGGCACGGTCTAAACCAAAATATGCGGCTCTTGGCAAGAAGTGTGGGCGCACACCAGTGGACCTGAACTCACCGACTAGTTTCCCATCGCTGTCTTCGCCAGTATATTCATAGCGGAATAAGTCTTGGGTGGTAATTACTTCACCTTCCATACCAACAACTTCTGTGACGTGGGTCGTGCGGCGGCCACCATCACGCATACGCTGCACTTGTACAATAAGGTCAACTGACGCCGCAATTTGTTCACGAATAGCTTTTGGGGGGAGGCTTAATCCAGCCATATTCACCATGTTTTCCATACGTGTTAGGGCTTCTCGTGGGCGGTTGGCGTGGACGGTGCCCATGGAGCCATCGTGTCCGGTGTTCATTGCCTGCAACATATCAATCGCTTCACCACCCCGTATCTCACCAAGAATAATTCTATCTGGTCGCATCCTTAGAGCATTTTTCACCAAGTCCCGCATCGACACTTCCCCTGTTCCCTCAAGGTTGGAGGGGCGTGTTTCAAGGCGGACCACATGTGGTTGTTGTAATTGTAGCTCTGCGGCATCCTCAATGGTTACAATCCGCTCGCCCTTATCAATCATTCTGGATAAAGCATTGAGCATGGTTGTTTTACCAGATCCCGTCCCCCCAGAGATTAAGATATTTAAGCGGCAAGCCCCTGCAATTTTTAACAATTTAGCAAGGTTGGGAGATATGGACTGAAAGTCCAGCATCCTATCTAGTGTGATTTTATCCTCAGAAAATTTACGGATAGAGATGGACGCACCATCAATTGCCAAAGGTGGGATAATAACGTTTACACGGCTACCATCAGCAAGTCTGGCATCACATATGGGAGAGCTTTCATCTACGCGCCGCCCAACGGCTGTTACAATTCTTTGCGCGATATTCATAAGGTGTTGACCGTCGCGGAAACGCACATCACTTAGTGTGAGTTTTCCTTTGCGCTCAATATAAACTTGGTTTGGCCCGTTGACCATAATATCTGACACTAAATCGTCGGCTAAAAGTGGCTCAAGAGGGCCAAGGCCCAACATATCATCCAATAAAAGCGCAACCAGTTCACGCTGTTCTTTCAGGTTGAGGTTGAGTTGTTCTTGCACCAAAAGTTCACCAACCACCTCGCCAACCTGTTCGGCCAAATCAACGCGGTTAAGGTCAGCAGCAGCAGAGGGATCAATATGGTCTAATAGCATGCCGCGAATGCGGTCTTTTGCTTCATCAATACTATTTTTCTTTAATGACTTTTCATCGGACTTCACTTCGTTATCAAAGCCACCAACCATTTCATCTAATTCAGATAAAAGGTAGGCACTGATAGCATATGTATCTTCTTCATAAAGACTGCGGCTCATTGCGGTGGCCACGGACACAACATATCCATTGAGGCGTGCTTGTAACTCTGCGGTATTATACATGCGCGCTTCGTTTGCGGTTAAAGCAATTTTCAAGTCTTTTCGGGCTTGTTTGGTAATGTTTTTGATGTCTGTTTTGTTAGCGGCAGGATATTTTTCTGTTTGACCAACAACGCGTCCTTTGGTTGGCTTTAAAAGCACGTCTGGGGAGTCTTGTTTTTTTGTTTCTGGTGCTTTCTGGGAACCCTCAGCCTCTTTTGTGGGCGAGGCCAGTGGGTCTAAAACGGCTTTTTTAATATCTAAGGATATCTCATCCTTTTTGCCGCGCTGCCCAAAGCCCGTACCACGTTGTATTTTTCTTTTTCCAAAAGCATTTTTAGACATATATTATCTCTTAATCACTTTTTCTTAGGCTTTTTTTCATTACCCATGAATTTTTTGAAAAAACTTGTTTTCTTTTTGGTGGTAGTGGCGGTTTCGCCTAAAATGCTATCCACCAACTCGGTTATGATCTGTGCAGGTTTAGAATTTTTGGCAATATCTAATAGAGGTTTTCCTGTGCGGCCAACGTCTAGCATGGTTTTATTATCTTCTGGGATGGTAAAGTTAATATCATGCTCAACGCTCATTATGAAGTCTCTTGGGTCCACCTCATTTTGATTGCCCGCAAAACAACGATTTATCACCAAATGCACACGCACCTCTGGAGCGGTTAGTTTAATATGTGATAGCAGGCGGATGGTGTCACGTGTTGCTGCTAATGTGAGGTCAGATACAACAATCACATCGGTAGCTTTTGCACATATATTTGGGTGGATAGTTAAAATATGTCTCGGAATATCAATGACCAAATCATTGTATGTTTTAAGGAGTGTTTCCATTAACAAATCGATTGCAGAAACATCAGGAATAATCCCAGAATTGATGCTAGCCTCAGACCCTAAAATGAATAGACTATCTGAAGACCGCACCATGGCACGTTCTATAAATAAACCATCAATGCGGGCTGGATTATCCAACGCATCAAACAAACCCCTGCCAGGCTCCAAGTCAAATTGCATTGCGCCTGTACCAAAATGAATATCCAGATCAAGAAAAGAAACGGTATTTTTCTTTATATGGCTCATTTTTAAAGCAACATTGGCCGCAACGGTTGTTGCACCGACACCACCCCTTGCGCCAATAACACAAATGCGTCTTCGGTCTTTTGCGTTTTCACTAGGTGCGGGTGTTTGTGGTGTGTTTAAAAAAGATTCTGCCGAGATCATGGCTTCGCGCAAAAGACCCGGCGCAATTGGTTTTACAAGATAATCATGCATACCAGAATTGATGAGCTCTCGGTAAATGCTAACATCATTAACAACACCAATCGCTAACACCACTGTACTTGGTTCGCATACTTCAGCAAGGGCGTTAAGGTCGACCAGCATATCGTCACTATCACTTAAATCAACAACTAGAAAATCGGGAGAAGATGTAATGCTTAATGAGCGCACCGCGTTTGCAATGCCACCTTTATGGATGCGGTCTTGTTGCCAGCCAAGTTCAGCAACAATTGGTCCCATAATTTTAATGGTTTGGTCATCACATAGATATGCGCCAAAAGGTTCTTTTTCCTCTATGTTCTTCTTCACCGCCATGGTTTATTGGTCCCCTCGCACGCCTGCATTTGCGCCTGTGCCCTCCGTAGTGTTTCCGCCAGTCCCTTTGCCAGTTTTTTGATGCCTATCTGCCGCTTTTGTAGCAGCACTGTTTGTATTACCGCCTTTTTGACCATCAATCAAATCGCGAGGGTTGGCGACGGCAGCATCAAGTGCGGAGGTGGTTGCACACCCTATTTGTGCCATGGGGGCATTGTTTGGGTTATAGGTACTGTCTTGATTCCAATTGGGGCAAGAAACAGGATTGGTAATGACATATCTTTCCACATACAAAGTGATGCCCCCATCCATTGGATAGCCACCAAAAACACCATTGGTTTCGCCTAGGGTAAGCCCTTGTTGTTTAAGCCACGCGGTGAGGGCTATGATACGTTTCTCATCAACACCAGCCCCTTGATCTAAAACAATAATATCGCCATACCCAACGCTATTCATGGATAAAAACTGTGCCACGTCGTCAAGCGTTTCAGCGGACAAATCGGTTGTCTTGGTTGCCTCAGGGGCAATAACGTGGCTTAGTCTGATCATGCTCACTTCAGCCCGTTGGTCTATGCCAGCACCTGTTTGATAGCCAGCACCGCATGCGCTTACTAAAAGAGCGATGGATAAAGGATAAAGAGTTTTCATTGTTTTCTTAATCATGATGGGCCCCTATTTTAGCTGAAAACCAGCGCGTCCTTTTAAGGTTGCACCTTCATTTTTTGTGGTATCGCCCGGTGTTTTAACCGCCGTGCGTTGCTGCCATTTTTTACCTTTTAAATAACGGTCCATGTCGGTTGGTGCAATATAGCCATCTGTTGGTAAAGCTATGTTGCGATCATCAACAGGCTCCACAATATAAGGTGTCACCACGATCAGCAATTCTGTTTCGTTGCGGCGGAATGAATCTGAGCGAAATAACGCTCCCAAAATCGGGATATCCCCCAAGAAGGGTAGCTTGCTGCTGTCCTGCAAAACTTTGCTTTCCAACAAACCAGCGATTGCAAGACTTTGCCCACTGCCCAATTCAACAGTGGTTTGCGCTCTACGGGTTGTAATGGAAGGTACGGCTGTGCCTTCAATTTGCAAGGCACCAGCATTGGATAAATCGCTAACTTCTGGCGCAACTTTCAAGCTGATTTTACCACTGTTTAAAACCGTTGGTGTGAAGGTTAGTTTCACTCCATATGGTTTATACTCAATGCCAATGCCATCTCGGCTAGGCACGGGGATGGGGTACTCTCCCCCTGCAAGGAAGTCTGCTGTTTCGCCTGTTACTGCGGATAAGTTTGGCTCTGCCAAAACGGATAGAAACCCTTCATTTTCCAAAGCATCAATGATGAAATTTAAATCAAAATTACCAGAGGTGAAGCCACCAGCAAAAGCGTTACCGATGCCAGTATTTGTTAAATAATTTTTCACAGGGGTGTTAAGCACATTGTCTGTGACGGTTTCAAAAACATCACGACCACTAGCAAGGCCAAAAAAGGCATTGGTTCCACTGAAGGTGTTTTCCCAATTAACCCCTAGTTGTTTTAAAACAGAGCGGTTGACTTCTGCGATTTTAACGCGCAATTGCACTTGTGTGGGCTGGGTTATTTTCAATTGGTTTAAAACTTGGGTGGCACCCACAGTAGATAAAGCAATACGTTCTGCCAAAGCAGACTCTTCAGGGCTGTTTACTACGCCACTTAAAACCAAAAGGTCTCCCATGTTGGTTACAGAAATGCTGGTATCTGGAAGCAAATTGTTAATGTTTTTATACAATGTTTCAAGATTTTGCGTAACCCGAATGGTGGCACTGTAAACGGATATGTTGTTTTCATCGAGTACATCAAAAGAAGTTTCACCCACTTGCTTGCCCAGAAGATAAATAAGCTGGGATGATTTTACCTGCACATCAGCAATTGTTGGATCAGCAATGAAGAACTCAGCCCCTGCGCTATCCAACCTAATTAATTGCCCTTTATTCACTTCAATAATGACATTTTCCGTATTCATAGAGACACGTTGTGCACCGTAGGTGTCTTGCGCCAAGAGGCTGGCTTGCATGGCGGTTGGCGTCAACAAAAGGCAAGCCAACAGAGATGCTATGGTTGTGCTATATATTTTAGGCCTACTCATTTGTCATCTCCATTAGGTTTTTTTTCCAAATTCACAGTTTGTGCCGTGCCAGCTCGGTTGATGGTAATGCTTGCTTTTTCTTGTTTCTTTTCTTTTTCTTCCATCTCACCAAACAAGGGGCTTATTTCCTTATCCCATGTGCGCGTGATGGTAAGTTCCATGGGAGTGCTTGTGTCTGTGGCATCGTCTTGTGCTAAACTTCTTAAGGCCAAAGATATTTGTCCTAAATTAGTAAGCATTGTAAATTTTTCAGCAATTTTTGGGGTTACCTCTAATGTGGCGGTTTTACCGACAATAGGATTTGTACCATTATCATCACTGCGTTGGTCAATGGCTAGAACACGAATGTTTTGTAAAATTGTTTCACTGACCATATGTTCAGCGTTGGTTTCATCCATAACTTTATGGGTTAATATAATGTCCACTCTGTCACCAGGTAATACAAATCCGGCCACACCAGATACGTTGGAAATGCCAACAGTTATTGCACGCATCTCTGGGTTTAAAGTGGCCGCTAAAAACCCTTGCTCGCCCTGTGACACCAATTTACTCATGGTAATAGGTTCGCTGGCGGTTATGGCATAGCGCACAACTTTACCATAAAGGCTTTCAGGCTTAACCGCCTTTTTGGTTAAGTAAAACTCCGAGATTCCCTTTTTGGGCCATGATGTCCATTTAAAATCTTCTGCTTTTATAATAGAGCCAGTGTGCAAGGTGTAGGCCGCAATTAAAACCTGAACAGAATCTTCTGCGGGCTTTGCTGCTTGTTGTTGATTGGATTGTTCAACGTTGGATAGCCAAGATTGGGACAAAAAATATGTTCCAACCATGCCAATGATAGCAATAACCGCGATAATAATAACACGTACATTCATGATTTAACCTATATTCACCTTATATAGTGGAATTTTCCACATATGGTTAGGCCCTTTCATTTTAACATCATATTCATTCACACCTTATTATAAGGGTAGAATACTATAAAAATTTTGTCCTATCACCCAAAAACCTCCGATAGCCAGTGCTATGCCGTAAGGAACTTCAATGGGTTTTTGTCGCTTTGTTTGTTTCAGTTTTTTTGCATATAACCATGTTAAGAGGGCCACAACACCACCAGATAGCGCAACAAGAATTAAAAACGGCGCAATAAGATTTACCCCTGCAAATAATGCTAGAGCTGCCGCAAATTTTGCATCGCCAGCTCCAAGGGTGTTAAGTTGAAACAGTAAAAATCCCACAATCAAGACACATAAAGCAACAATAGCATCTAGACCTATATGATTGAGACTATAGTCGTGCGCGGTTAGGCGGGTTAGTCCAAAAATACAAAAGGCTCCAGCTATAGCTAAAGAAACTCTATTTTCTATTTTTCTAAAGCATAGATCGCTATAGGCCGCATATGTAATAAAGCAGACCGTCGCCAATAAGCAGGATATGAGTATTAAATCGACCATAACACTCCTTTATAACACACTATACACTAGCCCAGTGTTAAAATGGGTCGTCAGCAGACACCGACAACCCATTTAAACAATCTTTCATCTTAAATTAGGGCTTCCCCTAAATTTAAGACCCAGCTGCTGGAGTATCAGCAGGCATAGCCGCATCAACAGATGTTGCAACGGTATCAAACATGCTGCTTAGTGAACCACCAAGTGTGGTTAATGCAGTGATTAGTGCGATAGCAATTAAAGCGGCGATAAGGCCATACTCAATTGCGGTAGCGCCTTTTTCATTACGCGCGAAAGTTTTAAGCATAGTTAACATTTTTAATCTCCAAATACCAAAAAGTTACGATTTGGTGATTATCAGAGCCAAATAGTTAACAAATAGTTAATAAATTCATTTTTATCGCCATAAACCATTGTTTTTACAAAATAATAGATTAAAAAACGTATAAAATTTTAACGGTCTCTCGATTTTATATATTTAAAGTTGTAATTTTATGAATTTTACAACCTAAAAATAAAAAAATCATAAAAATAAATAAAATTTTAACTAATTTTTTAGACTCTTTATGGGTGACTCTTTGTTATTTATTCTTAAAAAAATGCTATTTTTGAAATTAAAATGATATTTTGAGCAAGGAATTCTTGCCATATTTATTTTTCAGGCGTATTTTGTTCGGCAATTGGAAGGAGAAATACGATGGGTGCTTATATAAAAATAGCCTTAAAACGTTTTTTTCAAAGTGAGCGGGCTGGCACAATGACAATGACCGCTATTATTATCCCAGTGCTTTTGGGGTTTTCTGGGGTCGGATTAGATTTGACGCATTGGTATATGCAAAAAAGAACGGTGCAATCGTTGGCGGATATGTCTGCCATTGAAGGGGTGCATACGGGGACGTATTATAATGGAGATGATTTAAAGGCGTTAATAACCAGCTTTGCAGAGGGCGAAGGATATGACACGGCTCATGACCAAATGACAGTAAACACGCCGCCGTCTTTAGGGGGGTATATGGGCAGGAATGGCTTTGTCGAAGTGAATCTATCACGGTCTGTACAATTATACTTCTTATCTATTTTTTCAAATTTTTTTGGTGGGGCTTATAGCGTTGATATTTCTGCTCGCGCTGTTGCGGGTGCTGTTACTGTTGGTGAGCAATGTATTGTGTCGTTGGATCCAACGATGGATAGGGCCTTGGAGTTTGCTGGGTCTTCTATTGTTACAACAGGGTGTGGTGTGGCAGCGAACAGCTCTAGCTCTGAGGCTATTTATATTGGGGGGTCGGCCTCTCTCGCCGCGGACCCAGCACAGGCTGTTGGCGATATTTTTGTATCGGGTAGTGGAACATTGATAACCAATAGCCCACTGCAATCCTATGCAGAAAGTGTCGATGATCCTTTTGAGACCATTCCTATGCCGCCTGACACACCGTGTGATTATACCGATATGGTTGTTAAAACGGATGGACAAATTTTGACGGAAGGTAAATATTGTGGCGGCTTAAAAATTCAAGCAGACAATGTGCAATTTGAATCTGGGGTTTATGTTTTATATGATGGCGATTTTGTTACCAACGCCAATACATCCATGAACGGAGATGAGCTTACCTTTCTGCTCACAGGCTCGACCCCCAGTAACATTGGCACTGTTACAATGAACGGTGGCACGGAAGCGGCGTTTACCGCGCCAACCAGTGGCATATATAAAGGCATCTTATTTTATCAAGACCGTAACGCGCCTTATATGCTGACAAGTAGTATGATTAATGGCGGCACTACGGGCAGTATCAATGGTGTGTTTTATTTTCCTTCGTCAGAGATTGATTTTCTTGGCGGGTCTTCAGTTGGGTCTTCTTGTATGCTTATTTTTGGTGCGAAAGTAACTTTTTCGGGGAATAGTGATATAGGCATTGATACAGAGGTCTGCGAAGATTATGGGCTAGAAGATGTGGCCTTGCAAAAACGTGTTCAATTGGTGGAATAGAGTGTGATGATTTGGGTTTTTATAAAACGGTGTGTTCAAAGCCTTCCTGTCTTTCGCAGAAGTGAGAGGGCGAGCATATCTGTTGAAACTGCCCTTATCTCCACCGTTTTGTTATTGCTTGCTATGGGTGTTTTTGATTTTGGTGGGGTGTATGCCCGCAAGATGGAATTAACCAACGCTGTACGTGCTGGTATGCAGTATAGTCTTGTGAGGAAACCAATTGCGGGTGACTATTCAGCTATTGAAGGGGCTATCAATACGGCATTGTCATCGCATGATCGTGCCAGTGCTGCCACCGTGACTGTTGCTATGTTTTGTAAATGCACAGATGACACTACCAGTGCATGTCTTAGTGCTGGTGGAACAAACTTGGTTTGTAGTGATGGTAATTTACGCTCGGCCTACCTACAAATAACCCTTAGCGAAACCTTTGATTTGTTATTTTACTATCCAGGTATAGCGTCGTCTTTGCAGCTACGTGAAACCGCAAATGTTAGGTTAAATTGATGGGACCGCATAAAAAACAAAATTTTTTATCATCCTTCACACGGTTTCGCCGCGAGACTAAGGCTGTGGCGGCGGTGGAATTTTCCTTAACCTTCCCCATTTATTTGGCTGTGGTTATTTTGGTGATTGAAATGGCGCGTATTATTTTTACATACGCGGTTGTTATGCATGCAGCAGAAGAAGCCACCAGATTTGCCTTGGTTAATTATAATGCCACCACAACAGAAATTCAGAATGTTGCTAAAAATAGCCTCATTGGGTTAGACCCTGATAATTTGACCGCAATTATTGTGACAGCGCCCGTTGATGTCAGTGACCAGACCAAGTTGATTACGGTTGAGGTCGATTATAAATATGTACCTATTTTACCTATTCATAAATTTGTCGAAAGTGCTGCTAAAAATGGCTTTTCTTTAACGGGTTCCTCTAAAGGATTTTTAACGGAAGAAATTCCCACATGACAAACCAGTAACCTTTACCTAAACTACTCTTGTTTTCATTGGTGGAGGTTACATGACACTCACAAAGCAGCAACGGCGGACAAAACCTAAAGGGGGGCATATTGCCTTTTTTGCCTCGCAGCTTGATGGTGCAAAAATACGCTATGGCCTTTGGCCCGCATGGGTGGATAACCCTAGGGGAACCATTATGGTTTTGCCTGGTCGCACCGAGTTTATTGAAAAATATTATGAGGTGATCCACGAGCTTTTAGAGCGTGGTTTCCATGTGGCAG
>Ga0213866_10003837_pt1 | contig 10070 bp, 8 predicted proteins | sample PICome_11_FD_160079 | JGI IMG/M metagenome (GOLD analysis project Ga0213866, IMG submission 160079) | Coastal seawater microbial communities near Pivers Island, North Carolina, United States - PICO284 | ecosystem: Environmental > Aquatic > Marine > Coastal | place: USA: North Carolina... | reverse complement strand
TCATACCCAGTGCTTTAGCAATAGCTTCTTGTTGTTTAACATTCATATTACCAAATGAAGCTAAATCAACATTTTGTTTCTTGAGTTCTTCACCCAAAGTAGCCATATCGTTGTTAAGGGCAGCGGCCCTAGCTCTTTCAAGGTTAAGTTGTCTACCAGTTAATAGTTCTGCTTCTAATTCGGCGCCAATACTTTGTTCAAAATCTAGTAAATTATTTTGAACCCCCTCTAATTGAGCCAATGTAGAACCAAATTCTCTAGCAGCAATTGCAGCTTTTGCAAGTGCTTGGGGGTTAGCAGCTAATGATGCTTGTAGTCCTTTAGAAGTTTTAGCAACATCACCTAATATATCTTTAACAGATGCTGTTGTTTTGCTTGTTTGAAGCATAGCACCTGTAGTGTCGTATAAATTTTCTAGAACATTTTCGGTTTCTTTACCTTGTAATCTGGTTAACATTACAAGATTACCTGCTTCTGCACCCGCTAAACCGATTCGTTCAGTTAAGTTTGTAAAGGTTTCAGCCGATTGTGAAGTAAGATCAAAGAATACCCCGGTGCTTTCTTTTAAAGCAAAGAATGATTTTTGTAATTTTTCGCTATTAATGAATAAATCATTACTAGCATTTGCAGCATTACCTAATTGATTACGTATAGCTAATGCATTACCATAACTAATACCTAACTCTTGTTGGAATTCATTAGTTAATTTAGAATTACGTACTAAAGCAGCTCCTATAGCTGTTAAAATAGCTGCAGGGTCTGTTAGGGCGTCTGTAAGATTGCCCCATACCTTTCCTAACATTTTAGAAGCAGCTCCTAATTGGGTTATTTTTTCAGCGTTAACTTCTATATTAAATCCTTGTTCTTTAATGTTTCTTAGTAATTGGTCATCTATACTAAGGTTTTTAGCATTAACTCCAGTTTTTTCTTCTAATAATTTTATTTCTTCTTCGGTAAGGATTTGCCTGTTTTTTACTTTTTCTGAAAGTTTTTCTAATGATTTTTGATCAGTTTCGTTTAATTGAGATATTTTTTCTAAAACTTCTACTCTTTGTTCTTCAACCTTAGTAACTTCTAATATATCTCCTGATAGTTGTTCTGCTAAAGCTTTTTCTTCGCTAGAAAGAGTTTGTTTAGTTTCTAATTTAGTGATAATGTTAGTTAACATTTCACTTTGATCCTCAGTTAAATTATTAGAACTTTCTTGTAATTCGGTAAAAGTATTAATTAAATTATTTCTATTTTGTGATGTTTTTAAAGAAGCTGTTTCTTCTGCTTCTTTATTTAATCTTCTTATTTCATCTGTGACAGATTTAACATCTTCAGCTCGGAATATTGTAGACAATACAGGAATTTTGGAAATTTCTTTAACAAGATTTCCAGTGAGACCCATAGTTTTGGCTAGATCTTTTTCTCGTTTTACAGAGTCTTCTATTTCTGATGTTAGAGTTGCAAAGAGGGTTTTACTATTAACTAATTCTTTATTAACTTCTACGGCTTTAATTAAACGTGATTTTTCTGTTTGGGATAATCCTTTTAATAAATCCTGATTATTTTCTAATAAAGCGACTTTTTCTTCTAGAGAAGTAATTGAATCTCCTTCAATTTTACCTGTGGTTATTAATTCAGATAATACAGCCTGTGCTAAGTTTAGGTTTTGTGATTGGCTAGCCTTTTCTTGTTTAATATTTTTTGCTCTTTCAATTGTAGCTGATGCTTCTTCTTTAAATCCTGCTTCTTTTCTATTTAGAATTTGGGTCATTACCCCAAATTCACTTCGAGTTATTTGTTCTTTATTTTCAAGTTTTTCAATAATACTCCTAACTAATTCTTCTTCTTCAATACTTTTAGCAACATTATTATTTAAAGCATCATTTAGGACTGAGGATATTTGGTTACGTTGTTCACTTAATGTTACAGCTTTTTCGCTACTAATATTTTCATTAGTAGCTAATTCATTAATTTGTGAAAAATATGATCTTATTTCATTTAAGTGATTAACTTGTCCACCTAACCTACCACTAGCTGCTTTAATAGCAGCATCTTGTTCTATAATGGCATTGGTTATATCTTGTTGTCCTTGTTTTACACTATCTATAATACTATCAAAGTTAAGTTCAGCGGCGGCTCTTTGTACTTGAATCGCTAAACTTTTTTGTATTACTTCTACTTGTTCTTTACTATTGTTTAATTCTTCAATAGACATAACTCTAGTAAGATCTTTATCATTTCTAATATTGAATGATATATCACGAAGATCTTTAAAGTTTTTAAGAACGGTCCTACTAAAATCACTCGTAGTACTTATTTGTCCTACTATTCGATTTAATTCTTTAGTTACAGATGCTATGTCACTACCATATTCATCTGTATTCTGGGCTATACTATTTATACGATTGTTTAATTCTTCATTAAGGTTTATTAATAAAGAAGTGTTACCTTGTGATGATGCTAACTTACTATTAAAATCAGCTTGCATTTGGTTTCTTGCAGCATCACTGATCCCTAATTGTTTAGATAAAGCAACAATTTCTTTTATGGATTTTTTTATCTGGTCAACTAATTGCTTAGATTGATCAGTAGCTCCAAAGTTATTATCGTTTGTATCCGCCATATAATAGAGTTATTCCTATATAAATATTAAAAAGTGTAAGGCAGTAAATACCGCCTTACAATTCATTTTTTAATCCAGAATCTTTGGGAAGATTATCCCAATCTATGTCAAAATTTTCAAAAGTTTCCATAGCTTTTTGATCATCGTTTTTACCTTGTTGAGCTTCCTCTTGTCTTTTATGTATGTCGTTAATTTTATTTATAAAATAACGTCTCATATATACTGGTAAATTCCATGCTTGTTCGAAACTAAAACCTCCCTGTCCCCAGTATGCGAGGTCGAATACCTCGTCATAAATTACTGGTTTATAACTGGAGGTCAGGCCAAAAGAAACTTACTCCGATGGGAATTTGGACGTTATTAACAACTGTACCGTCCTCTCCTTCGAAGTTAAACGTAAGATCTACATCAGGTGACATGTCTTTGATGTAATTTCTTAACGCTCTAGAATCTACTGCAAGTAATTCACTATCTACAAACTCTCTAATGTTTCCATTGTCTGTATCTCCATCAACTGCAGTAATTGTATGCTTTAAACGAGTAGTTAATTCTGCTTCTCGTTTCATTTTTCTAAGATTTTTAAGTTCTAATTGGATGTTGTTTTCATCTCTTTGTGTTAGTAACTTAAAATTGATTTTCCTTTTAGATGTAGGTAACTCAAATTCAAAATCATTTACACCAGGGGTTTTAACTAATGATTCATCTATTTCTTTATCTTCAACCATAGATAGGTCAACCATTACCTCTTCATCCTCATTAGTACCAGGATTCTTGTAATTAAACACATAATGGGGACCATATCCATAAACCCGCGCTGCTATTAAGAGGGCGTTTTTATCTCCAATTAAAATGTCATTAAAACTAATGGGGGACACCACTAGTGATTCTAAGAGTTTATCAATTACAACTCCTGATTTGATAAAACTTTGGTTTGTTAAGATATCTTCCTCTTTTGCGGTCATATACTTAATTTCAATAGTACCGTCTTTAAGTGGGGAATCTTGTGGGTATAATAACCCTTTTGAAGGTAAACCTACCTTTTCTGTTTGTAACTTTTTTTCAGCCATGCTTATAACTTTAGTCATTTATTGTTACATATACATATATGAATAGATAAAAAGAAGCGCCAAAAGGCGCTTCTTCTTTATATAAGATATTAGGCGTATTAGTATCTTAATAGGCAGTAATCCATTGCAAGAGTTAAGCTAATAGTCTGAGCTGTGTTAGCGTTTGACCAATCAGCGTCTTGGAAATCAACACTCTTGATGAATGAGCCTTTTAACTCCCACTCTTCAACAACATCACCTACGGGACCTAAGGAGCGGAATTTTACATCCTTTTTGTAGAAGTCCTGGTAACCATCTCTACCAGTTACTGACTCGTGGTGGAGTCTGAACCAGTTCATTACGGTTTGAGCACCTGATGGGTTAATTGGGTCATATAACTCACATGTTACGTCACCCCAAGAAACTCTACCTTTTAGTTTTCTCTGTAAGTTGATGTGGTCGAGTGTGATCTCTTCGAACGATGGTTTGGGTCTATCAGCCTTTTTTACAAGGTAAGCAGGTACACCTTCAATATCGAAGTAGAATCTGTTCTTTGTTTTAGGCTCGTATGTTTTGTAAAACATACCGATATCGCCTAATTGTTCGTTCTTTAAAATTGCCATTTTGTTTTATTTTTAATGTTGTTGGTTATTAATACATATATTAATCTGTGAAAGAAGCACCAGTTGGTGTTAAGACAAAGTCAAGTACTACAAACTCTGCTGTCTTAGTAGGTTGTAGGAATACTTGGCCTACTAACTTATTTTCATCTACTATATCAGCGGTGTTTAATTGACCATCGGCTTTAACCTGGAAGGCATATAAACCTTGTCTTTGTACTAAACTTTCTAAATAAGGAGTTACCTGTCTTACAAAACGGTCTCTGGTTTGTTGAGTGTTTTGTTCAAAAACAAGTCTTCTTGAGAATCCACCAATTGTGTCTTTAACATCAAGTAATAATCTACGAACATTAACTCTGTCAAGTGCACTAGCGGCTTGTTGTAATGTTTTTTGTCCAAATACTACAATACCTTGTCCTGGGAAAGTTGCAAGTGGGTTAACTTTTGAAGTGTAAAGATCATCTCTTTGTGTTTTAGAAAGTTTCTTTTCAACCTTAGCTACGTTAGTAATTCCTCCTCTTGTTAAACCAGCAGGAGCGAACCAAGGTGCTGCTAAGCTGTCGTTCTTGGAGAATACACCAGGAACAACTACTGATGCGGGACACCATACGTTTCTTCCTAATTCAGTGCTTCTAACCTGAGCCCATGGCCAGTAAGTAGCAGCGTAGTTGGTGTCTAATTCTTCAGCCTCTGTTTTTACATTAGCAATAGTATCACCATAATCTACAGTGTCTACAACAAACAAGCTATCACCTCTGAAAGTTGTGTTAGCGATAATTGTATCAATTGTGGATGAGTGGTTTTTCTGGTTTAAACCAGGAGTAACTAATGTTTTAAACTTAAACTCTTCTTTATTTTTAAGAAGAGAGATCGCATCATCATAATCTGTGGTAGCTAATCCTTGAATATTAGTTGAGGTTATTTCAGATCCAAATAATGGGTCACCTGAAGTATTGCTACCTGCGCCACCACCAAAGGTACCACTTTGGGCAGTTGGGAGGTATAGGTCAAATGTATTAGTTCCATCACTATTTACATTGCCATTAGGGGCTAAGTATTGATAGGTTGGGGAATTAACTGCTGAAATTCTAATGAATTGGGACTTATTGGGGTATTCTCCATTTAAGTTATTAACTACATTATCAGGATCACTATTATCTTTCACAAAGTATTGGTCTCCTACCTTTCTAGAAATATAATCTTGTGAAAGGGGATCTAATGAACAGTTAGTGAACTGTTCTAATACGATAGGAGCGTTTGTTGTGTCGTCACCTCTTCTGATAGAAAGGGTAAATGTGCCTGATTTAGAGTTTACATTACTAACTTCCCAACGGAGGTTATCTTTTGAACCTGAGTGTAAAGCACCACCAGCATATGTAGGACCTTCACTATTAAGAAGTTCACCTTTACCTAAGGTTTCAATCTCAAAAGGACCATCTGCTGCACCAGCACCAGCATCTGTTAAAGCGGCGCTTTGTGAAGCTACTTTCCAACCTGTAGCTGTGTCTACTACTCTAGTAACAAGAGCTGTAGAGCCTCCGTTTTGGAAATAATTTTTAACTGTTAAACTTGTGTAATACTCGTATGCATTAGATGCTGAGTTTAATGTAGTGCCAAATATATTCTTGTAATCATTATAATTGGTTACAAGGGTTGGTACTTCAATTGGTCCTTTAACAGCAGGACCTATTATGGCGAGTCCTGATGGGTCAGTACCTGGTGAGATAAATGATCTATCAATCTCTTTCAGAAGTACACCGGGTGATACTATTGTTTCTGTTGCCATTTTGTGTTATTTTTTAATTTTATTAGTCTGTAAAGCTTGCGCCTGTTGGGGTTAATACGAAATCAAGAACAATAAATTCAGCTGTTTTAGTTGGTTGTAAGAACACTTGGCCTACTAATTGGTTAGCATCTACAACATCTGCTGTGTTTAATTGTCCATCCATCTTGATTTGGAAAGCATATAAACCTTGTCTTTGTACTAAGCTTTCTAGGTATGGATTACATTGTCTGGTAAATCTATCTCTAGTTTGTTGGGTATTTTGTTCAAATACTAATTTATCAGCAAACCCTCCGATAGTATCCTTAACATCAAGTAACAATCTGCGGACGTTTACTCTATCAAGAGCACTAGTTGCTTGCTGGAGTGTCTTTTGACCAAACACAACTAAACCTGTATCTGGGAAAGTAGCAATTGGGTTAACTTTTGAAGTGTAAAGATCATCTCTTTGTGTTTTAGAGAGCTTTTGCTCAACTTTAACGGCGGTACGACCTAATCTACCACGAGTTTCTCCAGCGGGAGCGAACCAAGGGGCTGCTAAACTATCATTTTTAGCAAACACACCTGGGATAACTACAGATGCTGGGCACCATACATTTCTTCCAATTGCGGAGCTATTGACTTGTGTCCAAGGCCAGTAAGCAGCAGCATAATTAGTGTCTAATTCTTCGGCTTCTGTTTTGACAGTTCCTACAGTTGCACCATATGCAGTTAAATCTGCTATAAATAAGCTATCACCTCTGAAAGTTGTGTTAGCGATAATTGTATCAATTGTGGATGAGTGGTTTGCTTGGTTTAAACCAGGAACTACTAGTGTTTTAAATTTAAATTCATCCTTATTTTTAAGAATTGAAATTGCTTTAGTGTAATCACCTGTAACTAATCCTTGTAAATCACCTGCGGCATTTCCTGTTCCTGCTGCAGATCCGTAATCTCCTGCACCATCTGTGGGAAGGTTACTACCTGCACCATTTTCAAATGTACCGTTTTGTACAATTGGTAATGAGGCTGAATATGAAGTATTACCAGAATCTTCAGCAACACCTCCATTAGGGGCTAAATATTGGTAAGTTGGTAAGTTTACTGCTGAAACTCTTACATATTTAGATTTATTCTCAAATTCACCAGAAACATTAATTACATAATCACTTCCTTCTTGGGCCACAGTAAAGTTTTGGTCGCCAATTTTTCTAGAAATGTAGTTGTCTGAAAGAGGATCTAATGAGCAATTAGTAAATTGTTCTAATACAATAGGAGCGTTTGTTGTGTCGTCACCTCTTCTGATAGATACTGTAAAGGTTCCTGCTTTTTCATTAATGTTTCCAATTTCCCAACGGATATTGTCTTTGGTTCCTTCAGGCAATCCACCACCGTTAAAAGTACTGCCGGCTACAACTCCTTCTTTAACTTCAGATGTGGTAATTGTTGAAGGTAATCCTGCACCTAAAGTAGTAGAAATATCTCCATTAGCCTGTCCAGCGTATGCTACAATACCATTTGTTGTATTAGTAATAGCAGCTGCTATTGTGTTACTATCAATATCAAAATTGGCTGATAAAGATTCAGAAACAAGAATTGAAGCTGATTCAGCTGTAATAGTACCATCAGGTAAAGCAATTGAATCTAAACCACCTCCAGCTAAGTCAACTTTAAGAACTGTACCTGATGGTTCTTCAGCAGCATCGTAAGCAGATCCTGAGAATACTAATTGATAAGTAACACCATCAGAAACTATAGCAATATTTCTATCACCATTTCCATCACTTAATTCTAATGAAGAAGTATTAATTGCTGTGGTGTTAGTAAATGTTAATTTATCAATACCAACAGAACCAGCGTGTGTGTTATTTAAATCACCACCTTTACCTAAAGTAGTTAAAGTAAATGGTTCTGTAGAGTCTTTAGCAGAAGCTGATAAATGGGTGTTAGTGGCTGATGCCCATGTATCAGATGCAGAAACAACCCTTACTACAAGAGCTGAAGATCCACCATTATCAAAATAATTTTTTACTGTAAGATTAGTAAAATATTCATAGGCTTGTGAGCCCGATTTAATAGTAGTACCAAAGATTTCTTTAAAATCATTATAATTAGATACTGCTGTTGGGATTTCTATTGGTCCTTTTGCTGCGGGTCCAATAATAGCTAATCCTGAGGGGTCTGTGCCTGGAGTAATAAAAGATTTGTCAATTTCCTTTAAAAGTACACCGGGTGATACTATTGTTTCTGTTGCCATTTTATTATTCTATTGTGTTTGTTGTATACAGATTGAGGGACCCTATTGGGTCCCCCATAAATATAATAAAATTTTCTAAACCAAATATTTATTCCACTATTTCTTCCTCTAGTGTTACTGGTGTAAATTCCCCAGTCTCTAAATTAATACTACCTTGTCCGTATTCAGTGGTAAGTTTAGAAATAATTTCTTGTTCTCGCCTTTTTACTTCTTTAAAGTTGGATTCAATTTGTTCTCTTTTTTCTTCAAGTGATAACTCTTCAAGATGAAATTGACCTGCTTGGTAAACAATTGTGTTATAAAGATTTTGAAGATCTCTAATTTCCTTCAATTCTTCATCATTAAATTTAATTGTGTTTGACATAACTCTTTAATTTTATATGTTTGAATATACGTATGTACTAAGTTTAAAACCATAATTAAGTTACAGAATTTATAGCATCTATACTTGAATAAGTTACTCCACTAAAACTATCTATACTACCTGAAAGTATTCCTGATAATTCTGCTATATTGGCAGGACCACCACCGGCTGCGGGAGTGTATGTTATTATGAGGCGCATAACAGATGCACCTGCTGAGAATTCAAATCCAGCTCTTGTAGAAGCTACTAAAAATCCAGTATCTGTATCATCATAGTCGGCGGCATCTACAAAAGCAGCTATAAGTCTGTTACCATTTTGTACTTCACTTATAGCATCACTATTTAAAGTATATGTTGTAGATGCCCCTGCAGAAGGCCATGATGTTATTTTAGTAGCCCAAGGGGTAGCATAGCTGATGCTTGAAAAATATTCACTAGAAGCTAAAGTAGAAGTACCGTTGCTAAAAGCAGTTGATTTTAATATGTAGACCCCATCATCTAAATCAGCCCCTGAAGATGTTACAGCAAGTTCAAGACCCGTAACAGTTGCCCCTGCGGGTAGACTACTACAATCAAAATGAACATATGTTCTATTAAAAGACCATGTGGATCCTCCTCGACCATCTGATACTTTGTTATAAAGTATAGCATTTGCATCATCAGATGAAGGGCTATTAGTAGTAGAAGTAACAAATGTACTGGTTTCCCTTACATCATCATAGGTGTTACCTCTTCCACTATTACCCAAAGCTTTAATGGTTCCTCTTCTTGTTGTGTCTAATGTTAGTACTGCCATTTGGGTAAGTGATAGAATTTATGGTTAAAATAACTATTTTCAGGGGGGTTAACTTCAAATTTTTGATATTCTACATTTGGTATACGGTAAGAATTAGCGTCTTTTTCTCTGGCATTCCACCACGTTGCTACTCCTCCTTTTTTTACTAATTGGGTTAATGAAGAACTAAAATGCATTAAGTTAGGGTCATTATATGTGTCAAAAAATAAACCATCAAATTGTCCTAGGTTATCTTTATTTGTATACCAATCCCCCTCTACAATATTTACATTAGGTTTATCTTTGGCCCATTCTAAAGCCTTTTTCACTATTACAGGATGAATTTCACAAATAGTATGAGACTGTATATCGTGTTGTTGTATGTAAGTTGCGGATATACCCATTCCAAAGCCAACTTCTAATATATCGCCACCTTTGGAGCAAGCGTATGCTGCTGAGGCCGACATTAAATTATCTTCCCAATCCATCATAACCTCATACTTTGAGTTATTATCAAAGTAAATTTCGTTATCTGTAAAAGTTAGTGGAACCTCTTTAAATTCCATCTTATGATAACTTTATATAATCGTTTGATGGATTAAAACATACTGTGCTGTTGGCTATTATATGTC
>Ga0213866_10003836_pt1 | contig 10073 bp, 10 predicted proteins | sample PICome_11_FD_160079 | JGI IMG/M metagenome (GOLD analysis project Ga0213866, IMG submission 160079) | Coastal seawater microbial communities near Pivers Island, North Carolina, United States - PICO284 | ecosystem: Environmental > Aquatic > Marine > Coastal | place: USA: North Carolina... | reverse complement strand
TCAATTATCAAAAAAGCTTTGGAGAAACTAAAAATTAAACCTAATTACAACAATGATTTAAGCACTGCTGAAAATTTAAAAAATTTAAGTAAACAACTAGATCAAGCCAATTTAAAAAATATAATCACAGATAAGAGTAAAAATATTATTAAAGATAGTAAAATTAAAGATTTTACTTTAAGATATCAAATTATAAAAAACCTTCCCTCGAAAGAATTAAGAACAATTATTGACTCGGGGAAAAAAGATATAAAGAGAGGAATTTTAATTGCTTTTTCTACTCTTGATGGAAAAGTAGGTGTTTCAGTTGGTGTCACAAAAGATTTAACAGAAAAATTTGATGCAGTTGAGCTAGTAAAAATAGCTGCTTCTATTCTAGGAGGTAAAGGTGGAGGAGGAAGAAAAGATTTTGCTCAAGCAGGGGGAGTGGATGAAACCAAAGTTGAAGATGCGTATGAAGCTGTATTAAAAAAAATTAATTAAGTTTCTTTTTAAGGTTGCCGTCAATAGCTTCCAAAAACTGGTTAGTAGTTAAATATTTAGAAGATTGATCAATTAGAATTGCAAGATCTTTAGTCATTGACCCACTTTCGACTGTTTCTACACAAACTTTCTCTATCAAAGATGCAAATTTGATTAGTTCATCGTTATTATCTAATTTTCCTCTATGAGCTAAGCCTCTTGTCCAAGCAAAAATTGACGCTATTGGATTTGTGGAAGTTTCTTCTCCTTTTTGGTGCATCCTATAATGTCTCGTAACTGTTCCATGAGCTGCTTCGGACTCTACTGTTTTGCCATCTGGTGTCATAAGTACACTAGTCATCAATCCAAGAGAACCAAATCCTTGAGCTACAGTGTCAGACTGAACGTCACCATCATAGTTTTTACAAGCCCAAACATAACCTCCATTCCATTTCATGGCACAAGCTACCATGTCGTCAATTAATCTATGTTCATAAGTAATTTTTGCTGAGTCAAATTTACTTTTAAATTCTTTCTCAAAAACTTCTTGAAATAAATCTTTGAATCGACCGTCGTATGCTTTTAAAATTGTATTTTTTGTTGATAAATAAACTGGCCATTTTCTACCAAGACCGTAATTCATACATGCTCTTGCAAAATTTTTAATTGAGTCATCTAAATTGTACATGGCCAACGCTGTTCCAGGGCCAGTAAAATTAAATACTTCAAATTCTTTTTTATCTTTACCATCTTTTGATGTCCATTTAACTTCCATTTTACCTTCACCAGGAATTAAAAAATCAGTTGCACGATATTGATCACCAAAAGCATGTCTACCAATAACTATAGGCAGCGTCCATCCTGGAACTAATTTAGGTACATTTTTACAAATTATTGGCTCTCGAAATACTGTACCACCTAATATATTTCTAATTGTACCATTAGGCGATCGCCACATTTTTTTAAGTTTAAACTCTTCAACTCTTGCTTCATCAGGTGTAATAGTTGCGCATTTAACACCAACACCATATTGTTTAATAGCATTAGCTGCGTCCACGGTTATTTGATCATCAGTTTTATCACGACTTTCCATACCTAAATCGTAATATTTTAAGTCTATTTCTAAGTAAGGCTTGATTAATTTATCTTTGATAAAAGACCAGATAATTCTGGTCATTTCATCACCATCAAGCTCTACTACCGGATTTTTAACTTTAATTTTTGCCATAAAATATAGATTGATTAACTCTGATTTTTATACATATTAAGAAAAAATTATCAAACTATTAATTATGTTTAATACAATATTTCCTAAGATACATAAAGAAGGTTATAAGTTTTTGGCTATTTCGATTATTGCCACTTTTGTTGTTTTATTTTTTTCAAAATTTTTTGGATCATTACTCATTATTATATCAATCTGGGTTTACTTCTTTTTTAGAGACCCAGAAAGATATTCAATAAATGACGATAACTATCTTGTAAGTCCTGCAGATGGTTTGATAACAGATATTTCAGAAAAATCAGGTCCAGAAGAATTAAGATTAGAAAATACTTCATTCATCAAGGTAAGTGTATTCATGAACGTATTTAATTGTCACGTTAATCGTGTGCCATCATCAGGTAAAGTAGAGGAAATTTTTTACAAACCTGGAAAATTTTTAAACGCTTCTTTAGACAAAGCGAGTGAAGAAAACGAGAGAAATTATTTTAAAATAAAATTAAATAATGGAGAAGAAATTATAATTGTTCAAATCGCAGGATTAATAGCTAGAAGAATTGTTTGTGAAGTTGAACAAGGGCAAGATTTAAAACAAGGAGACAGAATAGGGATGATAAGATTTGGAAGTAGAGTGGATATTTATTTTAAGAATAAAAAAGTTTTAGCCAAAATTGGCCAAAATGTTGTAGCGGGAGAAAGCTTAATAGCCTCTAACTAATGGAAGAAAATAAAAAATTTAAGCTGGTTTCGTCAAAAAAAACAAGATATTTGCTTCCAAATATATTAACTCTTGCTGGAGTTTGTTTAGGTATTAGCTCAATTAAATTTTCAATCGATGGCAACTTTAGTTTAGCAGTTACTCTAATTTTATTTGCGGCAATTTTAGATGCACTAGATGGGAGAATTGCAAGATTAATTAAAGGTACTTCTGAATTTGGAAAAGAACTAGATTCATTAACAGATTTTGTCAGCTTTGGAATTGCTCCAGTTTTTATTTTATATTTTTGGGAACTAAATAATTATGGAAAATTAGGATGGGCTATAACACTTATTTATTCTGTGTGCTGTGTATTAAGGTTGGCAAGGTTCAACTTAACGAAGATAGATGAAACACAACAATGGAAAAATAATTTTTTTGAAGGAATTCCTTCACCAGCAGGAGGTTTATTGATTTTAATGCCTTTAATTTATGAATTAACAAATCTAGATTTTAATTTTGATATTAAAAAATTTACACCATATCTTACTATATTTATTGCAATTTTATTAGTTAGCAAAGTACCAACGTTGGCTCTTAAAAAAATATCTATTTCATCTAGGACTACTGTATTTTTATTATTAGCAATTGGAATAATTTTTATTGCACTTTTATTTTATACGCTAGAAACTCTTTTGATTTTTGGTATTGTCTATTTAACATCAATACCAATAAGTATTTTGATTTACAATAAACAAAATAAAAAAAATACAGAAAAAATATCTGATGAAAATCATGAAGATATTTTATAATGAAGAAGTCAAAAAGAATTAAAAAAAGTAATTCTTGGAAAATTAAGCAACATAGAGATCAATTTTTTAAAAAATCGAAAATTTTAGGTTATCGCTCAAGGGCATCGTTTAAATTAATTGAACTTGATAAAAAATTTAGATTTTTAAATAAAAATTGTAATTTATTAGACTTAGGATCTTGTCCAGGAGGCTGGTCACAAGTAGCAAGAGATATAATTATATCGGGTAAAATTATGTCAGTAGACATTAAAGAGATGGAACCAATAAAAAATGTTAAATTTTTAAAAGCAAATATATTTGATGAAAAAACAAAAATTACTGTATTAAAATTTTTTAACTCTAAAATAGACGTTATAATTTCTGATATGGCTGCAGATACGACTGGAAGCAAATCACTTGATTCTATAAGAACAAACCAATTATGCGCTGATGTAATACATTTCTCAAAAAATACACTTAAACCTAAAGGTGTATTAGTATCTAAGATCTTTATGGGCGAGGACTTTATTGAGGTTAAAAACCTAGCTAAATCAATATTTAAAAAAGTAAATTTCTTTAAACCAATATCCAGTAGAAAAGAATCTAAAGAAACTTATTTACACTGTGAAATTTTAAAGTCTTTATAAATTTAAATAATTGTATATAAATTTATATGGATACAATTCGAGAAGCACTAACCTTTGACGACGTTTTACTACTTCCTAAATATTCTAGTGTGTTACCGGCAAATACAGATATTTCGCTACAACTAACAAAAAAAATTTTTTTAAAAGTACCATTTTTTTCTTCCGCTATGGATACGGTTACAGAGTCAAAGATGGCTATAGCTATAGCGAAAGAAGGAGGAATAGGTATTATCCATAGAAATTTAGATATTAAAAAACAATCTGCTGAAACTAAAAAAGTAAAAAACAAAAATTTGATTGTAGGTGCTGCCGTTGGAACAAATAAAGACGATATAGATAGAGCTGTATCTTTAACTTCAAATGGAGTGGATTTAATTGTAATTGATACAGCTCATGGCCATAGCATGAAAGTTTTGAATACTCTATCAAAAATAAAAAAAATTATAAAAAATATACCAATTTGTGTAGGGAATATAGCTACAGGAGAGGCTGCGAAAGAATTGTATAATGCTGGCGCAGATATAATTAAAGTTGGCATTGGACCAGGATCAATTTGCACAACAAGAATGGTAGCAGGTATTGGTATGCCACAAATTTCCGCTATTATGGATGTAAAAAAAGCATTAAATAAAAAAAAAATTAAAATTATTTCTGATGGGGGAATTAAATTTTCAGGAGATATAGCAAAAGCATTAGCTGCAGGTGCTGACGCCATTATGATGGGATCAATTTTTGCAGGTACGGATGAAAGTCCAGGTTTAAAATTTAAACATAAAGGAAAAATTTATAAACAATACAGAGGCATGGGATCAATAGGGGCAATGTCGGCTGGATCAGCAAATAGATATTTTCAAAAAAATTTTAAAGATAAATCTAAATTTGTACCAGAAGGAGTAGAAGGAAGAGTTGAATATAAAGGAAAAGTAACAAAAATAATTTATCAATTGCAAGGTGGATTGAGATCTTCAATGGGATATATTGGAGCTAAGAATTTGAAAGAAATTAATAAAAAAGCAAAATTTGTTAAAATAACAAAAGCTGGTTTTTATGAAAGTATGGTTCATAGCGTAGAAATGACACAAAAAACAATAAATTATAAATTATGATGAAAAAATTTTGTACATATTTAATTATTATTATTTTTTTACCTAATAATTTATTTGCGAAGTCCGAATATTTCCAAGTTGGAGTAAACTTATTTAACAAAAGTAACCTGGAGGATGCAAAGTTTAAATTTGAACAAGATATAGTTTTAAATCCAAAAAATGAATTATCATATTTATATTTATCTAAAATTTTTAACAAACAGGACAAAAAAGAATTAGAGGAACAAAATTTAAACACAGTAATGTTGTTAAATCCTAAAAATGAAGAAGCCATTTATAATCTAGTAAAACTAAAATTGACTTTTTCAGATTATAACAAAAGCAAAGAATTAAACAAAAAATTGAAACTAGTTTGTAAAAAACTTTGTGCTAAGAGTGATAAATTAAAAATTGAAATTGAAAATTTATCTAAACAATAAATGCAATTTCAAAAAGCAAAAGATAAGATTGTAATAGTTGATTTTGGCTCACAAGTAACAAAATTAATAGCAAGAAGAATACGAGAGTTAGGTGTATACTCAGAAATTATTACTCCTAAAGAGGCCTCAAAATTAAAAATTTTTTACAATATTAAAGGTATAATATTATCAGGTGGACCATCAACTGTAACTAAATCAAAATTTCAAAGTATACCAAAAAAAATTTTCAAAAAAAAAATACCAATATTAGGAATTTGCTATGGATTACAACTAATAACAAAAATTTTTGGTGGAAAAATTAAACCTTCTAAAAAAAGAAGAGAGTTTGGAAGAGCATTATTATTTAAAAGAAGATCATCACTTTTAATAAAAAAATTTTTAATTTCAAAAAATTCAGTGTGGATGAGCCATGAAGATGCAGTTGTAAAACTTCCTAAGAATTTTAAAAGCATCGCTTACACAAAAGATTCAAAACTTACAATAATTGAAAATTCTAAACAAAAAATTTATGGTGTTCAATTTCATCCAGAAGTGACACACACAAATAACGGCAAACAATTATTTAAAAATTTTTTATTTTCGATATGTAAGATTAAAAAAAACTGGAATATCAAATTACAAAAAAATAGCTTAATTAAAGAGATTAAGGAAAAAGTAAATAATGATAGAGTAATTTGTGCACTTTCTGGTGGTGTAGACAGCAGCGTAGTAGCATTACTAATAAATAAAGCAATTAAGAAAAACCTGATATGCATTATGGTGGACACCGGTCTAATGAGGAAAAATGAATTTAAAGATAATTTTAAAATTTTTAAGAATAAATACCAACTAAATATTAAATTGATTAATGCTCAAAAACAATTTTTAAATAAATTGAAAAATATTTCAAACCCAGAAAAGAAAAGAAAAATTATTGGAAATTTATTTATTAAAATTTTTGAGAAAGAGTCAAGAAAATATAAAAATATTAAGTACTTAGCACAAGGTACTCTATATCCAGATATAATTGAAAGCAAATCATCAACAGGGAGCAAAACATCAAAAATAAAATCTCACCATAATGTTGGCGGGCTCCCAAAAAAAATGAATTTGAAACTACTAGAACCTTTAAAAGATTTTTTCAAAGATGAGGTAAGAATTTTGGGAAAATCTTTGGGATTAGATAAAAGCATTAATTTAAAACATCCTTTCCCTGGTCCTGGGCTAGGAATTAGAATTTTAGGAAAAATATCTCCAGAAAGAGTAAAAATTTTACAAGAAGCAGATTATATTTATATAAAGGAATTGATAAAAAATGACCTGTATAAAAAAATATGGCAAGCATATGCTGCGCTTCTTCCAATAAAAACTGTTGGTGTAATGGGAGACGCCAGAACATATGAAAACATTTGTTTATTAAGAGCAGTAACATCAGAAGATGGTATGACTGCTGACTATTTTAATTTTCCAAAAAATTTTATAGATAATATTTCAAATAAAATTATAAATAATGTGAAAGGTATTAACAGAGTTGTTTATGATATAACTTCAAAACCTCCAAGCACTATTGAATTAGAATAATGAAAAAAAAAATCAAAAATATATTGTTGAAAAAAAATAAAACAAAGATTGTAAGTTTAACAGCTTACTCAAAAAATTTTTCCAAAATTATCGATAAATACGTTGATATTATTCTGGTAGGAGATTCGATGGCAAATGTATTATATGGTCATAAAAATACTCATAAATTAAGTTTAGATAATATAATTCAACATACATTAAGCGTAAAAATGGGTATAAAAAATTCGTTACTCGTAGTTGATATGCCAAAAGGAAGTTACGACAATTTTAGATTTGCAGAAAAAAATGCTAGCCAGATAATGAAGAAGACTAAATGTGATGCAGTAAAAATAGAAAATAATAAAAATAACTACCAAATTATAAAGCAATTAGTTAAAAAAAATATACCTGTAATGGGTCATATTGGATTTACACCTCAATTTAAAAAAAAATTTAGAATAGAAGGGCAGACAAAAGCTGAAACTACCAAACTTTTAAAAGAAGCAAAATTAATAGAAAAAGCTGGAGCTTTTTCTTTAGTGCTTGAGTGTATATCACCATTTGCAGCTAAATTAATAACAAACTCGCTGACTATCCCAACTATCGGCATAGGTTCATCGCTTAATTGCGATGGTCAAATATTAGTCACTGATGATATGTTAGGTATTAGTGGCTTTTACCCAAAATTTGTAAAAAAATACGTTAATTTGGAAACAATAATTGAAAAAGCTGTAAAAAAATATACTAGAGATGTAAAATTAAAAAAATTTCCAAAAAAAATAAATTTTTTAAATGGATCAAAATAAAGAGAGTAAATTAGATTTAAAACAGAAACTTACCAATTTTTATAATTCAAATAAATTAAAAATATATTTTTTTTTAGCTACAATACTAATAATTTTCATATTCATAATTGTTATTAAATTTTTTGATGATAAAAAAAATGTTGAGATTTCAGAAAAATATATCCAAGCTGGCATCCATCTTTCTACAAACAATACAGATAATGCAAAAAAAATTTATGAGGAAATTATTTTAAGCAAAAACAAATTTTACTCTTTTTTAGCGTTAAACTCTATTATTGAAAATAATTTAATAAATAAAGATGAAAAAATTTTAAAGTATTTTGAAATAGTAGAAAATTCAATTTCTACAAAAGAACAGAGAGATCTTGTTGTTTTAAAAAAAGCTTTATTTTTGATAAAAAAAACAGAGACAGATGAAGGTGAAAAATTGTTGAAAAATTTAATCAATAATGAATCACACCTTAAAGCTATTGCTGAAGAGATAATTAAATAATAGCAAATATGAAATTATTTAGATTTTTTATAATTTTATTGTTATTAAATTCTTGTTCTTTTGACAACAAATCTGGAATTTGGAAAAATGAAAATAATATTTCAGATGAAGAAAATCAAATCTTTAAAGAATTTAAAAGCATATCTTATGCCAAAAAAAAATTTAATAAGATTATAAACTTAGATAAAAATTTTAAATTTAATAAAAGTAAAACAATATTAAATTTATCTTGGCAAGATATTTTTTATTCTAATGATAATAACTTTGTTAATTTTAATTACGATAATCAAAATAAATTAATATTCAAAAGTAAAAGATTAACTAAAAATATAACAAGTAAACATATTTTATTTGATGAAAATAATTTAATTAGTAGTGATAAAAAAGGTAATATTATCATTTTTTCAATTAATGAGAATAAAGAATTAGTAAAATTTAATTTTTATAAAAAAAAATTTAAAAAAATTCAAAAAAAACTAAATTATATTATTGAAAACAATATAATTTATATCTCTGATAACCTAGGTTTTGTTTATTCTTTTGATTACAAAAAAAACAAAATTTTATGGGCAAAAAATTATAAGATACCATTTAGATCAAATATAAAAATTTCAAACAATAAGATTATTTTAGCAAATCAAAATAATACCTTACATTTTTTGGATAAAAAAAATGGGGAAATCTTAAAAACAGTACCAACAGAAGAAAGTCTATTTAAAAAATATTTTAGAAATAATTTAGCATTTTATAAAGATAAAGTTGTTTTTTTAAATACTTATGGATCTTTATATGTTCTTAATATTAAATCTATGAAAATTGATTGGTTTATAAATCTAAATCAATCATTAGATATTAATCCAAGTAACATTTTTACAAGCAATCAATTAATAATTTATGAAAATAAAATCTTTGTCCCTACAAATGATAATTTTTATATTGTAGATATATTGACTGGGTCTACAGTAATAAAAAAAAATTTTACATCTTTATTCAAACCAATTATATTAAATAACATTCTATATACGATTGATAATAGCTTATTAATTGCAACAGAATTAAAAACTGGGGAAACAATTTTTTCTTATAATATAAATCAGAAAATATCGGATTATTTGGACGTACAAAGAAAAAAAGTAAACTTTAGAGGCTTTATGCCAGTGGAAAATAAAATATTTATTTTTTTAAAAAATTCATTTGTTTTAAAATTTAATGCTAATGGTAATTTGGATCAAATTAGTAAATTACCTGAAAAAATACATTCTAACCTTATAATTATTGACGGTTCTATAATTTATTTAAATAGAAAAAATAAAGTCGCAATAGTTAACTAATTACTCGATTTTCCACTTAATAGTGAAAGCTGCTTAATTTTAAGACCTTTTAAATTATCTGAAGGTTTGACTGGATACTCACCGGTAAAATAATGGTCACTAAATTGAGGGTAAGCTGAATTTCTTTTTTCGTTAATTAAAGCCTTATAAAGACCCTTTAAACTTAAAAATTTGAGACTCTTAGCTTTAATATAATCACACATTTGATCATTATTTTTTTCGTGTGCTAGCAACTCCTTTTTTGTTGGCATGTCTACACCATAAAAATCGGGAAATTTAATTTCTGGACATGCTATCCTGACGTGGACTTCTTTTGCGCCTGACTCATAAAGCGCCTTAACAATTTTGTGACAAGTTGTTCCCCTAACTAAAGAGTCATCAATGAGAATAATAGATTTATTTTTAACTATAGATTTAGTCGAATTTAATTTTAATTTTACTCCTAGACTTCTGATATTTTGAGTAGGCTCAATAAATGTTCTCCCAACATAGTGATTTCTAATTAGGCCTAATTCAAATTTTTTTTTAGCTTGTTCAGCATAACCCAAAGCAGCCGGCAC
>Ga0213866_10003835_pt1 | contig 10077 bp, 7 predicted proteins | sample PICome_11_FD_160079 | JGI IMG/M metagenome (GOLD analysis project Ga0213866, IMG submission 160079) | Coastal seawater microbial communities near Pivers Island, North Carolina, United States - PICO284 | ecosystem: Environmental > Aquatic > Marine > Coastal | place: USA: North Carolina... | reverse complement strand
TCCAAAAGACAATGATGATTCTTTTGAGATCAATGGCATAAAAGTATTTATGCAAAAGTCTCATGCCATTTATCTACTAGGTATGGAGATTGACTGGGTTGAAGGATTGAACAATCGAGGATTTTCATTCAATAATCCAAATGCAAGTTCTTCTTGCGGTTGTGGTTCTTCTTTCTCCGCCTAAAAAGCAAATTAATTCAAAGTGTAAAATCTAAAATACACTTTTCTATAAAGACTTTATTTTTCATGATTTTTGGTTTTTAAGGGTTAAGAAATTAATCATGTCTCACCGCGGTGGGACTTTTTCGTAAACCAAAGAAAGCAGCCTTGCCGAAGTTATCTTGGCAAGGCTGTTTTTTCTCTATATCTAAACTTGAGAAGGAAATTCCAAACTCAAATTACATATTCTCAATAATTTCATTACCAAATTCAGAACATTTCAAAAGCGTCGCACCATCCATCAATCTTTCAAAGTCATAAGTTACCCGCTTTTTAGCAATAGCTCCTTCGATACCTTTAATAATCAAATCTGCCACCTTATTCCACCCCATGTATCGGAACATCATTTCTCCTGAAAGGATAACAGAGCTTGGGTTTACTTTATCCAAACCAGCATATTTTGGTGCCGTCCCGTGAGTTGCTTCAAAAATTGAACGACCCGATACATAGTTAATATTCGCTCCTGGTGCGATACCGATTCCACCAACCTGTGCAGCTAACGCATCAGAAACATAATCACCGTTCAGGTTCAAAGTAGCAATTACTGAATATTCTTTTGGACGTAATAGAATCTGCTGTAAGAAAGCATCCGCGATTGAATCTTTAATCAAAACTGCACCACCTGCTAAAGCTTTTTCTTGAGCTTCGTTCGCTGCTGCTTTACCACTTTCTGCGGCGATTGCATCCCATTGTCTCCAAGTGAATACTTGATCACCAAACTCCCGCTCTGCCAAATCGTAGCCCCACTCTTTAAATTTACCCTCTGTAAATTTCATGATGTTTCCTTTGTGCACCAAAGTCATCGAAGGCAATTTATTATCAATTGCATATTGAATAGCTGCTCTAACGATACGCTCCGTTCCTTCAACAGAAACTGGTTTGACACCTAAAGAAGCTGTATTAGGGAATCGGATTTGAGTCACTCCCATCTCCTCAATCAAAAATTTCTTTAATTTATCAGCTTCTTCTGTACCATTCAAATATTCAATTCCAGCGTAAATATCTTCTGTATTTTCTCTATAAATAACCATGTCCACACTACCTGGATCTTTAACCGGAGAAGGAACTCCTTGAAACCATCTTACTGGACGAACACAAGCGTACAAATCTAATTTTTGACGCAAAGCAACATTTAAAGAACGAATACCACCCCCAACAGGAGTTGTCAAAGGTCCTTTAATGGAAATTAAATTTTCCTTAATTGCATCCAAAGTCGCCTGTGGCAACCATTCTCCAGTTTCGTCAAATGCTTTTTGACCACACAGAACTTCTTTCCAGTGAATTTTGCGTTCGCCATTATATGCTTTCTCTACAGCCGCATCAAAAACACGCACAGCTGTTGCCCAAATATCTGGTCCAATACCGTCTCCTTCGATAAAAGGAATAATTGGATCATTAGGGACATTTAATTTTCCATTTTCAATCGTTACTTTTGTTCCGCCCATTATATTGGTTATTTGATATTAATTATTGATGATTTAGAATCAGGTATTTATCAAATCTAAACACAAATCTTAAATAACTGATTTTCAGGTACTTAAAAATTTATTTGTAAATCTAAAATAACAAACTCTGAATCATTCGCTCAAAAACGGCGCAAAGGTAAAAATTCTAGGAATCTTTTTGGGCAATCTAATGACATTGAAATCTATTTTTCTTATGCATAAATTAACTTTTTTTCTTTTATTAACTTTCTTTCTCAATTGTAAAAGAGCAATACCTCCTACGGACGGTAGTAACTTATGTAATACGGTGGGAAAAATCGTAGACTATACAGACCTTTTAGATGGCTGTACTTTTCTTATAGAGTTAGAAAATGGTGAGCGATTCAACCCTATCAAAATGAGTGTGGAAGGGTTTGAATTTAAAGATGGTCAAAAAATAAAATTTGGATATATCGAATTAGAAGATATGATGAGTACTTGTATGGCAGAAAGTGCTTTTGTGGAGATTACCTGTATTGAGGATTTAAATAAATCATCCAACAATGATCCTAATCAATGCATGGATACCAAGAATCCATTTGAAGTTGAATGGATGAATAAAGAGATTGATCGTATTAACCCAAATCAAATCATCAAATACAAATATGAATCGGGTTGGGCTTATCTTTTTAAAGGTTTACCAGATAGTTACTTATATAATTGCAAAGGTGAATTTATTTGTGATACTTCAAATGGAGTAAATAGCGACTGTTTTACCAAATATATAAATCCAATGGGTAAAGGAAAAATCATCTGGCAAGGAGAAGGAATTTGGGACTAGCGTAGTCAGAAGTCAGAAGACGAGAGCAAATTGTCGCCTGCCCTCTGACTCCTGACCCCTAAAAACAACACATGCAAAATCCACATTTGGACGCTTCCGGCGAACACCTGAATAACGACGAACAAATCGTCGAAAAAGCGTTAAGACCTAAAGCTTTAGATGATTTTAGTGGACAACCAAAAATTGTCGATAACTTAAAAATCTTTATCGCTGCTGCCAAACAAAGAAATGAGGCCTTAGACCATGTTTTATTACATGGCCCGCCAGGATTGGGTAAAACAACACTTTCGCATATTATTTCAAATGAGTTGGAGACAGAATTAAAACTAACGTCTGGCCCTGTGCTTGAAAAACCTGGGGATCTAGCCGGTTTGCTAACCAATTTGGAAGAGGGAGATGTTCTTTTTATTGATGAAATACATCGATTGAATAACGTAGTTGAGGAATATTTATACTCTGCTATGGAGGATTATCGAATTGATATTATGATCGATACTGGCCCTAATGCACGGAGTATTCAAATCAATTTGAATCCATTTACCCTCATTGGTGCGACCACCAGGATGGGGTTATTGACGCCTCCAATGCGTGCCCGTTTTGGTATCAATTGTCACTTGGATTATTATGATGTAAAAATATTAGAGAAGATTATCAAACGATCCGCCGATATTTTGAATGTCCCCATTAAAGATCAAGGTGCCCATGAAATTGCTCGTAGAAGTAGAGGTACTCCTCGGATTGCGAATGCTTTATTGCGACGAATCAGAGACTTTGCCCAAATAAAAGGTAACGGAACCATTGATGTGAAAATCGCAAAGTATGGTCTAGAAGCGCTCAATGTTGACGAGAGTGGATTAGATGAAATGGACAATAAAATTCTCGCTACTATCATTCACAAATTTAAAGGTGGTCCTGTTGGATTAACGACTATTGGAACGGCTGTAGGAGAAGAATCCGGAACTATAGAAGAAGTCCATGAGCCCTTCTTGATTATGGAAGGTTTTATCCAAAGAACACCGCGTGGGCGACTGGCGACTGAGAAAGCTTATAAACACTTGGGTATTGTTCCTCCAGGAAAAGATATGACGCTTTTTGGATAGTTAATTCGTGACTTTCTACTTTGGGCTTGATCACTTTCGCGTTCTTATGCTTTGACGTTGGTTATTCTTCCTCTAAAAAGCGATTTACGGCATTGACACATTTTCTAATTTCTTCAAGATTAATAGTGTAATAAATGACAGTTCCTTCTCGACGCACTATAACCATATTAAAGATTCTCAAAAGATGAAGATGTACAGAGGTTAACGATTGTTCCAAATTTAGAGCGTCCAAAAGATCATTAAGACCTATTTCCTTATGATGATGAATCATTTCAAGAATTCTCATTCTTAAAGGATGTGCCAGTGCCCTAAGTTTGTGTGAAGCAGCTTGAAGTTTTTCGTCATCAATCTCTACTTTTCCTCTTCTTATCATAAGTTCATTAATTTTTGAATGTAGATTGGTTAAAAAAATTGCATATTGATTCAAATGAATATACTTCAAATATATATATGAAATTAATTTTAATTTTTGAAATATTTCATTCTTTTAAAAGCTTATTTTAGGGAGTAGGAAATAAATAACCCACCCATTTCACTTGCTCTTTTTCCCTCATTTTTCGTTAAAAATACTCGCCATACCTATGGGTATGTCTGTGTTTTTTGCCTCCACCGAAGAAAAAATAACTGTGTAAAATTCGGGTACCTTATTTATTTCCTGCTCCCTTACTAAGTCGTGAAGCTTGAGTAGTCGATTTTTTTTCAGAAAATCAGCAGGAAGGGAAGTATTCGATTACCGAATCTGATAAGAAGTTTCTCCAATAAAAAGCCTCCCAGTTTTAGTTACTCCCTCTACATGAATCAAATAGCGTCCGCGTGCATCGGAGGCAAAAAACTCAACTGAGGTTTTCCCTTTTTTTCGAATATTGAGGCTAGGATTCCAATATTCTGTGGATCGTATATCAGGTTTTCTATTATTGGATTGAAGTTTAGTATTATAATCGGGCAATTCAAAAGTTCGAGGGAAATAAAACCCCTCAAATACGGTATTATAATTCGCTTTTTTTAAAGCATCAGGAATCTTACCGTCCCTAGTATAAATGGCAAAAACACCATTGATCCCTAATGTCCCGAAATGTTGAACCATAGGAACATCCCGTGTAATGAGCTCTATTCTTTCTACATTTTCCCACTCTATACTTAGTGCTTTCTCTTCATCAAATTCAACAAAATTATTGATCAAATAGAGTGGCTGTTCAGATAATTTTCGGTTGTGATCTTGATTAAAAAGTCGAATACCTCTTTTATTATCTTTCTTATTAATAATTCTAGCAAGGGGCACACCAATCACCTCTTCTGTGAAATCAAAAATATCTTTGAAAGTCGCGAAATCATCAATCTTGTAAATTTTATTAGCTTTATCAGCTAGCTTTACTGACGGATAGTCAGGCAATGGTGAAAGTCTTTTTGTCAGAAAAATTTGCTCCATTTTTCGTTGTTGACAAACCCGATTTATATAACCATCCACCTCTGGAGTATGTGACAAAGCGGTTTGACCACTCCCTTTTAGGCTCAAAAAATCACTAGTTTTTTCAATAAGATAGTCTTTGTCTTGCTCGAAGTTCTGAAAATCTAATAATTGAAGGTTCCTGCTTCCATAAAATTCGTCCATTAAAAAAGTAAGTGGCGGCCATTGTAATTCACTGCTCACCTTAGTTCGATTTTCTACAAAATAAACCGGGGGAAGATAACTAATAGAAGCAACCATTGTATCATTTAGGATATGAACACGCATTCTTAACCCTTGCTCTAATGGAAATTGAAAAGTCTCTAAAGCATCCAATTCATTCAAAGATTTTTCCAATTTTTGTTTTTGCCGAAGCAATATTGCTGGATGGGTTTTTCGTGAAAAAAAATCTGTATTTTTTACAGATACCGAAAAATTCCCTTCGATTGGATTACCCGATTCATCCTTAATTTCAATATCAATTTTTATTTTTTCTCGCGGTTGGTATTGCTCTTTTTCTGTTTCAATTCTAATACCTAACAAAGCTTCATTTTCCTGAAAACTTGGCGTAAAAATCTGAAAATCAGGCTTTTGAAAACTTCCGACTTCCGTATTCAGCTTTTGTTCCTCTAATCCATAAATAGGGATTGGTTTAGTAAAAATAAATTTCGAACCGAAATTTAAATTCCAATAAGTATACGCTCTGAAAGTGTAAAGCCCTTCTTTCCAATCAGGTGGTATCCGAAAATCGCCAAAGGTATTTTTCTCGTCAATTTTCAATTTCTCTTGCAATACCAATACTCCACTGGGATCAATCACATCCACATATAATACTTTACTCTCAATTTGATTTTCATTCAAAAAATGGACATTGAACCAAATATCCTCACTCGCGACATAATAATCACGGTCAAACTGAACCTGAAATAAATCAGGTACTTGAGCTTCTATTTTCAACCCAAATACGAGAATAAATAAGATAAATTTATACTTCATTTAATGTCATTAGTTATTTCTAAAATCACACACTATTTAACTCGTTAACTTGATTTCCTATTGAAAAAAGTCAGGTTTTATGGTCGAAGCACCGTCCATTCTCTCACACTCATAACAAATATCATTACAGGGAGGGCGAGGCCATATAAGTTGGCAAATTTCCATAAAATTGAACGGAATATCTTCTTTTACTAAAAAGGTGCGAACTGTATCGACTTCACTTGCTGAAAAATAACCCAATACCTTTTCATTTGGATCATTTACATTAAAAAGATTACCCGAAATAGCCGCAGGCGGTTCATCAAAAAGATTTCCTTCAATATTGCTGAGGGCACTTATTTGTTCAAAAAAAGTAAAGGCTCTAGGCGTTAAAGAATACTGATAAACAGATAAATATTGTTTGAATTGGAAGCTAAAATCAACAATTCTTCTTCCAACTGCCCAATCACTTAATTCATTTAACTCCAATCCTCGACTACTAAATGGTCTCAATTCTTCCAAAATAATATTATCATTAAAATAGCATGCCGTAGGTACATCAAATGGATTGCAAGGATCATCCCGATCCAATACTAACCAGTCGCTTTCAACATCCCATCTTAAAAAAACGCCATCTTCTTCATTTGGTATAGGCGTGTCAATTAAAACCTGTGCGAAATTGGAGGTCTTAGGTAAACCTGTAATATCAAATTCCGTTTCCTGAATAAAATCAATTTCAATATTTGTCATTTTAGGAACGGGCATTAAGGTCTCTGGTTCTGATTGAAAAATACTCCCATCCCTTAGTTCTATTTCTATGAAATAAGTCCGTCCAATTTCTCCTTTAATAATATCATTCATCAAATGATATTCCCCTGCATTAAAACCCAATTGAACATACTCTTCTACATTTCCAAAGTTATCAAAAATAGTAATTTTGGCATCTGTAACGGGGCTAGGTTTCTTTAAGTTATCTATCTGAGTAGTAGAAAGTTTAAGGATCTGTGGTCCTTCAGAAGTGGTAATCCGACCATCAACCACCAATTGACTTTTCACTTGGTCAGATGGATCAAAAGTAATCTCATCAATACAAGATTGGAAAGAAATAATTAAAAGTAAACCCAATATCTTCACTTTGCTAAATCTTCGTGGGTTGCAATTTTTCATTAGTTCAATTTGTTGGATATTTATAGAGAAGAATTTCTTTTTCATATCGTCAAAACTTAAAATTATAAGTCACTGCCGGAAATGCTGTTCCTAAAGTCGCAAAGCGATTGGCAGTGGGGGTAAATTTGGGCGGCTCCCGTTTAAAAAATACCGAAAAGGCATTTTTATGGAAATATAAATTATAAATCGAAAAAGTGACTGTCCCTTTATAACCCGCTCGTTTCCATACCTTTGCGGTTATGGTGTAACTAATATCCATTCGATGAAAGTCAGGAATTCTGAATTCGTTTCGATCACCAAAATTGGGTACCACGACACCTCCTATTTCATAAGAATTGATTGGCACCGTAATGGGTCGACCTGTATTATAACTAAAACTCATTGTAAAAGCTCGCTTTTGATTGGGCTTATGCTTAAACATAAAAGTGAACTGATGTGGCTTATCAAAATTGGATGGAAACCAATCACCATTATTTACCGAAGTTTCGGCAGTTAGACCATCCACCTTTCTTAAAGATCTTGAATAGGAATAAGCTACACTACCTTGAAGCGCACCTTCCTTTTTATTAATAGCCAATTCTATTCCGTATGATTTTCCCTTCCCATTCAATAATTCAGTCTCTAAATGGTCATTTAAAAATAGGTCGGCAAAATCTTTATACTCTAAAATGTCTTTAATGTTTTTATAATAAAATTCAACAGAAGTCTCCCAATGATTATCTTTTAGGTTTTTGAAAAAACCAAAAGAATAGTTATCAGCAGAAATAGGTTTTATATAACGATTACTCAACTGCCAAACATCAGCAGGTGTCGAAGCAGCTGTATTAGAAACTAAATGGATATATTGCCTTAATTTGTTGTAACTCAGTTTTATAGAACTCGATTCATCTAACCCTATCCTTAAAGAGATGCGCGGTTCCCACCCCGAATATTCCGCAATTGTTTCATTTTTCGAAAATTCAGTTTGACCTATAATAGTATTCGTCGAAGGTTGTTTTTCTACCTCATAAGAGTATACAGAATAAGGCCCTTTGTTTTGGAAAAGGGAATATCGCAATCCGACTGAAAAGCCAATCCGATCATTTAAATTGATTTCGTCATTTATATAAAATCCAAACTCTTGTCCTTGCTCTTTTAAGATACTTTCTGGCGTGATAGCTGAAATTCTACTTTCAGGTTGAATCGTCTCTGGTTTTCCATCGTAAGCCACCCAATCTACCCCAAAATTAAGGGTCATCTTTTCGAACGGGACATAAAAGAAATTTTGTTGAAGTTTATAGTACTCCATTCCATTTTTTAAGCGAAAATTAGATGCTCCTGAAAGCGAGAAATAATCGCTTTCATAATTACCTGAAACAGCAGTCAAAGTAGAGGAAAAATAAGGCCCATAGATTTGTTGCCATTGAAAATCAAAAAGTCTTGTACTCCATTCATATCCAAAATCTTTGGCATATCGAAAAAAATCTTTGCTTTGATAGGTGGACAGGGCAATCCGAGTCTTATCACCAATTTTTTGAGTCAACTTGGCATTGAAATCATAAAACCAAGTGGAACTTAAATTGATTAAACTACTTTTTGCCTGTTTCAACATCCAGTCTGAATAAGACCCACGAGCACTCACCAAAAAAGAAGTCTTTTCTCGAACAATCGGACCTTCAAACATCAATCGACTGGAAGCAATTCCTACTCCGCCCGATCCATGTAATTTTTTGAAGTTTCCGTCTTTGGTTTCGACATCCAAAACAGCTGAAATTCGACCGCCGTATTGTGCGGGTAAATTACCTTTATATAAGGTCACATTTTCAATTGCTTCCGAATTAAAAATGGAAAAGAAACCCAATACATGAGAAGAATTCAAAACAGGAGCCCCATCTTGAAGAATTAAGTTTTGATCAATATTTCCACCTCTTACATTGAATCCACTCGACCCCTCTCCTACCGTTGTCACCCCTGGCAAACTCAATAATCCTTGAATCACGTCCACTTCGCCTAAGAAAGTAGGCAATTCTTTTAATTCACTAATCTTCAATTCTTTAATACCTATTTGGGTCTCTCGCACATTCACATTGTCTCCTCTTGCTTTAATGACAACTTCATCCAACTGAAAGGACTTAACATCTAGTTCAATTTGAAATTCTCCATTCGAAAAAGCTTTCAATTCTCGATAGTTTTCTCGATAACCTACTGCTTGTATTTCCAAAAAATGAGTTCCTACCGGTAAATCCAATTCAAAACTTCCATCTACCTCACTCGCTGACCCAATTCCCAATTCCTCAATAAATAAAGTAACTCCGATAACAGGCTCTTCTGTAACTTTGTCTATCACAAAGCCCTTTATTTTTACTGTCCCATCAGGATCTGGATTGTTCGGATTTCCAATGCTTATGATCTCTGCCTGCGGTCTTTTTTTATCCAAACCTTGGATTCGTTCATTATGCTGGTTGGCAAAAAAATCGAGTGAATATTCTTTTCCTAAGGCAGTTTTAGGCGCAATCGCGATACCAATATTTTCGATTTCCTCAAAACTCAAATCCGTATTTTCCAATAATTCAGAAAGCGCATTTCCTAGAGGTATTTGATTCCAATTGACTGTTTTAGCTGGATTGTTTGAGACGATTTCATTTCCGAAGAAAAACCTTACTCCATATTGATTTTCAACAGATTGTAAAACCTGAACAATATTCCGATCTTCATAATCTCCATCAACAAGGAGGTTATTATAGGTTTGGGAATGGAGATTGAAAAAGAAAAAAAAGAAAACAAAAAAAGAAAGCGTTTTATGGCAAAAAAACATGGACTGTCAGGTTTTATTTCAATTGGTTAAATGTAGAATTATTAAAGGGTATCACAAAAGAAGCATAGTGATTTTATTTGACATAGATTGAACAAACTGATTAATTACCTCCG
>Ga0213866_10003834_pt1 | contig 10079 bp, 11 predicted proteins | sample PICome_11_FD_160079 | JGI IMG/M metagenome (GOLD analysis project Ga0213866, IMG submission 160079) | Coastal seawater microbial communities near Pivers Island, North Carolina, United States - PICO284 | ecosystem: Environmental > Aquatic > Marine > Coastal | place: USA: North Carolina... | reverse complement strand
GGTGAGGTCTGTGGTGAACCATGCACTCGAGACCGGGGCCGAGGTACTGGTCGAATCGCCCCCCGCCCGCTGATGGCTCCCCGCCCGCTGATCGCAAGCCAATGGATCGCAAGCCGATGGATCGCAAGCCGATGGATCGCACGGCACTTGCGTTCCCTGCCCCCCCTACCCGGCGGGTTGAAGCTGTGGATCAGCCTGTTGAGCTTCGGCTTCCTGCTGGCCGCCCTGGTGGGCCATGGCCGCCAGCTTCTCCAGCTCAGCTTGGATGGCCAGGGCTGGCTGTGGCTGCTGCTGGGGGTGGGTGTCAGCCTGCTGAGCCTGGTGGCCAACGGCTTTTCCTTGGTCGTGATTCTGCGTTGGCTGGGTCTGCGCCCCCGCTGGAGCGAGCTGGTGCGTGCCTATCTGGAAACCAACCTGCGCAAGTATCTACCCGGTGGCATCTGGCATCTCACCGGCCGCTTGCAGTTGTTGCGCAGCGACGAAGCGCCGCTCCTCGAGCCTGCCCCCAGTGGCGTGGCCCTGGCGGCGGTGCTGCTGGATCCCCTGCTGGCAGCGGTGGCGGCGCTGGCGTTGGTGGCGGCCGGTGGTTGGCAAAGCGGCCTGGCTTTGCTGTGTGGCCTTCCCCTGCTGCTGTTATGGACCCGTTGGCTGAACCCCTTGCTCGGCCGGCTGGAGCGCCGTCAGGCCACCAAGCTGGGACTCTCAGCCGAAAGCGTTGGAGCAGCGGGGGCCGCGTCGATCCGCTCCTATCCCTGGCTGCCCCTGCTGGGCCAGCTGCTGTTTGTGTTGTTGCGCTTTGCCGGCTTTGCCTGCTGCGTGCAGGCCTTCGATCTCTCCTACGGCCTGGGCTGGGGTGGCTGGCTGGCAGGCTTTGCGATCGCCTGGACCGCTGGCTTGGTGGTGCCCGGGGCGCCCGGTGGCCTGGGGGTGTTTGAGGCCGTGCTGTTGCTGCGGTTGGGTTTTGCCATTCCCGAGGCGCCGCTGCTGGCGATCGCGCTCAGCTACCGGCTGGTCGTGACCCTCGCCGACCTGCTGGCGGCGCTCACGGCCCGGCTGGATCGTCCCCCCTTGCCCCGCAATTCAGCAACAGTTCCCTGAGTCGCCACTGGAGCCTGTCCCAAAGGGCAGGCTGCTGCCGCAGCCGGGGAACAGGCCGAAGTGGCGGCTGAAGTCGCCGATGAAGCTGAAGTGGGGGGAGAAGCGCGTCGTCTGCAGCATTCGGAACGTGTTGCCGCACACCGGGAACACCCGTCCTGTCTCGATCGCATGGTGGCCATCGAGGTCGAAGCGATGGGGGTGATGGGGAATCGTGCCGAGGTAAATCACCGCTTGGCCATGGTCTTCGCAGGCCTCTTCGAGTTCAGCGATGGCAAACAGGCGGTAGGTGGCGGAGAAAAAGCGGGCCTCGCCCACCAGCGGGGTTAGGGCCGGCTCGGTGATCGCGATCGGGCGGTCAACCACCAACCGCGGGTCGTGGAAGCCGGCCCCTCGGGCCAGGCGCAGAAAATCATTCCAGTAGAGGGCCCCGCCCAGGCATTCGCCGTAGAGCACCGGATCGCGTCGCACCGCCTCCGGCAGGCGGCGATCCACGTACACATCGGAGAAATACATCTCGCCACCAGGCTTGAGCAGCCGTTTCACCCCCTCCAGCACCGCCGCCTTGTCGGTGGAGAGGTTGAGCACGCAATTGCTCACCACCACATCGAAACTTCCCGGTTCGAGGGGCAGTTGGTCGAGCGCTTCGATCGTGCCTTCGAGGAACGACACATTGGCGTAGCCGAATTGCTCGGCATGGAAGGCCAGGTGCTCCCGGGCCACAGCCAGCTGCTCGGCGGTCATGTCGACGCCCACCACCGAGCCGCTGGGGCCCACCAGCTGGGCCAGGGCGTAGACGTCTCGCCCGGAACCGCTGCCCAGGTCGAGGATGCGGCAACCCTCCAGCAGCGGCGGACATACCAGCCCGCAGCCGTAGTAGCGGGCCAGCACATCGGGGTGGATGCGGGCTAGCAAGGGCTTGAGCCAGCCGGGCACCGCATCGACATCGCAACAGGCGCTGGTTTTGAGGTCAGCCGTGCAGCTCAGCTCCTGGCCGTAATAGGCCTGAACGGCGGCTTGGGTGGGCATAGGGGCGGGCAACCAGCTGAATAGCCATCAGTCTGCCCAGCTGGCGACCTGGCTCTTGAGCTCCGCCGCCAGCGTGGCTACCAGCCGCTGGCGGGCCTGGCGAGAGGCCCAGCCGATGTGGGGCGTCAGAATTAAATTCGGCACGCTTTTGAGTGGTTCCAGTTCGGGCCCCGGCGGCTCAATGTCGAGCACGTCGAGGGCGGCCCCAGCGAGTGTGCGGCGTTGCAAGGCCTCCACCAGGGCCGGCAGTTCGATCAGGCCGCCCCGGCCCAGATTGACCAGCACGGCCGAGGGCTTCAACCAGCCCAGCCGCTCGGCGTTGAGCAGGCCCCGGGTCGCCGAGGTGAGCGGGGCATGCAGGCTGATCACGTCGGCCTGGCGCAGGGCCGCTTCCAGTTCGGCCGCGCTGCTGCGGCTGGTGATCAACCGCAGCTCCATCCCAAAAGCCTCCGCCACGGCGGCCACGCCCCGGCCAATGGTGCCGGCTCCCACCACGGCGAGGGTGCGGCCGGCCAGCTCATTGAATTCCGGCTCCACCAGGGCGAACACAGGGCTGCGCTGCCAGTCGCCGATCTCCACTTGGCGGCGTCGGGTGGCCAGGTGGCAGATCAGCTCCAGGATCAGGGTCCAGGTCACCTGCACCACCGAGGCCGTGCTGTACCGCCCCGCATTGCGCACGGCGATGCCGAGTTCCCGGCAGGCTTCGGTGTCGATCTGGTCGGTGCCTGTGCTGGCGGCGCAGATCAGGCGCAGCTGGGGCAAGTGGAGCAACAGAGTGCGGTCAAGCCGGATCTTGTTGGTGATGGCGATCTCGGCGCCCTGCAGGCGCTCCTGCCGTTGCTCCGCGGTAGTGCTGGGCCAGTACACCAGATCGGCATGCTGCTGCAGGGGGGAGAGGTCCACCGGGCCCAGGCTGAGGGCATCGAGAAACACGGCCCGGGGCTTGGTCATGGCACCTCTTCGCAATTGAGCCTATTGTTGAGAAGTCCGGGGATGCTTTGGTGCCCGCCGAACCCAGCCTGCGCACCAGCCTGCACGATCGGGGCCAGAGGCTCACGCCCCAGCGCCAGCGGGTGTTGGCCCTGTTTGAACGCATCGGGGAGGGCAGCCATCTCGGTGCTGAGGAGGTGCACCAGCGCCTGTTGCGCAGCGAAGAGCGGGTGTCCTTGGCCACCGTTTATCGCACCCTGCGACTGCTCAGTTCGATGGGGCTGCTGCAGGAACTCGAGCTGCCTGAGGGCGGCCGCCGCTTCGAACTGGCCAGTGACGCCCATCGTGACCATCACCACCTGGTTTGTGTGCGCTGCGGGCGCACGGAAGAATTTGAAAAGACCGCCGTGATGACGGCCGGGGAGTGGGCGGCCGCAAACCACGGTTTTCGTCTGCTGGAGTGCGTGCTCAACGTGCGGGCCCTGTGCCCCAGCTGTGCGGAGGCGGAGTAGGCCTCCCGCTCGGACCCAGCGCAGGATTTTGCAAAAGCGCCAACTCGGCTGTGGGCACCAGGGCCAATCCTTAGGGTGAGTCTTGGTGGGCGACTCCGAAGCCATGCCTGGCGTCCTCTCTGAATCCCCGGGGTTCGAGCAAGTTCTGACCTTCCTGGCCACAGCCTTGCGCGCCGTGCTGGAGGCCCTGTCGCTGGGTACGGTCCTGCTCGGTTTGTTGGTCACCTTGCGCCAGGCCTGGTTCGCCTGGTGCCGGCGTCTACGCGGCCCGGCTGGTTTCCGCGGCGTGCGGCTGACCTTCGGCAGCTGGTTGGCCATGGCACTTGAGTTCCAGCTGGGAGCAGACATCGTTGCGACCTCCACCGCTCCCACCGGCTCCCATCTGGTTCAGTTGGCCGTGGTCGCCGTGATCCGCACCCTGCTCAATGTCTTCCTGGCCCGCGACCTCGACAGCGAGCAGCTCCATCAAAATCGCCAGACCCATCCTTCCAGGCAAGAGCCGCAACGCCCGTGAACCTCACCAACGAACTGGCCAAGCAGCGCAATCGGGATGCGGCCGAACGCACCTTGATGGCCTGGATCCGCACCTGCCTGTCATTGATTAGTTTTGGTTTTGGCCTCGACAAGATCATTGCTGCCATCGATCGCGCCCTGCCTAACCGGGACGTGCAAGCCCAGCGGGGCGTGCAGCTGGTGGCAGCGGCCTTTGTGATCACGGGCGTGCTGGCGATGGCGGGGGCCACGGTCCAATACCGCCGGGAATTGCGCCGCCTGCAGTACGACGACTATATCTATCGCGACTCCCCCCAACTCGCGGCGGCGACGGCGGTGCTGATCACCCTGATCGGGATGGTGGCGCTGGGGCTGGTTGCCTTTGGCTCCGCACCCTAACTTTTCGCCCCGGTGTTCCCCCCATCTCCCATCCAGCTGGTTTCGACCACCCTTTTCGCCATCATGTTTGCCCTGGGTGTGGGGCTGCCGCTGGATGGGTTCGGCCGCTGGCAGCAGAACCGGGGGCTGATCCTGCGGGCCCTGGTGGGAACCTCTGTGCTCGTGCCCCTGGCGGCCGTGCTGCTGCTGCTCTGGCCGCCGACGCTGGCCCTCCCCCAGCCCGCCCGCTTCGCCATCTCCCTGATGGCCGTCTGCCCCAGCGCACCGCTGTTGCTGCGCAAGGCCGGCAAGCAGGGGGGGGATCGCTCGCTGGCTGCCCTGCTGCAGGTGGCGGCAGCCCTCGTTTCGATTCTGACCATTCCCCTGTTGGCGCTCCTGTTGACCCGTCTGTTCAGCGTGGCTGGATGGGCAATCCAGCCACGCGAGGTGGCGAGCCAGGTGGCTGGGGCCCAGTTGTTGCCCCTGGTGCTGGGATTGCTGCTCCGGCGCTTTGCGCCCCGCTTGGCAAAGCGGATCGAGCTGCCCCTAGACCGAATCGCCAACATCCTGCTGTTAATCCTGGTGTTGCTGGTGCTGGTCAAGACAGGTCCCTTGCTGGTCACCTATCTGGGCGCCAATGCCGTAGCGCTGCCGGTGATGGCCAGCATGGTGGCGCTGAGCCTGGCGCTCGGTTACGGCCTGGCGGATCGGGATCCCCGTCAGAGGGTCACCCTGGCTTTGGTGACGTCGATGCGCAATCCGGGGCTGGCCCTGTTGCTGGCCTCCACCCACGCCGCTGAGGCGTCGGCCGTAAAGTTGGGAATACTGGTTTATCTGCTAATTACGGTGATATTGACTATTCCTTTCCTGCATTGGCAGGCCAGCTCGCAGAGCTGAATGTGCACTTTGCGCTGTTTTTTGCCTTTGCGCATGCCGTTGGCAGGCATGGTCGTTCGTGTCGGGATATTCATGTGAAGAACTGCATGAATATCCGGCCCTTGGAAGCCTGAATTCCCATCCTGAAAGCAGGTGCAGTTGCCCCCTTCCTTGCCATGCCAAACGGAAAACCCAACATTCTCATCCTCTGGGGCGATGATATCGGCCAGAGCAACCTGAGCTGCTACAGCCACGGACTGATGGGGTACCAGACCCCCAATATCGACCGGGTGGCCAAGGAAGGCGCCAAGTTTGTCCACTACTACGCTGAGCAGAGTTGCACCGCCGGCCGCGCCGCCTTCATCAGCGGCCAGAGCGTGTACCGCACCGGTCTAAGCAAGGTGGGTCTGCCCGGCGCCGAGCAGGGCTATCGGGCGGAGGATCCCACCATCGCCGAACTGCTCAAGCCCCAAGGTTACCGAACTGGCCAGTTCGGCAAGAACCACTTCGGGGACCGCGACGAGCATCTGCCGACAATGCATGGCTTCGATGAATTCTTCGGCAACCTTTACCACCTCAACGCCGAGGAGGAGCCCGAGCTGCGTGACTACCCCAAAGAGGATGACCCCGAGTTCCCCCACTTCCGCAAGCGCTTCGCCCCCCGCGGGGTGCTCCACTGCTGGGCCAACGGCGACGGCACCCAGCGGATCGAGAGCACCGGAGCGCTCACCCGCAAGCGGATGGAAACGGCTGACGATGAGTTTCTGGTGGAGGCCAAGCGCTTTATCCGCGATGCGGTGGCCTCGGGTGAACCCTTCTTCGTGTGGTTCAACACCACCCACATGCACTTCCGCACCTATGCCCGTCCCCAGGATGTGGGCCGCAGCGGCCGCTGGCAGTCGGAATATCACGACGTAATGATCTATCACGACGAATGCATCGGCGAAATGCTTGACCTACTCGATGAACTGGGCATCGCTGATGACACGATCGTGATGTACAGCACCGATAACGGGCCGCACATGAACAGCTGGCCCGATGCCGGCATGACCCCCTTCCGCAGCGAGAAGAACACCAACTGGGAGGGGGCTTTCCGCGTGCCTGCCCTGGTGCGCTGGCCCGGCAAGATTCCTGCCGGCATCAACTTCACCGGCATCTGCAGCCACCTCGACTGGCTGCCCACCCTGCTGGCTGCCGCCGGCGAGCCGGAGATCAAGGAAAAGCTGAAAACCGGCTATCAGGTGGGCGAGAAGACCTTCCACATCCATTTGGATGGGTACAACATGCTCGACTACTGGACGGGCCAGGCCGACAAGAGCCCGCGGCGGGAGTTCTTCTACTTCTCCGACGACGGTGATCTGGTGGGCCTGCGCTACGACAACTGGAAGTTTGTGTTCAAGGAGCAGCGGGAGCAGGGAACTTGCCAGATCTGGGCCGAGCCCTTCGTGGAGCTGCGGGTGCCGAAGATTTTCAACCTGCTCACCGATCCATATGAGCGGGCCGACATCACCTCCAACACTTACTGGGACTGGATGTTTGATCACATCTTCCTCCTGGTTCCGGCCCAGACCTATGTGGGCGAGTTCCTCAAAACCTTTGTGGAGTTCCCACCCCGCCAGAAGGCGGCCAGCTTCTCTCTGGAGCGGGTGATGGAAAAACTCGAACAGGCTGCCAGCGGCGGCGGCTGATCCATGCCCTCGAAGCGGCCCCCGGCATCCGGCATGGTGTGGATTCCGGCGGGCTCTTTTTGGATGGGCTCTGACCAGCACTACCCGGAGGAGGCGCCGGCCCACCGGGTAGAGCTGGCGGGGTTCTGGATCGATCGGGCCCCGGTCACCAATGCCCAGTTCCTGAAGTTTGTGAAGGCCACCAGCTACCGAACCCTGGCTGAGAGCTTCGCTGATTCGGCCCTCTACCCCGATGCAGATCCGGCCCAGCTGCACCCGGCCTCGATCGTGTTCGTGCCACCTGCCGGACCCGTAGGGCAGGCCAACCACTACAGCTGGTGGCAGTACGTGCCCGGCGCCAGCTGGCGCCATCCCGAGGGCCCCGGCAGCTCAATCAAGGGCCGCGGCCAGCACCCGGTGGTGCATGTGGCCCACGCCGATGCAGCGGCCTACGCCAGCTGGATCGGCAAGCAACTGCCCACGGAGGAGGAGTGGGAGCGGGCCGCCTGGGGCGGCCGGGAGGGTTGCGAATACGCCTGGGGCGACGAACTCCATCCCGGCGGCGTGCCCGTGGCCAACACCTTTCAGGGTGACTTCCCCCATCACAACAGCTGCCTGGATGGCTGGGAGCTCACCTCGCCAGTCGGCGCGTACCCCGCCAACGGCTACGGCCTGGTGGACATGATCGGCAACGTTTGGGAATGGACCGACAGCTGGTATGGCCCCCATCAGTCAGGGGCGGCCGGATGCTGCGCCGAGGCCCAGAGCGCCCGTCAGCAGGCAAGCATCGACCCCGGCTCCCAGCACGGCGCCGCGCCGCGCAAGGTGGTGAAAGGCGGCTCCTTTCTCTGTGCCCCCAGTTATTGCCGTCGCTACCGGCCTGCGGCCCGTATGGCCCAGGGGATCGACACCAGCACCAGCCACATGGGCTTTCGCTGCATTGTAAGGCCGCCTGGCTTAAATATCACTCAGAGTTTGGATATCACTCAGAATTGACGTTGCACGATGGCCATGACGTTGCACGATGGCCATGGGGATCAGAAGAAGAATTTCAAACCAATTTCCAAACCATTCTGGTAGCTGCTGAAGCCACTGTCTGGATTGTCACCATTGTTGTAATCAAGGCCGAAGTAGCGCCAGGAGATGTTGAGGTCGGTGCTGTTGCCCACCGCGTAGCCCAAGCCAACCTGGGCATTGCCGGAGAGGTCTTGGGCGCCGCTCAGCCCGAAGCCGCCGATGTCAGCGCGGGCAAAGGCCCGCAGCCGCGGTGAAAGAAACACCGTGGCCTGGGTGCCCAGCAGGGGTTGGGCCCAGGTGCGGCCGAAGTTGCCCTGTCGTTGAAAGCTGAGAATGTTGCCCAGATCAACCTGGGCAGCCACATCCATTTGGGCATCAATGACGCGAATGCCGGCGTAGGGGATCAGGCTGAATTGTCCGGCTGTGCCCACCGCCGCCTCTGGCTCCCCAAAGCGATAGCGCACTGCCAGGTCGTAGATGCCCTGGCTGACATTCACACTCGCCCGGCCGGTGAGCAAGCCGTTGGGGGTGGTTGCCCCATCCTCCTGGCCGAGCTTGGTGTAGCTCAGGTCGGTGAGCACACCCCAGCGACCCTTTTCCACACTGCATCGTACAGCCGTAATCCACTGGAGATTGTCGATAACCTGGCCCAGGTTCAGCACGGCCTCAGTGGTCACGCTGCGGTTGTTTTGGGTTACAACCGTGGTTGTGGTGTCGAGCCTCAGGGGCACTGGCCCATAGAGCTCGACGCTGCTGCGCCAGGGCTCGGCCTTGGCAGGGGTAGCTGCGATGCAGAGGCAGGCAGCTGCAGATAAGGCAGAACTTTGCGAGAAGCGCAATAACTTGGCTGGCATTGATAGTTGGTGACTTGTGCGAACTAAGTAGGGGCTCAGGAGTTTCTGCAGCGATGATTGGCTGGATTTTGACCTGCAAAAAAGCCCGCGGAGTTTTCCGCGGGCCCTAAAGCATCAGGGCCTTGAGCCCGGCGTGGCAACCTCAGGCCGACCCGTAGGCCACTTGGCAAGCGGCATTGAGCAGCTCGGCTTCAGCGGCACTGTTGGGGTCTTGGCCATTGATGGTGCCGCGGTTGCAGTTGGCATTGAGCTGGTACTCAGAGCCGTTCACCTTGATCACGAAGCTGACCGAATCGCTGCTCGTCGGTTGGACCGTTCCGTAGAGCAACTCGTAGTTCGTGTTGGCCACAACTATGTAGTCGTTGTGGGCGTCAATGGCGTTGCTGACGGCGTCGTTAATGATGGCTGCGGTAGTCAGGCTGGCGATTCCCCAGGTTGCAGCCCGCGCGCCCCACCAACCCCAGCTCGGAGGGGTGCTCCAGCCGCCATACCAGCCGTGGTTCCAGGGCCGAGCCACCCCCCAACCGGGCCGGGCCCAGCCGGGATAGGTGTTGACGCGGTTGACGTTGCGGCTCCAGTTCCGATTGATATCGCGGTTGATGTTGCGGTTGATTTCGCGGTTTACGTTGCGATTGACATCCCGGTTCAGGTCGCGGGTTGCGGGTTTGTCCCGAGTGGCCATGCGGTCACCGCTGCCGATCGAGCCGCCGGGGCGAGACCCCGCTGCGGGGCGTGCCGCTGCTGCGGGGCGATTGAGAGATGGTCCGCCGCCCATTTGGGCCCTGGTGCTCCAACCCCCTGCGGGCTTGGTGGAGCCGCGGTTAAGTCCGGGGCCGCTGTTGCTGAAGCCGCTGTGGCCGCCGGCCTTGCGACCGCCACCTCCACCACCGGCGCCACCCAAACGGCCGCCACCGCCAGCGCGGCCGCCACCCCCACCGCGAGCCACCAGTTGGTCGAACAGTGCGGCGGTGCTGTTCTCCGCCAAGGGGCGCTCAAAGGCCAGGGATGCGCCCATGGGCAGGGCCATCACACCTGTCATCACACCGGCCAACACCAGACCGAATCCCGCCAGGGGGCCGTTCAGGGAGTGTCTCATTGGCCGACCCCCTTGCAGCCGTCGTCGTAGCAGGTGAGGTTGATTCGGCCGTCGGCGCCAAACTGCACCTTGATCAGATCCCGGCCGGCGGTGGCGTCGGGACGATCTTCTCGAACGCTGTTGAGGTAGTTGG